>Ga0268262_10000897_pt1 | contig 38601 bp, 34 predicted proteins | sample TergutNc150P3_FD_190354 | JGI IMG/M metagenome (GOLD analysis project Ga0268262, IMG submission 190354) | Nasutitermes corniger P3 segment gut microbial community from laboratory colony in Florida, USA - Nc150 P3 (SPAdes) (version 2) | ecosystem: Host-associated > Arthropoda: Insects >...
TCCTCCACAAGTCGTTGATTTTAAACGAGTTACGACAAGCAATACCCTACTGTTTACTAGGATTTCATCTAAACACGTCCTTTTTAGACACGTCTCTGCCGAACAAATCACACGAAGAGCTGATTCCGCTCGGCGCGGTTTTCCGCCGCGCTTGCCGTTAGGCCACTATAACACGAACACACTCAAAATTTGTCGTTACGGTAAACGCGAAGAAGCCGCCGCCGGACCGAAAGATAACTTTTCTGAGGATGGGTCGGGGACGCGGGATCAGTAATTTTGAAATTGTTCTTTCCGGCATGGTGTCGGGGAGGATGTTCACACACAAATAAAAGGGGAGGTATCAATATGGCAGACATTAAAAACAGGTACGGTGAACTTGTTTACAGAATCGACGGCGACCGTATCAATAATACCTACGGCGAGTGGAAGTACACTATATCAGGTAACCGTATACTTAATACCTACGGCGAATGGAAGTTTAACATCAACGGTGACTATCTGTACGATACATACGGGAATAGATTGGGCGAGTTGAGCGATTTGGCTGACTTGTTGTAGTCTTAGAGTGGTTGGAAAAGGAGTTTCAGCCCGTTTCGGGGAGGATGTTTTTCAATAGGTTCTTAACGGGAAAAGGGAGGTTTATTATGGATGAAGATGAGTGGGCGCCTTATTACGAAAAGCTCAATGCCATTTTTTCAACAGATAGCGTTACAGATGAGAGGGACGGGCAGAAATACCGTACCGTAACAATAGGCGATGTAAGGTGGATGGCAGAAAACCTGAATTACGAGACGCCGGCATCGCGGTGTTACCATGATGACGACGACTATAGCGACAAGTACGGGCGTCTCTACACGTGGGAAGACGCGATGTCGGCTTGCCCGAAGGGGTGGCACCTACCCACCCGCGAGGAGTGGGAGGAGTTGGCGCGGGCGGTCGGCGGTCGGCTGGTAGTCTGTGATGTTGACGGCGATAGCATGCGGACTTGGGCCGACGCGAGCAAGAGTTTGAAAGCTAGAACCGGCTGGGTTAAAAACGGAACGGATGACTTCGATTTTTCGGCATTGCCCGGCGGAATGTTGAATGTGGAGGGTGATGCGGTGGAGGCCGGCAGCAACGGCTACTGGTGGACTGCGACGAAAAAGAGTGACGATGAGTCCTACTATTGGAGTTTACGCGAGTCCTTTGGCGGTGTGCTTGAAAGCGGCGCTCCAAATGGTTTTTTCTCCCCGTTCTTCTCGGTGCGTTGCGTTGAAGATTGAGCGCGGAGCGCGATAGTTTGGGTGTGTGGCAGCCCATAGAAAAAACATAACCGCTTTCGGGTCAATGGAACCGCCCGACTTCGGTTTGTTCTCTTTGATGTGGTGTCGTGGAGAATGTTTTTCAATAGGTTCTTAGTGAGAAAGGGTAGGTTTATTATGGATGAGAATCCGACAGATGCAAAGGAGCAGTTTGAACTTGCTGGAAAGTACCACAGAGGTGAAGGTGTGCCGAAAGATCTGGAAAAGGCGTATTCTTGGTATCTCAAATCCGCCGAGCAAGGCTACGTGTGGGCGTGGAATATGCTCAGTTTTTATCATGAAGAAGGTTGGTTTGTCCAGAAGGATGAGAAAAAAGCGGCATATTATAAAGCCAAATTCATCGGACAACTCACCTACGATGCCGAGCAAGGCGATGCGGAGGCGATGCATACCCTTGGATGTCAGTATGCCTACGGCGGGGAGAAGACACAAGATGAGTTGAAGACGGCGATACATTGGTATGCCAAAGCCGTGGAGAAATTCACGGAAGCCGCAGATCGGGGCGACGCGGACGCGCAATATAAATTGTCTGAGGTCTTGGAAAATCAATACACACTTTACGCCGCCAACTATATGAATATCAAGCCTGAACTTAAAAAAGAGGCGAGGTACTGGCGTACCAAAGCTGCCGAAAACGGTCATGTAGACGCACAGTGTCACTCTGGTCTATCATATATAGTCGGAATCGAGGGTCATCCCAAAGACCTCGGAAAAGCGATTTATTGGTTTACCAAAGCCGCCGAGCAGGGTAGTCCGAAAGGGATGTGTCATTTAGGGGACTGTGACCGTGACCTGAAGAACATGGAAAAGGCAAATTATTGGTATGCCAAAGCCGCGGAGCAAGGTAACAGAGACGCGATGTATCGTCTTGGGATTAACTGCTACAAGGGAGACGGTATTCCCAAAGACGTGGAAAAAGCAAAACATTGGATTACTTTGGCCGCGGAAAAGGGTCATGCGGACGCGAAAGAGGCTCTAACGAGGCTTAACGCCGGTAAGCCGCCTGAAAAGAGCGCCGGTTGCTACGTCGCCACCTGCGTCTACGGTTCCTACGACTGCCCCCAAGTGCTAACGCTCCGCCGCTATCGCGACAGCCGGCTGTCAAAATCATGGCTCGGCAGACGGTTCATCAGTGTTTACTATGCCGTAAGTCCGAAGGTCGTCGAATTGTTCGGTGACCGGAAATGGTTTAACGGATTGTGTAAACCGATTATTGAAAGCATCGTCCGTAAGTTGCAGAATAGCGGCGTAGATAGCGGCCCTTATTCGGATAGCGGGCGATTGCGGTAATCGGGCGTGCGATTAAAAAAGGCCGTAACGCTCTTTTATTATAAAGGCGTTACGGCCGTCGCGTCTACCGCCACGTCTTTCAGCCGTCTATCGCTAAAGCCTCCTCCGCTTCCACCCTTTCCGGCGCCCAGAACGCTAACGTCGCGGCCGAGAAAGTTTTTTGGTAGGGGAAAGCCGCGTACCGCGTTTTCCGGTCCGGCGCGGAACCGGCCGTCTGATTCGCGGGTTCCGCGGGGCGGCCGTTTTTTTCTGCGGCGACCGCCGGCTCTTCGGAATGGGCGGTGTTGCGCCGGGCGGCCAGATTCATCTGCGCCAAGGCTGCGTTCACCAGGCTGATGCTTTGGACTTGTTCGCCGGAGGCCTCCATGATTTTGTCGATCATCCTGTCCGCTTTATCGGTGCGGTCAACGATCTTGTTGATATATCTTAAGGCGTCCTCGGTTATTTTGACCCCGTCGTCGGCCTCTTGCGCCGACTCCTCGATCATGTCGCTGATATTCTTTGCCGTCGCGGAGCAGCGCAGCGCGAAATTGCGCATTTCATTGGATACGATGGCGAACCCGTTGCCGCCGTCGCCGGCGCGCGCCGCCGCTATGGCCGCGTTGATGGCTAAGAAGTTGGCTCTGACGGTCATGTAATTGATCGTCTTGATGATTTTCGTGTTGTGGTCGGACGATGTCTTAATCCGGTTGATCGCTTTGGTCATGCGTTTCATGGCGGCTTCCCCGGTGAGCGCGGCGGCGAACGCCTCGGTCGCCGATAACTTTGTTTGACGTAAGATGACGGCGTTCCGGTCTGTCATTGACGAGATCTCCGTGAGGCCGCGCGCCGCCTCTTCGATATCGCCGGCGGTCGGCGCCCGCGCCGCGGCCGCCGTTGTTTGGCGCAGAACGTCCAGCGCCTTGACCATGGCGCCGATTTCGTCGCCGCACCTCAGATTGAACCTCGAGCCTAGGCGCCAGCGGTTCATTTCGCGGACGATTCCGACGGCGGCGTCGAGCGGTTTGGCGATACTCTCCGCGATACACAGGCCGATAACGACCGCTATAGCGCAGAACGCCGACACGACGGCGGCTATGGCGGCTACTGATCTGATGTTGAATGCGGCTATCGCCACGAGAGTCATCGCGGTAACGGCCGCCCCGGCTACGGTTGACAGCATAATCTTAGATCGGATATTCATGGCGGCGCCTCTCTTTCCGGTTAGAAGTTGTCGAACTGTTTCGGAATGCCGCGCGCTATGATCATTCCCTATAAAAGTATTCGGATTTGCATATTGATAAATTGTCAGAAATGACGCCGGAATTCTTTTTTTGATAAAAACGGGGCGTTCGGGCGCGGCGCGATAAACAGCGGCTTTGTCCCGGAAGAAACTGATTACCAATTCCAAAATAACGGCTCTACGCCTTGCCGCCGGCGCCGCGGTTGGCCATTTTTTGGAAAACGTCGGCGGTGGCGGCGGCAGACCCCTTGATATTCGCGGTATCCGCCTCAATTCTGGCGTTGGCCGCCTTAATGTTCGTAACATCGTCCCCGATATCAAGGAACACCGCGATAAGCCCGCCTAAAAAAATATTAGTCGCAATGCCTATAATAACCCCGGCAGTTAAACCGATCGCCCCTCCTAAAATCTGCCATACGATGTACGGTATATTCACAGAGCTGACAAAATCAAGAATACTCCCCAATAGGCCGCCCCCGTTGTATCCGGTCCACCCTCCGGAAATAACGCACCCGGCTAAGTTAATCCAAAGCAATACCTCTAAAATGGGGCGAAATACCCGCCTTACAAAATTTAACATACTGCCGTCCCGATTGCGGATGTACTTGAAAATTACTGCGGAAATTGCCAGCGATATGCATACGCATACGATGACTGCAATAGTTGTTTTCATGACAGATGACTCCTTTGGTAAAGTTAATGGGTATCCAGCTGGTTAGTTATTGCAATTATTGACATCGCCATATTACATATCTCCGCGATAGCGTCGGGGGCGAGAATCCCCCGCCCCCGACCCACCCGATCAATAGTTGACCGACTTGATTTCAAAATACGACTGCGGGTGCGAGCACACCGGGCACTTTTGCGGGGCGGTCTCGCTGTCGTGGATGTGGCCGCAGTTCCGGCAGATCCACACCTTCTTCTCCTTCTTCGCGAAGACGGACTTATCCTCAATATTTTTGAGGAGTTTAAGGTAGCGCTCCTCGTGCTCTTTCTCTATCTTCCCGACCGACTCGAAGAGGAAGGCGATATTCGCGAAGCCCTCTTCGCGGGCCTCTTCGGCCATCCGCTTGTACATGTCGGTCCACTCCCCGTGTTCCCCGCCCGCCGCGGCCTTCAGGTTCTCCGCTGTGGAGGGGACTTCGCCGCCGCATAGCAGTTTGAACCAGATCTTGGCGTGCTCCTTCTCGTTGTCGGCCGTCTCTTGGAATATGGCGGCGATCTGCTCAAAACCCTCTTTCTTCGCCTTCCCGGCGAAGTATGTGTACTTGTTGCGCGCCTGGCTCTCGCCGGCGAACGCCTCCGCCAGGTTCTTTTCCGTCTTGGTACCCTTGAGATCAGCCATACAGCCCTCCTTTTTTATGGTTGGTTATTTTTGTGGACATACGGTTTCTCGATCTTCGCAAAATGAAAAATAATATCCGGCGAGGGCGGTGTGGGGTATTTTTTGTCGGTTTTAGCGAAAAAATTCCGCAAATATACCCGATTTGTACAAAACACCGTTACCCGGCGGTATTTGCCCGCATATTTTTTTATTGGCGTAACTCCTTAAAAATCAACATGTTATCCCTTATAACCTATATCCGTCGATTAAAAAAATATTGACCTTTTCGCTCGCCGATATTAAATTTAATATATTGCGCGGGCGCTTTTCGCGTCTTTTTATTTTATTATTCATCAACTAACCGAATACAGCGGTATAGCGAGGGGTGCGTATTGAAGAACCTGAAAAACGCTCTTGCCAAGCCAACAGGGGCGGCTTCGTCGCCGTGGGCCATGTGGATTTGGAACGGGCATATCACCAAGCCGGAGATTGAAAAGCAGCTGGGCGCCATCATATCCAAGGGATTCGGCGGGGTCGCCGTAAGGCCCGGACGCGATATGTTCCCCGCCTATATGTCGCAGGAGTTTGTGGACAATTTCGTTCTTACGCTCGAGATCGCCCAGAAGAACAAGATCGGCGTGCGCTTTGCCGACGACTTTTCGCTGGTGTGGCCGGGCACGTTCGACGGGATGATGAACTCCAACCGCAAGATGCGGGCGGAGTATTTGGTGTTTGAGGGGGAGGTCTGCGCCGCGCCCAGCGAACTCGAGTTTGACATTGTCATCAATCCTGAGTGCGAGTATATGGCACAGGCCATGAAGCGGGTGGGCAAGGTGCCGCAGCTCGGCGACGTCAAGCAGGTTTCGGTGCCTTTCGGAAAGAGCAGTTTCCGTTGGAAGGCGCCGGGCCCGGATTGGTGCCTGCTGCTTTACAAGAAGGAGCCGGTCCGCGGGCTGTCCGGTTGCGGCGTGCCTAATCTGCTCAACCCCAAGGTAATCGACACGTATATACAGAACTCGCTTGAGGCGCTTAAGAGCGGCATCGGAAAGTTTATCCCGACGACCTTTGAGGGCATCGTCACCGAGGTGCCGGCGCTGCGTCCGGGCGGTAACGGCATCCTCTGGGACGACGACGTCGCCGTCAAGTACAAATCGAGGTACAAACGCGACTTGCTGCCGATGCTCCCCATGCTTTTTATGGATATTCCTGGCGCGGAGAGGGTGCGGATACAAGTTCACCGTTTCATATTCGGCCTAATGGCCGAGAGGCTTCCCATCGTTCTTGAGGCGTGGGCGAAGAAATACCGTCTGTCGCAATGGGTGCTTTGGCCGGAGACCGGCATGTACCGCCCCGAAAGCCCGTTATGCGAGGGCTTCGTCCCGCCGGAGCCGGGCGTCGCCACGCTCGGGTTGCAAAACATGGACGGATCGGTGGACAACTTCGCTCTGCTGCGGGCCGCCGCCGACGTCAACACCAACCAGCATCGCCGCGACACCGTAACCATAATCGGACGCAACCGCGCCGGAGTGGGCGCCGCGCTCTCCGACCTGAAGCGCGAGATCGACATCAGCCTCCTCTCCGGCACATCGCGCATTATTGTCGACGGGCTCTTCTTCAACGCCGATCAGCGCAACACGTACAAGACCCCGTACAACCCGTCGTGGTACTCGCCCGATTGGGAGCACGTAAAGCTTTTGTGCGACTACGCGGCCAGGGCTCAGGAGGTGGCTAGCGGGTTGCATACGTCGTGCGAGGTGGCGGTGCTCCACCCCGGCGACGCGCTAATGGGCGACTACACGCCGGGCGACGGCGCGACGGCGGCAGCCGGGCTTACGCGCTTTCACAACACGATCGGCGCGTTATGCTGTTTCGGCAAGGGCTTCGACATTCTCACCGAAGATCTGCTGTTAAGCTGCATGGTGCGGCAAAGCGGCGAGTTCGCCACTGCCGACCGCATACGCAAGGGCAACTATCAGGCGCTCGTAGTTCCATACGCCTCGCTTGTCTCAAGGAGTCTGTTGGTATTCTTAGAAAAATTGGCTATAAAAGGCACCACGCTCGTGTTTATAGACGAAGCTCCCAAGGGCACCTACGAGGACGGCGCCACCGCCAACGTGGTGTCGCGTATCCAAAAAATGGCCGCGCCAAGGCGTGAGAATGTGCACGTTATTCCCGTAACCGACCTCAACCGGGCGTTATGCGACGTGAAGCCTGAGGCGTTGATACTGCGCGAGAGCGGCGAGAGCGCCGACATAGGCGTGCATGTTTACCACGACGAGGGCGGCAAGCTTTACGTGTTGCACAACACCTTGAGCGATGCCGATCAGACCGTGATAGTGGAGGTGCAGCTCGACAAGCACTTCGCCGTGCTTGATTGCGCCGGCGGGAAAATAATCGAGATAGAGCCGTTTGAGGTGGAAAAGAACACGGCTAGGCTGCGCCTTACGTTCTCTCCGTTGCAAACGATATTCATAGCCGCGACATCAATCAAGCTGGCCGTGCAGCCTCCGTCTACCGACCAGCCGAACCCGTTCGTGCTTCCGCCGCGTACGTATAGGATCATCTTCAAGGAGCAGTGGGATTTCGAGCCGCGCAGCCCGAGCGTTTTGCCGTTGTCAAGCTGGGCGGTCAGAATCGGCTTAAGCCGCGAGAGCGGGCAGATTTCCCACTTCTACGAAGCGACCTTCGAGGTGCGGGACATACCGCCGGAGGCCGTTCTGATGATGAACGGCATGAGCGCCACGCGCGCGCCGTTCCACGGCGTCGAGGTAACCGTCAACAACCTGCGTATAGATAACGAACCGGAGAGCGGCGCAAAGAGCGGCCCCGGGGCGCACCTTATCGGTATTTTCGGCGAAAAAGCGCAGTGCTTCAACATATCCAAAAAGATAATAAAAGGCCTCAACCGCATTTCCATACGTACGACAGGCGCCGCCATAGACCCGCAGGCGCTTGTATACCCGCCTATGATCGCCGGCAACTTCTCGGTGGCCAAAGGCGGCCACGGCCTTGCGATAGACAAGATAGCGCTGTTGGCCGAGCACAACTCTTGGACAAAGCACGGGTACCCGTACCTGTCGGGCCGCGGCTGCTACGCCCAAACGTTCGAGGTGCCCAACGACTACGACAGGTTGATGCTGCGCTTCTCGAAAACGTCGGGCACGGTCTATATAAGGATAAACGAGGCCGAGGTGGGAATGCTCCACTGGCCGCCCATGGAGATAGACGTTACCAGATACTGCAACGCCCAAAGAAACCGCTTGGAGGTGGAAGTGGTGAACACGGCGGACAACGTCCTGAAGTTAGGAGGAAGGCCGTCGGGGATTACGGGAGAGGTTTATATCGATGTTTATAAGGCGTTATAAAAAGGATGTCTGAACTAAAGGCATTGATTTTAATGATCCGTATACAATCCGATATCCTCTCTCTCGACCTCCTTGACCCGCGCGACGCGCAAGATCAAGCCAAATTAGGCTCGCGCTATTGCGCCGGCGGCTATATTTGGCAAGTGTATGACGCCGACGAGAGCCCTCTGCTCTCCGGCCCTCGCTATCCCAGCGCGACCCCGCCCGTATTTGACGGCCAGGGAATGCCGGATATGTTCGAGACGCCGTTAGGTGGCGAAAGCGGCGCCATAGGCGATCAGGTCTGCTTGATCGGCGTGGGTCTGGTCGAAAAGTCGAGCGACATCGTGCCGTTCCATCCGCGTAACAACCCGCGCGTCACAGAGTTCTGCCCGTGGGAGGTCGACAAGGGCGATGATTGGGCGGTAATGACCGCCGCGCAGAATTTCGGCGGCAGATCAATAACATTGCGCCGCGAGGTGCGGCTTGAAGGTGAAGGCAGCCGCCTCGCGTCTCTCAATACAGTCGTCAATACCGGTAGTGAAACTGTTGATTTACGCTGGTTCGCTCACCCCTTCTTCCCTATCAGCAACGATTTGACCTGCGGTAAAATCAGCCCCGCGGCGTCAATGCCGGAAAACGTCGGTTACGAGATAGACGGCGACGGGGAGATACGTATGAAACCCGGTTATATATGGGAAAAAGGTTTGTTCCACGTGCTGTATGTTCCGTTGACGAAGCTGCGCTTCTCCGTTCCGCACCCCGTAGTCGGTTCGGTCGGCTTGGAGACCGACTACGACGTAGTCCGTTGCGCTATCTGGGGGAATTCGCGTACGTTTTCGTTCGAGCCGTTTATGCAGCGCGCTATCGGGCCTGGGGAAGAGGCGTCGTGGGGAATTCGCGCGGATTTCGGCGACGGATTAAAAAAATAAAAAAATATTGACATCGATATTTACCGGATATTATATTATCACAGTCGTTACCATATCATTACAATATGTTTCTTTTAAGAAAAACGGAGATTATGCTAAATGTTCAAACGCTTGTTAATAACCGCCGCGGTATCGGTGATTTTCGGAGGCGCCCTCGTTTCTTGCGGCGACAGCGGCGCCGGGTCTGGTGAGACGTTGCGCTGGAGGTCGGCGGTCGACGTCCCAGTGAATTTTTCGAGGCCGATCGGTAATGACCTTGACTTCTCGGTATTGCTTCCTGAGATTGATTGCGATGAGTTGACCGACGCTTATCCAGAGTTGTTCGAAGACACACCGTGTGACGAATTGACGCCGGAAAAACGCTTGGATCTGCTGACGCAGCTACCTGTCGATCCCAACGAGCCTGGCGAGCCGGAACAGCCTGACGGCTACATTTTTGACGTTGACAAAGGGACCGTTTCCACGGGGTCCGACGTTATTGACTTTTTGAGAAAGCTGACGGACACGAAGATTCAATATTCGATAACTGCGGCCAACAACACGAAAATATCGCTGACTTTCTTCGGAATGCTCTTTTCGGCTGACGACTTTGCGGCGATGAATGATACTGTCGGCGTATTCTATAAAGCCATTGAAGCGGACGACACTGTCGGCGGACGCGTAAATATGTTTGGGAAAACGGGAATGTTCTTACCAAAGAACTCGGTGGGCCGCTATCCGATCGAAGATTTGTCGGATCCATTGCAGGGCAAGCGGCTTGGTAATCTCGTTACCGGCAAAAAACCGTTCGCCTATAGGTGGCTTGTCAAACTTGATGATATATCCGACTTGACAAGTTCGTCTGAGACGACGGATTCCATTGCCATAAAGCTCCGGATACGTTTTTCCGGCGTGAACAGCATGGATGCGCTCTTTAATCTTTAAAATAATATTATCTAACTTGACCGGCAACAAAAGTTGCTTCAACGATAGGACGATCAATACATAACCATGAAAAAAATCACCGTATCGGCAGTAATTCTTCTGACTGTCGCGAGCGTTGCTTTTGGCGACGTCAGCTATCCGTCAGACACAGCGGAAGCGCAATCGCGCAACTCCTGCGGGTTTGTCATAGATCCGGCATGGGCGATGGGGAACCCTGCGCTTGTGGGGCTTGAGAGCCAGCGGAACCGGCTCACGGTCAATCCCGTTACCGTAGGGTTATGGAACGACAAAGTCGCGTTACCGTTTGCCGCCGCGTCTTCCGTAGAATCCTACGCGGCTATGCTCATACGCGAGAGTTTCGGCGTAGGCAAAGGGCTCTCGCCCGACGAGGTCTCCCGAAAACTGACGAACGAACTGCGCGACGGTATGTACTTATGCGCGGGTGTTCAAAGCTCTCCCGTCGATTTCGCCTCGCGCGGTTTCGGATTTAACGTGAGAACTTTCGGCGACGCCGACATGAAAATACCGGGCGGGCTATTTATGCCGTTCTTCTCCGCGACCGAGGGGCTTTTGGCCGGCAGCAAACTCGACCTTTCCGCCACGCATATCGGCGCGATATGGGCGTCGGAATTGGGCATCAAGTTCGGTCACAGCATATCCGTTCCGGTTATCCGCGATTTTTTGTTCTTGGATGAGGGCGCGGCGGGCGTGGGCGTGAAGGTATTGGCCGGCCACTATTATTACAGCGTGGAGGCTAAAGAAAACAGCGCGCTTTATTACGATTCGGTATCCAACGAATACAAGATGAACATGGGTTTTGATGTTGTAAGCGCCGAGGGCGGTTACGGGTTCGGGTTTGACCTTGGAACCGTATTTCACAACGACAACCACGCGGTGTCGATTAACGTACAAGACATCGGCGTGATACTGTGGGACGGTAAGAATGTGCTAAAGGGTACGACAAAGTCCGGGGCGTTTGACTTAAACGACAATGAGTTCAATATATTTAAGGTAAAAGGCAAGCGCTCCGACGAGGATTACGTCTTATGGCTGCCTGCGGCTCTGAACGTCGGATACGTCTATTACTTAGATATATCGTCGCGTTACGGAAGTTTGCTCGGCGTACCGCTGGGTTACCTCTCGGCGAATCTCGGCTACAATCAGCAGCTGGTGCTGGGGCCCGGTAAAAACACCTACGCGCCCCGCTTCTCCGCCGGGGCCAAGCTTGGAATTTTGAGCGGGTATATACCCGTACGCTACGGGATAATCGGCGGCGGCGCGGAAAAGATAGCGTCAACCGCGGGCGTGGGGTTAGAAAGCAAGTCTCACGCGGTAGGCGTATCCTACAAAGCCGTAGGAAGCCCTATCCTCTGGCCCAAAAACGGCTTCGAAATGACCGTCGGCCTAACATCCAGCTGGGGCGGCGGGAGCGGCAAGCCTAGCGCGAGGAACAAGCGCAACGCGGCGGCGCCGCCGGCGGTTCAGAATGCGCCGGTCGACACAGCGCCTCCCCAATCGCCGGTACCGGAGCCGGAGGCGCCTCAGGAAGAGAGCACGCTGACGGAAGAAACGCCGCCTGCGGTTCAGAATGCGCCTGCCGCGCCGGCTGATACGATACAGCCACATCAATCGCCCGTACCGGAACGTGTGTCCCCGGCCCCGGCTCCGACCCCGGATGAGGGTGAACTGATGGAAGAGGCGCCGCCGCCGATGATTCATACGCCGGTCGACACGGCGCCGCAATTGCTCGAACCTGAGCTTGAAGAATCCATGGAAGAAGGCGGGTTGAAGAAAGCGGCGCCGGCGGCTCATGAAGCACCGCCTAAACATTAAATGGGGCGTTACTTGTAGAGCAGCCGCCCCGATCGCTCAACCAGAGTTTCCCCGTTGGGTCTCAGCCTCTCGTTCTGCGCTTCGTCGTATACCGTCAGCCAGAAGGTAAACCTCGTTATCTTCCTATCGGCGGGCATATATACCTTGCCGTTGAAGTTGTTGATATTCATGAATTTGCTGTGGTGGATGCCGGCGGTCTCGTTCTTGTCCAATTGGAACTGCCTAAAGATGCGGTGTTTCTCAGGTATCCTGTTCCCGTCCATTGTGACGGTCGTGTCGATGTTGCTGGAGAGCGCGTCTAAGAAGTATGAGTATCCGTCTTCCACCGTTATGACTGAGTTCCCGCTTTCGTCGAGTATTGTCGAATCGTACGTGACGCTACCCTTGTAGTCAATGCTTTCGATGTCGCTTCCTTTGACCTTATAGACTACCACTTTATCGACGATAGGGATGTTGTTTACGGGGATGCCGGCGGCTTTGAAGCGGTTGTTGTAGCGTATGTACTGCGTGCTTACAATGGTGTGCGGCAATCTGTTCGGTTCTTGCATTTTTGTAAATACGCGCATCGGGACGGTGAAGAATTGGAGTACGGGGATCAGCATTTTGGCTTGTTCGCGGTTGATGAGGCAGGCATTTTTCGCTGAGAGTTCTATCATGTCGACTATCTGTGTTTTTGTTAGCGACGATAGTTCCTTTGGGAGCGCGTCCCTCATTTGCGCCGGAAGCGCGTCCGTCCAATTCTCCGGAATGGAGGCGCTGGTCTTAACGATATTCGGAGGCACCGGAATTTTGAACTCTATGGCCTGGGTATTCGGCGACCAATCAACGATCCGGCTCTCCGCTTTCAGAAGGGCTGAGTCGACCACCGTCGTACTGCCGAAGAGATCGCGTATCACGTTGAAAGAGACCCACCACTGCAGATCATTGTTCAAATCCTTGCGTTTGCCGGCGAAGACGGCCGTCAGCGTGATCGTATCGCCGGGGGCGGCATCGGCGGGCTCCCAGATGTACTTCAGCATACGAAATTCGCCATCGTCAACGCGTACGTAAGATGTGGAAAATTGCTCGCATCCGATCGTTGCGATTGTTACTATTGCCGTAATGATTATTAATACTAATTTTTTCATTGATTGATCGCCTCCGAACTTAAATTTCATTTTGCCGCAATGATTTTTATTTTTTAATCCTATAATCTTGTTTTATAATCCTAAAAAATCCTAATCAGAACTCCGCTCTTATACCCGCCGCCGCTAACGGTATCATCGATACTTTCTGTTTCTCCGTGTAATTATAGTTATAGTATGTCAACTCCGGGCTTTTGTAGATAGGCCAAAGCATGTTTTGGAGATCTACGTAGTAAGTCAATATAAACTTGTTGTAGATGACCTTTTTGTCCACACGCGCGTCAAGCTGAATAAACGGATCTTGCCGCGTTGTGTTTCGCTCTCCGTAAACGGGGCGGATGTTTCTTGAGTTCTCGTTTTCAACGGTCGCGATGATCGGCGAGGTCGGCTTTCCGCTCACGAAGCGCAGACGTCCGCCAACTTCCCAATTTCTCTTCAGGCGCCAGCTGCCGAGCAGCTGCAGGTTGTGCGGCTCGTCGCGGCTCGAGAGGATGTACTTCCCGTCGCGATTGCTCCACGCCTCGCTTCTCGCCAGAGTGTACGATATCCACCCGAAGAACTTTTCGGAGCGCGAATGCCGCAACATCAGTTCCAGACCGTACATCCGCTGTTTGCCGTCGCTGAAGTAGCGCCTCTGCACGTCGAGCGTCGAATCGTAATCGAGAGTTGTATTGTAGGAGCGCGCTACGTCCCAGATGCGGTTGAAATACGTTTGCGCGTCTAGGCTGATGAGATCGGTTATCTGCCACTCGAACCCGGCGATATAGTGCGCGGCTTTGGTCGACGGCAGGTCAGGGCTGCCGAAGTCCTCGTGGATAACCATGCCCATAGGCTCCGGGGTCTGTGTGTAGGTGCCGGTCGCCGCCTTGAGCGTGTGCTTGTCCGTCAATTGGTAGCGTCCGCTGATCCTGAGGGCCGGTTCGCCCGACCATCCGCGCCGGCCGTCCTCTGTGCCGTAGTCCCAAAACGCCGGCAGGGCCGATCCTCCGTAGTCGAGTTCGGGGTAGTAGTCGTAGCGGATGCCGGGAATCAGCAACAGCTTGTCGATAGGCTTCCACTCAACGTTGGCGTAGCCGCCTGCTATGCCGTATATTTGATCTTTGAACGAAGTCCTTATGATTAAATTTTGGCCGCCGGTGAACTCCATTTCCATATTCTCATTCAGCAGCTCGACATCCGCGCCGACGTTTACGGTTAGTTCGTCGCTTGCGGTAAACGTCACCTGATCGCGCAGATGCCCCAAGAGCGGCCTCTCTTGAATATCCGCGAATCCGAAGGCCGACGTGTTCTGCGCGACATACGTTCCGGAGAGACGCAGCGTGTTTGTCCATCGGTTGTTTAAGCGGCTCGAAAGCCCCGCGGTGAGCGTGTGAAAGGTCAGCATCATGGTCATCTCGTCAAGCTGGCCGTCGATCTCGCTTGAACCTCGATCCATTGAGGGAACGAACACGCCTATGCTGTCGCGGCTGCCGAGTACCGAGACGGAGAGGCGGTGATTCTTGTCTAAATCCGCATCGGTTCTAAACAGATAGTCCCAATAGTACGGCGCCATCGATATGGAGGTGCGCTCCGGATCGGATATTTTGAAATAAAGGCTCAAAAGATCGCCGGCGAAGTAGCGCCGCGCCGAGGCTATAAACGAGACTTTCTCATTTATAGGGCCTTCGAGAAAAAGGGCGCCTGTAAGCATACTGAGATCAACGTAGCCTTGCAGTCTGTCGGTCTTAGGTTTGCGGGTGTTCATCTCTATAACACCCGCGACCGCGCCGCCGTAACGCGACGAGAAGCCGCCAGGGTAAAAGTCGACCCCGTCGAGCGCGTCCGACGGGTAGATGGCCGTCGCGCCGCTCATGTGGTAGAGCAGCGGGACGCTCATCCCGTCTATGTAGTAGCGGGAGGCCCAGCTCGGAGCGCCGCGCACCACGACCTCCGTGCCGCCGAACGACGGACGGGCCACGCCCGGCATCGCCTGAACCACGCGGACCGCGTCGCCGCCCAGCCCCGGCACGCGCTTCACCTCCGCCAAAGATATGCGGTGACGGCTCACCTCCTTCTCCTCCGCCTTGCCGTAGACCACAAGCTCGTAGCCGGAGTAGTCCAAACGCGTGACGTAGTAGAGAACCTTCACCTCCTCCGTCTTTGAGATGCTTTCGGTAGTGGAATACGGCTCGTAGTCCGGGGCTTGGACGCTGACCGTCGCTTGACCGGAGGGCAGCGAGTAAAACCGGAACGCGCCGGCGGAATCGGTAGTTACCGCAAGGCGCGAATCCTCCCAAGACTGTCCCTCTATTTTGCCGATCTGATCCATATACACGGAGAACGGCACGGCAAGCGAGGCGTCGGCAAGCGTGTCCGCAAACTGTAGCACGACCAGCGCGTCGGCGACGGGCCTGCGCGTTCCGCGTTCGATAACGGCGCCGCTGAAGTTGACGTATGTTTTAGGGGCGGTAATGACGTCGCGCAGGCTGAAACGGTACTCGTACTGCAGCATAACCGCGACCGCTTCCCCGCCGATCGCCAGCGCCGGGGAGAATTCGAACTTGCGGGCGGCCGCCAACGCGTTTGCGTCGAGCGCAGGGTGGAGAGGCCTGACGACGGCGGCGCTGTCAACCGCTCCGGTCTCGCTGACCAAGAGTTCAAGAAGGACCGATCCCTCGATCCCGGACTTTATCAAACTGTCGGGGTACTCGGCCTCTGCGAACCGGGTGAGTGCGGGCATCTTTTCCAAAGCGCCGTCGGGGTCTAAATATTCGAGTTCTTCCATTAATTCTATGGGGGCTTCATCGCCCAGATCGATCACGCTCTCCAATTCCCCGCTGACGGTCGGGACGGGGGCGTTTTGCGATAATGCGGGCACGGGGGCGAGAGTCAGGGTTATGGCGGCGGCTAGGACGGCGGGCCGTACAGCCGTTTTGAGTTGCTTCTGATTCATACTTGTTAAACAAGTCTTCGGGTTAAATATGTTACTTTGCCGGCGGATATGACGCCCGCGCCGCGTTTTGGGATACTTTATTCACATAATATAGTATATGCGGGGTGAAAATGCCCGAATTAGCGGCGTAAAATTTTATTTTGGAAATGAACGCATTGCCGCCATCAGCGGTTCGGGTACGCGGCTCACAAGTCCGCGACGCAGCGCACCGACTTGGCGGAGCTGTCGGATTGGCTGGTGTAGCCCTCGCTCAAGTTGCCGCCTGTGCCTATGTCCCAGGAGTATTTGTATAACAGGTCGTCCTTATCGCGCTCAATATCCGCGACCGCCCACCAGCTGCCTTCGTTGCCGCCGCTGTAGAAACCGGGGTATAATCCGTCGTAGATATAGATACCGCCGGGCAGGGCCGAGAACCCGTAATCGTCGGTACCGTTACCGCTTTTGCTTTCGTCGGCAAAGTAGTGACCTTTATCATTCCAGCCGCTTTTCGCTTTTAACTTCTCCCCCACGTGACCGTAAAAAGAACTATACTTGGGGTGCCAAAAAACCATATATCCGCCTTTTTTATACGTATCTATTTCTACTTCGCTTCCCAATTCGGACCATTCCTTACTAAACGGCAAACGATACCCGTCAGGGCAAACCGTCAGCGCCGTATTATAATCATACAGCCTGCCGTATTTCCTGCAATTGGAAGTATCGTGATCGTAACACCAAGAAGTGTCCGGCGTCTTATAATTCATATTTTCGGCCATCCACCTCTTGGCGCCGATCACCACCGTCCGATACGTCTTCCCGTCCCTCTTATCGGTAAGCGTCCCCGGCAACCGAGCCGTCTTCTCCGTAAGCACCCCGCCGAGCGCCGCCGCCCCCGCGACCAGCAGCGCCAGCCCAACCCGCCCCAATCCGCCCATAAAAGCCCCCTTGCCAACCGTTCAACCCGCCATATCTAATATAAATCAATCCACCCCCGCCGCGCCATAATGTATATTAATACTTCCTAACAACGAAGCGGTGCCTTTGACTTTGCGACGCGGAGCGGCGCATGTTTATCCGACGGGGCGTTGCGGGGCAGCGCCCCGCAGGGTGGGTAGCGGAAAACAAAAATGGGCGAAGCCCATTTTTGGTTGGAGCGTAGGGAGGGCGCAGCCCTCCCCTTAAACGAATTTGACTTTAATCTTTTGATTTTAAAACCCGAAAAGGCCGTCCCGTATGTTCGACGTAAGCAAAAAAATCCTATGGGTAGACGACGAAATCGAGTTCTTCCGCTCGCACGTCGTGTTCCTGGAAACGCGGGGCTACAGCGTCACCGCCGTCGCCGACGGCGACACCGCCATTCGGCTGGTTGAGGAGAACCCATCCGCCTACGACCTCGTGCTGCTTGACAAACAGATGCCCATAAAGAGCGGCAACGCCACGCTGGACGAGATAAAGGCTATCAGGCCGAACCTGCCCGTCGTGATGCTTACCGGGTATCAGCACAGCGCCGAAATCGCCATGGGGAAACGCTACGACGCCTACCTCACCAAGCCCATCGACCCCGGCAAACTGCTCATCGCCTGCCAGCAGATATTGGACGCCGGGCGCGGGGCTTCGCGCAAACTCGCCGACAGGTACTTGCGCGGATACACCGAGATGTCGGCGCGCGCCGGCGGCGATCTCGGCGTCTCCGAATGGATGGGGCTCTATCACTCGCTTGTCAAATGGGATATCGAACTTGAGGGTGTCACAAGCGACGCCGTGAGCCGCATGCACACGGGGCTGAAGTCAGACTGCGGCAAGAAGTTTTGCGATTACGTCGCCGAGAATTATACGGGCTGGGTGCGCGGCGGGAGCAACCGTCCGACGATGCACGTCGACGTTTTGAAAAAAGTCGTTGAGCCGGAGCTCGCCCTCGGGCGCGGCGTGCTTATGATTGTGCTCAACGGGATGCGGCTGGATCAGTTTCTCTGCATGGAGCCGGAACTCAGGAGAAATTTCTCGGTGAGCGGGATGAAGCTCATGTCGCTTCTTCCGACGCTGTCGAATTTTTGCGTTACGGCGCTCGCTTCCGGCTATTATCCCGACGAGGCCGCGGAGGCGGAGCCGGGGATATTCGAGGCGGCGGAGGCCGACCCGATAGTGATGAAGCGTTTGATGCGGCGCGGGCTTGAGCGCGCCGGGGCGGCGCGGGTGAAGACGCTTTACGCCTCCGCCGACGGGCCCAACGGCCGGCGGCACGTGCGGTCGGCGATAGACTCCATGAGAAAAGCGCAGACCTTCGGGGTGGTCGCCATCGACATAATAGAAAAAGTTCTCGGCTCCGAATTGGCGGCCAAACATACTAAGACGCCCGTCACCGACGAGGCGGAATTCCGCAGACGGGTGGAGCTGGAGTTTGCCGGATCGACGGTGCTCGGCGTTATGAAGGAGGTCTGCGGCGACGACTGCACGGTGATTCTGACCTCCGGCCACGGCCATGTCCTCTGCCGCCGCGCCAGCGAGATTTACGAGACCGCGAATAAGATCGGCCCGAACCCGCGGTGTTTCTTCGGCGACAGGGCCTCGGTTGACGACCGCGAGATTTTTCTGTTCGGGGATTTGTCGCATCTCAGGCTGCCGCCGGCCATACCGGGCAAGATTTGCCTCATGGCGCGCGAAAACTTCTACATGGCGCTTAACGAGAGCGTCGGCGGCCCGCAGAACGTCTTCCAGAGCGGCGGCATTTCGCCGGAGGAGATGGTAGTGCCGCTGTACGTCTGCCGCCCGCTCGCGGGGATGGCGCGTTAGCGGGAATTTTATAAGGAACGTTGCGATGACGGCGAAAACGGTAAAAACACAGACATCGTCAGCGGAAGAGACGCGGCGCCTGGGCGCGAAATTAGCCGAGACCGCGTCTCCCGGCGACGTCTTCTCGCTGAACGGCGATCTCGGTAGCGGCAAGACGGAGTTCGTGCGCGGATTTGTCGAGGCGCTGGCGAGCGACGCGTTGGTGCACAGCCCGACATTCTCAATTGTCAACACGTATCCCGCGCCGGATTTCCCGATACACCACTTTGATTTCTATAGGATAGAGGATGTTCGCGAGTTCGCGGCGATAGGGCTCGACGAATACATAAACGGCGACGGCGTGTGTTTGGTTGAGTGGGGGGAGATGTATCCCGAAGTTCTGCCCGATACCGCGAAGCGTATCAAATTTACGGAGATCGACGAGGTTACGAGGTCGATAGAAATGTTTTTTTCGAGCATCCCGCCAAGCAAATCGCCGCCGCCGTAGTCGGTAAGAGTTTGCGCATTGGGTTGATTCTTTGGGTTAAGGAGTAAGTAGTAATAATAAATATAAATCATAAACCAATCACTCAACAAAAAAGGGCGGGAACGCGTCCCCGCCCTATCGTCCGACCGATCCGTCCGTCCGTCTCCCTACCACGCCTTAACGTCCTTGTCGTTGATCTCCACCGCGTCGCCGCTGAGCATCAGCGTGGCTATGCCTTGCCTGCGCGCCTCTTCCTCGACGCCTTTTTCAAACGACATCCCGCCTAAACCCAAATACATTTTGAAATCCTTGTACTGCGGAAAAATCTGTCTGAATCTCGGCAACTGCACCTCAATTAAACGCGTAAGGGACTCTCTCCCAACCCGATGTTTAACTTCAATAATCGCAACCGATGTCCCGTTGTGAAGAACAACATCGTACTCTCCCTTTACCTTTTTGCCGTCGGGAAGTTTTTTTTCTCTCGTAACGCCCTTGTCGATAGAATCAAACTCTATTCCGGCAAACGTCATGTTTTTATTCAACGAATGGTACACAATCTCCTCTGCGACAAGGCCGTTGTTGTGGCCGATGTTTCCCAGCTCTTCACGCATTTTATCAATGTCCACGGTAAGTTTGTCAATCTTAACGTCGATTTCCGCCGATTTTTTGGCGTTTTCCGCCATTTGCTTGGCTGTTTCCGCCTGTAGCGCCCTGATCTCCTCAAACGTCATTACACTCTCGCCCATAACCCCTCCCAATTTAAGGGAATACAACACTGATATATATAAAATAATATTCCGCCCCGACCGAAGTCAAAATTATTTATGACTCCCACCCGCAACTACGCCGCCTCGCGCCTCGCCGCGACAATGCGCCCGTCCCCCGCAATCGCCGCCGTAGTCAGTAAGAGTTTGCGCGTTATGGTTGATTCTTTAAGAATTAACTGTGCGCAACGGCTCCAATTCCGCCAGCACCGCCTTAAACTCCGCCTCCAGCGTCTCGATGCACTCCGGCGTCAGTTTGTTCTCTCCGTCTTTAAGGCGTTTCTCCGCGTCGAGGGCGGCCTCTTGCAGCGCGGTTTTGCCGATCGTGCCGGCGTTGCTTTTCAGCGTGTGCGCTATCCTGTGCGCTTTCGGGATGTCGTCGCCGTCTATCGCCTCTTTGAACTCCGCGAAGGTGTTTTGGTTGTCGTTTACGAAGATGCTCCGCATCTCCAGAAGGATGTCGTCTACGTACGTTTGTTCGTCATCTTTCTCTGTACGCCGCGTGTCGATCGGCTTGATGTACTTGAGCAGGCAGTGCCACAGTTCCTGCGACGTGAACGGCTTTCCTATGCAGTCGCGCATATTGCTCCGCTCGTAGAGTTCTTTGTCGCTCGACAAGACGTTCGCGGTCATGGCCACGACGGGGGTTTTCACGCCTAAGGCCGTTATTTGCGCCGAGGCTTCCAGACCGTCCATGACCGGCATGTTGATGTCCATGAAAATCAGGTCGAAGGGCTTTTTCCCCCGCTCCGCGCGCTCCTTGACGATATCGACGCCCGTCTTGCCGTTGTCGGCGATCGTAATCCGCAGACCGACCCTCTCCAAGTGTTTGCGTATGACCTCTTGGTTCATGTGGTTGTCCTCGCAGACCAGAACTTCCCCGCTCAGGTTCGGCCTCTTCAACTCGTCGGCGTCGGAGGGCGGTTTGCCGCCGTCCGCGCCCTCGCTGACATCGACCGTGCCGAAAGTCAGATCGAAACGGAATCTGCTGCCGATGCCGGGGGTGCTTTCAACGGATAATTCTCCGCCCATGAGGTCAACCAGATTCTTCACTATGGAGAGGCCCAGACCCGTGCCGCCGTACTTTCGCGTTGTGCTGTGGTCGGCCTGCGTGAACGGCTCCATCACCCTCTTCATCTCCTCGGCGGTCATGCCTATACCCGAATCCTTCACCTCGAAGCGCATGGCGACGGTGTCGGCGGTTGACGAAATGATGGTGGCCAGCACCTTTACGACGCCGGTGTTTGTGAACTTCACCGCGTTGGAGATGAGATTGATGAAGATCTGCCGCAGCCTCGTGGGGTCGCCCACAAGCCTCTTGTTGATGACCGGCTCGGCGTAGAAGTGGAGAAGCAGGCCCTTCTCCGTCGCTTTGGGAGCGGTCGCCGAGCGGCACAGGGCGAACACGTCGTGTATGTCGAAGGGGATGCTCTCGATAGTCATCTTCCCGGCCTCTATCTTGGAGACGTCGAGGATGTCGTTTATTATCTGCAGCAGGCCTTTCGAGTTTTCCATGATCAAACGCAAATACGACTTAGGCTCTTCCGGTATCTCGCAATCGAGCGCGAGTTCCGAAAACCCTATGATGCTGTTCATCGGCGTCCGTATCTCGTGGCTCATATTGGCGAGGAACGCGGACTTGGCGCGGTTGGCGGCGTCAGCGGCTTCGAGCGCGGTTTCCAATTCTTTGTTGAGCCTCACGATTTCCGTTATGTTGTCGGTTGTGCCGGTAACGCCCACGACGTTTCCGCCGGCGTCGTATATGGGCACGGTATTGGAGAGGTATGTGTCGCCGTCCACCTCGTTTATCCACTCGTGCGGGCCGTCGCCCAGAAACATCTGCTTTTGCGTGTTCAGCACTATGTTTACGCGATAATCCATCTGCCGCGCGTGTTCCATGTTTTGACCCACGAATAACGACCGGTCGATGCCGAGTTTTTTGAGGCTGCTGCCGTTGAACAGCGTGACGATCCCGTTCGTGTCGATGCTCCAGATTATGCCCTTGTAGTTGTTGGTGACGGCCTCAAGCAAATTGTTCTGGCTGTGGAGTTTCGCGGTGCGCTCCTCGACAAGCGCCTCCAAGCGTCTTCCGGCGTCGCGTTTTCTGCCGAGCAGCACGAACATCAGGCCCACTACGCAGATCAGCAATATGGAGATGCTTATCAATAGCGGCTGGCGCGACTCCACGATCTTCACGCGGTAGTCGTAGGTCTTGTGCAGCCACAGGTCGGTTATGCGCGAGAGATCCATCAAGCCTTGCGCTTTGTCTATGATAGAGCATAAAACGCGCTCCTCTTTGTTGAAGCCGAGAGCGGACTCGGAGGCGTAGTCAAAGAGTATGTTTATCTTGTATCCCGGGCGCTCCATGTAATTTGTCACCGCCAGCACCTGGTTTTGGCTCGACATGACAATGTCCACCTCGTCGCGCTCCAGCGCGCTGAAAAACTCGTTCGTGTTGCTGTACGCGGTGATCCTCGGATGTTCGGGGAACCACCGTTTGAACAACTCCTCGTAGACGGTGCCCGACTGCACGCCTACGCGCGCTCCGACCACATCGTTCATGCTTATGTCGGGGTAATCGAGCCTTGAGACCAGCGCGTACCTGTTCAGAAGCATCGGGGTGTTCGGCCACAAGAAGCGCCCGGCGCGGTCGCTCGTGCGCACCAATTCCGTGATGAACGAGACCTCGCCGGCCTCGAGCATCCTGAACAGTTCGACGAACTCGGTCTTTTCGTCGTTGGCGATGGTGAAGGAGAGCCCCGTGAGCGCCTCCGCCTCGCGCAGAATGTCGTGCGCTATCCCCTGCCACTGCTTATCGTTCTGGTTGTAGAATGAGAACGGGTAGTTGTCGTACTCGGCGGCGTACAGGATGGCCGGTTTTTTGCGGACATACTCTTTCTCTTCGTCGGTGAGGAGAAGGTAGAGTTTGCGCGCGTTGTAATCGTTCAACCCTCGGTTGTAGAGCGCGGCGAAGTAGCCGTGCCCGCCGTTGTTTAGAAGTTTTTCCATGACGGAGATAACGGGCGCGAGCTCCCGCGTTTGCGTGCAGAGCGACGCCGGTTCGTATATCATCGGCAGGAAGACGCTGGACTTTATTCCGCCGTAGGCGTCGAAGACCGCCTTCGCCGTGCTCTCCTCGAAGAAGGCGTCGATCTTTCCGCTCTTGAGCATGTCGCGGGCGTCGTCGTACTTGGTGACGAAGAACGCCTCGAACTTGTCCGTCGACAGCTCGCGCACCCGCTCGTAGGTTGTTGTGCCCTCCAGAAAACCGTAGCGGAGCGCGCGCCGCGCCGCGATTACCGCCAGCGGCTCGCTCTCGTCCAAACGGAAGTAAGCCGTGCCTCGGTTGGTTATAGGGCTGGTCATGTAGTGATGCTGCTCTTTGCGTTTGTCGGTGGGCGTCAGGTCGCTGGAGAAGTGTATGCTGCCCGATTCCAAGCCCGATATCAGGTCGCCCCACTCGAAGAGGGCCGCCTTTATGTTCAGCCCGAAGAGTTCGGCGACGTAGCCGCAGACGCGCGCGGCGAACCCGTGAACCTCCCCGTCGTCCCCGCGGAAGGCCTCCGTGCTCTCGGAGATGCCGTGGATCAGGACGCTGTCCTTGTATTTGACGCGCAGCGCCTCTACGGCCGCGATCTCATCGCCCGTTACGCCGGGGATCTCCTTATAGTTGGAGAACGGCGGCTGATCGTGGGCGGAGGCGTCATGCCGCCGTTCGGCGCCGGCGGCGGCGGGGAAGAGGGCGATCGCGGCTATTGCGGTCAAAACGGCGGCTATTTGTCTGGTTATCGCGGGCATAAGTATAAATTAATATATTCCACAATACCGGTCAAAATAAATATGTGCGGATAAATCGGGGCGGCCGGTCGTCATCCGCTATTTTTTGAGCGGCCGTCCGGCGTAGTCGATAATGCCTTGCTCAATTTCATAGCGCCTTAACCCCTGCTTTACGCAGTTCTATGTATACTTTCATTTTCTTCACGTTCTTCACGCCGTTCCCGATCGTCAAAGTTCGCTTAATATCCTGCACCATCCAAAACTATCCAAAGGATATGCTGAAATGAAAACTAAAGAAAGGTGCCTCCTTGTATCAATCAAACAAATATATGGCGAATAATAAGGGCTTAAAAAATTTAAAAAATATTGCACATACCTTGACACAATTATTATATTAATCTTAATTATAACATTGGCTCGTGAGCATCTTTTATTGAATTAAATGTTTACTGACAGGACTGTGACACGAACCTTTACAACTAATAGGAGGCTGTATGGCTGTAAAAAAATCAACAAAGAAGGCGGCGAAAAAAACTTATACGTCCACGAAGAAGAAAACCACCGTTCCGAAGCTGAAAAATAAGCTGACGGTTGAAGAGTTAGCCCGTGTTATGGCCGAAAACCACGCCAAAACAGAGGCCATTATCGCTAAATCCCGTGAAGAAACGGATAAGGCTCTCCAAAAACTAACCGCTAACATCAATAAAATGTCCGAAAATATCGGCCACGTGGGTAATGACATCGGCGAACTGATGGAGTTTATTGTTATTCCCAAAATACGCCTTGCCATGAACGCTACCGGAAAACACACGTTTAACACGATGCTAACAGAGAAAAAACTCAAAAAAATTGACGAACTCGGTGAAAAGAAAACACTCACCGAAGTAGATGTGCTTCTGTACAGCGACACGGAGGTTATGGCCGTCGAAACCAAATCCCACCTCGTGACCAAAAATGTAAAAAAACACATAGAACGCTTGGATATACTGCGCCAAAACGAAGATTTAGCCGATATTAAAGGTAAAAAACTCGTCGGCGCGGTGATCGGGGCGATAGTGGACGACGGCGCAAAAGACTACGCCTTAGAAAACGGCCTCTATGTTGTAAAAATACGCGAGGAAGAAAATAAGTTAGACATCATAGAGCCTGATAAGTGCCGAACCTGGTAAAGAAACCGGACATCAGCCGCGGAAGGCCTCCGTGCTCTCGGAGATGCCGTGGATCAGGACGCTGTCCTTGTATTTGACGCGCAGCGCCTCTACGGCCGCGATCTCATCGCCCGTTACGCCGGGTATCTCCTTATAGTTGGAGAACGGCGGCTGATCGTGGGCGGAGGCGTTATGCCGCCGTTCGGCCGCGGCGTCGGCGGGGAAGAGGGCGATCGCGGCTGTTGCGGTCAAAACGGCGGCTATTTGTCTGGTTATCGCGGGCATAAGTATAAATTAATATATTCCACAATACCGGTCAAAATAAATATGTGCGGATAATTCGGGGCGTCTAGGCGGCCGGGGAGTCGTTCCCTCGCCGTTTTTGTTTGTTTACGGCGGCAGCGTTTATTATATTAGTATGGAAAGGGCTGTGATCGGTCTGAACTCGCAAAAAATCAACTTTAAGGGAACAACCGCGATGCCGCAAAGCGGGAAGAGTCGTAAAGATGTAAAGGTCATAAATCCTTTAAATTTTTTGAAAGGCGGTTTACCATGAGTATAACCCCACTGCGGACAGTCGAAGAAATAATCGGCAAGGACGTTGTGAAGCGCGGCAACTGGACAGAGGAACGGAAAGAGGCGCTTAAACACCTTACCCATGATGATATTGCCGCCGAGATTAGGCGGTCACAGACCGAACACCCGGAAGGATTATTCACGCCGGAAGAATTAAAAGAAATGGCGACGCAGGTACAACAAACGCAACCGGCCACGCGCCGCGTCGAAATGGCGGGCGCGTGATGGCCGCGCGGCTCAAGCGGCACAACGCCGATCCCGCCGGTTCGACCGTATAGCCGTTAGGCGGTGTAGGTCAGGTAGGGGCAGGGCTATAGAAGGCTGCTACGGGACTGTTTCGGGGGCTTTTAGGAGAGATGAAGGGCGGTGATTCAACCGCCCCTTTTTGTTTGTGGAATACTGAAATCTAATCCGCTACGCAACGCCCAGAAAAGCCGACATCCTTTCCGTTTTCACTACCGAGCTTTCTGCAACGAACCTGTCACTCTCGTGTATTGTGTCTTTTTCCCGTTGGTGTCGATGATAGATAAGTTATTGCCGCTCAAAGAATACGTTCCTGTCTGCTCCTTAAACATTTTTCCGAACTGTTCTTCAAATTCCGCATCGGTTATAGAGAGTACACCTTTTAAAGCCGTTTTGATTTCGCTTTTTGTATACCACTTAGAAGGAAATACATTAACATCAAAATACGCCGCATTAAGCCAATCCCCGTTGACATGGGTAGGCGTAATTGTAATATTGATGTTGGATATTGTATAAGTTCCTTTCAAAGCCTTAATGCTGGTGCTGTTGCCCGGAATGAGAAAAATATGCATCTCAAAAGAACCGTTATTCATGTACATGACATTTTCATCACTGACCCATTCTCCATCAAATATCGATGTCCATTGGGCGTATATAGTGTCGTTCCCGCTAAATACCGTACTTGTTGTTACTTCTGTACCCCCTGATGTGGCGGTATACCATCCGTTAAAATTATAACCGTCCATTGTAGGTGTAGGTAGGCTTGTGAGTTTGCCGTCCGCACCCGTAGTACCGCTTGTTTGTGAAACAGTACCATTATTAGCATTGAACGTTATAGTCGTTATAGTGTAGATATTTCCACCACCGCCCGTATTGCAAGCCTCTCCCGTCAACTTCGGTATATCTTTAGTTTCAGTGTAGCTAGAATCGCCTCGTGTACAAGTTTTTGTTTCTAAGCCGGAAGCGGTACAACTCGCTGGTGTTGTTACTGACCAACTGCCGCAAGTTGGTGTATTACCACCCCCACCGTTATCACTCCCACCATTACCCCCACCGCCGTTATTAGTAATAAAGCTATTAAGGAACTCAACAGCCTCCCCGTCCCCTTTTTGAACCCCACTATCATTACACCACACAAAAAGAATTACAACGGAAACAAAACCTATTACACCCAAATATATCTTTTTCATAACTCCTCCTTTTTAGTTCAAAATTATTGTTAGAAATTGAAGCCTACACCAACACGTAAAGAAACGCTCTGCCCCGTCATAGGCGTACCGTTTTTATTATTGAAAATAGCCCCGTTATTTTCAAAATCATTAGCCGTCCTTACCCCATACAACAATTCACCGCGTAAGTATAGGCTCTCGGTTATATCAAACTCAGCACCGCCTCCGAACTTTACCCAAAAATTAGTCAACTCGCTAGCGGCGTAATTATCCATACCGTCAAATTCATATTCTTGTCCGAGCGTTGTAAATTCAAGTTTGCCTGATACCGCCGCTTCGTAGTCTATTCCCAAAAGCGGAAAAAGTTTTATGTTTCCAACTGTAAACGGGTATTTTGCCAACACGCCGATATTCATATAAGAACATTTCATATCGGGTATAATTTCATTGGTAGCGGCTGAACTCTCCCACGTTCCGCTAGTCATAGTATAACCCGCAAATATTTCAGCATAGGTAGCGTCAAGAAATATGTAGATACCACCGCCCAAAAAGGGCATTGCTACCGCTTCACCGCTTGGCCATTTTATACCACCGCCAAATCCGTTTGCAAGGAATAAGCCGCCGCCCGCGCTCCATTTTATAGGTGGATGTTCTATAGGGTCTCTTTTGGGCTTAGGTTCTTTCTTAGGTTTTGATTCAGGCGTTGGTTTTTGCGTAGCCGCGTTCTCCGCTACAAATTTTTTATACATATTAGCGCAAGCCACTGTAGCCTTATCCAAAAGTTCACTTAGACTCTCGGAACGAATAGCCTCAGAGGAAACTACTAAAGTTCCGTTTTCCGTTTCATATAATTCTATTGATAATGTAAGTTTTGTTTGAAATTTGCTTATAATTCCCCTGACAATGTAATCCGCGCCTATCTTGCTTCCCAAAGTGATAACACAATTTTCATCAGCGCATTCTTCTAACACCGCCCCGCCTTGTGATTGAACTGTTTCCGAAGTCATAACATTATACTGACTTCGCGGCAGGTTTTCTGTAGCTTGTCTACGGAGTTCGGATGTTATCTCCCTGACTTCGGCTGAGGTCAATTCAGTAGACGCGCCTGATGAAGCGTCTACTTCCGTTTCTACGACAGCTATATATTTGACTCCAGCTGTGGAGATTCCGACAAAAAATACGGTAATAAGAAAAAACGTTAGTCTTTTCACGTTAAACCCTTTCTATAGATCCCAAACGGTCACCGCCGGAGATTACGATAAAGCCGAAGATATGGCAAGCCGTGGACTCAGGAAGCATACAGCCTCCCAAGGCAAGGAAAGATACTATGATATATGTATATACGCTTATATGAGTATAATATATGGGGGGGGGGGGGTACTGTGCGCGGAAGGCGCGGCAAGACCCTGACAAGCGTCCGAGACGCTCGCCGCAGGCGCAGACTTCGTCAAAATTGTCGCGAATAGCCGCATAATCCTAACCCTTTCCCCCGAAAACCGCGTTTTTGACCCTTTTTAGGGCGTATCATACCGAGTTAAATAGCGTAAGTAATAAATAATATATGCGGGTTAAAGATGTCAATAGTTTTCTAATATTTTTTGACGGGCACAAGATATTGGGGTACGACGGTTGACTCCACAACATATTGTATGTGTTAGAGGGTATCAGTCTCCGGGGTGATGACACTATATTGCTTTTGGTGCAATCAGGGGTCGGTAACGCCTCTTCTTTTATTCACCTGCCAAGTCACGATTATAACGCTCGATCCAATACAAAGAGTTAGCCATTGAAAGCGCAGACAGTTTTCCAGATAAACGCCCGTAATGTATTCCAAGCGCCCATGTACGCGCGTAGGGTTCACTGTCACGGATGCACTTAGGAAATATAAAGCCTTTGTCGTTTAAGTGATTTATTATTTTGCAATTTTTGCTAATGTCACCTTCTTTAATAATCGCTATCCTTATCATTGCCAAACCGACGAATATTGCAAAATATTCTTTATTTAGGTCTTTTTCTGCAACCGCCAAGTGATTTAGAATTGCGAGCATGAATGATGCGATACACTTATGACGGTCTAATAACACGCGGTCGGTACGAGTTTCACACCTTTTACGAATATCTTCTTTGATTTCGTCGTAATCTTTAATGATTTGATTCTTGCTCCGGCCGTTCTCCGTAAGCGCCTCAACGTATTGCTTATGTTCTGGCGAAGTTGAATTTTTCAACACGTCTATTATATTGCCGAACAGAAACCCGATTGAACACTCCTCCATTATGATACCTTTCGAGGGGGCGTATGCTCAACCGCATACTCAAGCAGATCAAGATTAGTAAATTTGAACGGTTTTTCTTTTTCGGCAACGTATGCGATAGCCTCATCCATAGTAAAATCCTCCCCGTTGACAAATTTCATCGGGCAGTCATCCTCTGTTTGATACGGGGTGTTCGGCTTTAAAACGGTATATCCAGACATTTGCGGCCTCCTATCAAGAGATCAGGCTTCTTTTATACAATATACTATACTTACACTACCGAAGTCAAATTTTTTTTCAAAAAGGGGCTTGACATTAGATTTACGCTATTGAACTTTCCGCAGGGGTGTGTAGTAGTGCGCACCGAAAAACCGCAATATCTTGTGGTATGCGGCACAAAAAGCGACCATACCCACTATATGTGGCGTACCTTACGGAAAAACGCGCCCCGGGAGCCCCGGAACGCGCCTCTCGTACTGCTGACGTATGGTAGCGAGGGCAGGATTTGAACCTACGACCTTTGGGTTATGAGCCCAACGAGCTACCGGACTGCTCCACCTCGCGATATGTCTGCCGCTTTTCGGGGGCCGCAACCGTGGCCCCGCGATAGTCTAAATATAAGATAATTTTGTTTCAAAGTCAATAGTTTTGTTAAAATAAATAGTTTTTTTTGACGAACCCCCTGCCCAAATACCATATTTATACTCTACAACGGCCGTTTACCCGGGCAAAGCGGGCGGCAGGAAAGGCGGGGTTTTTATGGGCATTATCAACGCAATCAAGGGGTTTGTCGCCGATCGCGGGTTCACGTTCATGATTTTCGGGATATCCGCGGCTGCCGCCGGGGTGCTTATGTACTACTTTGTTAACACGCCGCGCTACGCCGCGACGATCTTCCCGAAGGCGGCCGTGGGGCTTGCGATTCTGGGGTTCGCCGCCTACTTCGTGGGGCGCGTGTCGGTGGGCATGCAGCACAAGGCGAACAAGCGCAAGGCGGCGGAACTGATCTCGCGGCGCGGCGACGATAGTTTTGAACCGCCGCCGCCCCCGAACGACGGCAAGAGCGGGGCTCAATGATAAAAATCCGGGAATTGATCAGGGAAAACTGCGTCGTCACCGACCTCGAAGCCGCCGACAAGCTTGAGGCGATACGGGTGATGGCGCGCTTCACCTGCTCAATAGGCGGGCTCGACCGCGCCGAGGAGGTGACGGCCAAGGTGCTCGAGCGCGAGGAGGAGATGTCGACCGGGATAGGCTTCGGCATAGCGATCCCGCACGCCCGCCTGACCGGCATAGACCGCCTATACATGGCGGCGGCGCGCTCCGCGGGGGGGATAGAGTACGACTCTCTGGACGGGCTCGCGGTAAACCTGATATTTATGCTGGTCTCTCCGGAAAGCATCCCTACGGCGCATACGGAGGTGCTCTCGGCGCTCTCCAGGATGCTCTCCTACGAGGAGGTCAGGAGGGGGCTTTCGGCGGCCGACACCGCCAAGGAGTTTGCTGATATTCTGGCCAAGGCCGAAGAGAAGTACGTAGAGGCGCAGTGACGATATGCCGTCTGTATACTTCCAGACATTCGGCTGCCAGATGAACGCCGCCGACTCGGACGCCGTCCGCGACCTGCTGTATCGGCGCGGCTTTACGCCAAGCGCGGCACACGGCGAGAGCGACCTGATAGTCGTCAACACGTGCAGCGTCCGCGATTCGGCGGAGAGGCGCGCCAAGAGCCGCATAGCCGAGTTCGCCCGTTGCAAGAGGGCGCGCCCCGGCCAGAGGCTCTGGGTGATAGGGTGCATGGCGCAGCGCTTGGGCGACGCGCTCGCGGCGGAGATACCGGGGGTAGACCTCGTGGTCGGCGCGAAAGAGATAGAGCGGATGAGCGAGGTTATAGACGCCCAGTTTCCGACGGGTCCGGCGGAGAGCGGAGACCGCCCGCCGCCGGAGATATTTTCCAAAACTGCGGCGACCGACTTTGTCCCCGTAATGCGCGGATGCGACAACTACTGCGCTTACTGCGTTGTGCCCTACGTGCGCGGGCGCGAGCAGTCGGTGCCGTATCAGGATATCGAGACGGCTGTGAAGAAAAAGATCGAGGCGGGGATAAAGGAGATCACGTTTCTGGGGCAGAACGTCAACTCGTACAGCCACAACGGGATCGACTTTCCGGAGCTGCTGCGCAAAGCGGCGCAAATCGGCGGGCTTGAGAGGATACGCTTCACCACGAGCCACCCGAAAGATTGCACGGAGCGCCTGATAGACGTTATGGCGTCGTCAAAGAAGTTCGCGAGCCACATACACCTGCCCGTGCAGGCCGGCTCCGACCGGGTCTTGGGCCTGATGAACCGAGGCTACACGTCGTCCCGCTACATCGGGCTGCTTGACATGATAAGAAAGCGCATTCCGTACGCCGATATAACTAGCGACCTGCTTGTCGGCTTCCCGACGGAGAGCGATGCCGAGTTCCGGGAGACGCTCGAACTTACACGCGCCGCCCGGTTCACTACGGCGTTCATGTTCGCCTACTCCCCGCGAGAGGGCACGGCGGCGGCCCGAATGACGGAGACGATAGACAGAGCGGAGAAGATGGCGAGGCTGTCGGAACTTATTGATTTGCAGACGGGGATCACGCGAGAAATCTATGAGAGTGCGGTAGGAACGGAGATCGAAGCCCTCATAACGGAGCGGCAGCAGAAGAGGGATAAGGCGTGGATGGGTCAGGACGGCGGATGTAAGAGGGTATTAATCGATTGCGGCGGGCTTGAGGCGGGAATGATCGTCAAGGCGAGGGCGGTTAGCAGCAGCGGGATGACGCTTTTGGCGGAGAAGGTTGACAATTAACTATTATGGCGAAGCAATCCAGAGTAGAGTAATGATTATAGAAAGGATATTGCTATGAAACTGTTAAAGTGGATTATTGTAATCGCGGTTACAGTCGCGGCGACTTGCATTCTCGTGTTCACCTTCACGCAGCCCGAGTTCATCAAAGCGACCGCGCAAGTCAAGATTCCTTGGTGCAATCTGCCCAAGTACCCCATATTGGCGTACGTGGGCGCGACTTTCGCCATAGGCCTTCTGCTCGGTTTCCTCGCCGCCGCCTACTACTATATCGTAGGGCAGGCCGGGATTCACGCCAAGAAGAAAGAGATCAAGCGGCTGGAGGGCGTCGTCGCGGACACTAACGCCGAATTGGAACGGCTGCGCGAGTCCGCCATGCAGGCCAAGAAGGAGGTCAAGCGGCTTGAGGGGGTTATCGTGGAGATGACCGCCGAAGCGGAAAGCCTGAGAGACGCCGCCGGAAGCGCGGGTTCAAAGAAAAGGAACACCTCGACCATGAAAGCGGTGGGCGAAAAGGATTGTCTTTTATGATTAGCGCTCTACGGAAATCCGTCGGGATTCCGGCGGCGCTTGCGGCCGGCGCCGTAGCAATGGCGTTGCTGTCCGCGGCGCCGGCCGCCGCCCAAGACGCCGACGCCGTTACCGAGGCTCTCAGAAAAGGCGATCTGGCGGAAGCGAAGGCACAGTTAGGGCAAGCCGTAAAACGCAACCCAGCCGACTACGACGCCGTTTTCTCATACGCGTCGACGCTGCCGCCCAAAGAGGCGCTGAAGTTAGCGGACTCCGTAAGCCGCGCCGCCAAGTTGCCCGGATGGGTGAAAGCGCGGGGACTGCGCTTCTCCGGCGATCACCTCTTCTTGAAGGAAGACTACAAAAAAGCGGCCGACGCGTACCTGCAAGCCTCATTGCTCGACAACGGCTCGCCGATGTACAAACATTTATACGCCCTGTCAATCGCGATGGACGGCCAGACGGAGATGGCAAGGGTTATATGGAACAGTATCGCGCTTGACAAAAACAACGAACTAAGCGGCGAGGCGTCGCGGCTTTTGGCGCTCCTGCCGAAACCGGTCGTAACGGATACGGGGGCTGTCAAATTGCCTGTTATCGCACCGGTCAACCCGCAAACGAATACGCCGAAACAGCCTGCGGCGACGCCGGTCGTAACTGACACGGGGATGGTCAAACTGCCGATTGTCGCACCGGTCAACCCGCAAACGAATACGCCGAAACAGCCTACGGTGACACCGGTCGTAACTGATACGGGGATGGTCAAACTACCGGTTGTCGCACCGGTCAACCAGCAAACGAATACGCCGAAACAGCCTGCGGCGACAACGGTCGTAACTGACACGGGAATGGTCAAACTGCCTGTTGTCGCGCCGGTCAATCGGCAAACCAATCCTGTGAAGGTTGACAGCGTGAAAACGCCGCCAAAGCCGGTAGCGGCAGTAGCGTCACCAACGCCCGTCAATCTCCCTGTCGCGCCTGTCAATCAACAAATAAATCCCGTAAAAGCTGACAGCGTGAAGACGCCGCCAAAGCCTGTCGCGACAGTAACGCCGGCAACGCCCGTCAGTCCCCCTGCCGCGCTTGTCAATCAACAAACAAATCCCGTGAAAGCTGACAGCGTGAAGGCGCCGCCAAAACCGACGGGGCCGGCTTTTACGATACAGGTAGGCGCGTTCGCATCAAAAGATAACGCCGACAACCTAGTCAAACGGCTCACCGGCAAGTACGACGATATCACCGTCTCCACCACGGGAATCGGCGACCAAACGCTCTACAGGGTGCGCGTAGGAACATTCCAGAAGAAAGAGGACGCGACCGCGTTCGCCGACAAACTCATCATAGAGGCGGGGCTGTCGGCGCGGGTTACGGAGAAATAAATTGACGGCAAAACCCCGCTAAGGAGGCGGCATTATGGAGTACGAAATGGTAATAGGCCTGGAAGTCCACGCCCAGCTGCTCACAAAGACCAAGCTCTTTTGCGGCTGCACCACCCCGTTCGGCGACCCGTCCAATACGCACGGGTGCCCCGTGTGCGCCGGCCTTCCGGGCGCGCTTCCGGCGCTCAACCGGTCGGCGGTGGAGATGGCTGTGCGGACGGGGCTGTCGCTAGGGTGCGCGATCAACACAAAGTCGATCTTCGCCCGCAAGCACTACTTCTACCCCGACCTCCCCAAGGGCTACCAGATATCGCAGCTCGACATCCCGATATGCGTTGCCGGAACGCTGCCCATAGTTGTTGACGGGCGGGAATCGTCCGTCCGCGTCAACCGCGTCCACATGGAGGAGGACGCCGGAAAGCTCGTGCACGACCAAGACGCCGACTCGCTCTTTGACGTGAACCGCTGCGGCAGCCCGCTCATAGAGATCGTCTCCGAGCCGGATATGCGCAGCCCGCAGGAGGCCTACGCCTACCTCATGGGGCTGAAGCAGATACTCGAATACCTCGGCGTCTGCGACTGCAACATGGAGGAGGGCAGCCTTCGCTGCGACGCCAATATCTCGCTGCGCCCCAAGGGAGAGAGCAAACTCGGCACCAAGACGGAGATCAAAAACATGAACAGTTTCCGCAACCTCGAAAAGGCGCTTGAGTACGAGGCGAAACGGCAGGAGGAGGTGCTGAGGTCGGGCGGCCACGTCGTGCAGCAGACCTTCTTGTGGAATCCGAACGAAAACCGCTCCGTCCCCATGAGAACCAAAGAGGACGCCGACGACTACCGCTACTTCCCCGACCCCGACCTCACGCCGCTTGTCGTTGAGTCCGCTTGGGTTGACAAGATGAGAGAGACGCTGCCGGAACTGCCGTCGCCGCGCCGCCGCAGGTTCGAGGGCGGCTACAAGATCACCGCCTACGCCGCCGATGTGCTGACCGGCTCGCGCCCGCTGGCCGACTACTTCGAGCGGTGCGTAAGCAGTTGCGGCGACGCCAAGTCCGCCGCAAATTGGGTGATGACGGACATTATGAGAATGATGAACGACGCGAAAATTGAAAGCCCGTTTGAATTGAAGACCAAGCCGGAGCGGCTGGGCGAGTTGATAATGTTGATAAACAACGGCGGCGTCTCAGCCAAAGCCGCGAAGAGGGTTTTGGACCTGATGGAGAGTGAGGACAAAGAGCCGGGCGCCGTGATAAAAGAGCAGGGCTTAGAACAGGTATCGGACACATCGGCGCTCGAAGGCGTGGTGAAAAGCGTTGTCGACGCCCACCCCGCCGAGGTACAGCGTTACAAGGACGGCGATAAGAAACTCTCCGGCTTCTTCATGGGCCAAGTAATGAAGGCCTTTAAAGGCGCGGCCAATCCGAAAGAAGCGATGGCAATTTTAGACAGGTTGATTCGGGGATGATACGGAATATCATTTTACTAATGACGATAACGCTCTGCGCCTGCGTATCGACAGCGTCAGCCCAATTAACAACGGATACTGTCGATGTGATTGACAATAGTATAGGCGATAGTATTGATAGCGAAACGGTTAATACTGCCGCTGACGATACAACCGCCGATATCGCCAAGGCAGACGGCGGCAACGCAGGCAATATCGACGTCATAAATCTCGACGACGATGAGTTGCTGCAAGCGGCCCTATCAGCGGACAGCGTGAAAAGCGCCTCGTCACTGCAGAAATTGGACCTGATCCGCCGCGAACACGAGTACAAAAAGCAAACGCGGGCCGCGATCATAATGATGATATTCATCGCGGCCGCCATGGCCACGTCGCAATCGTGGAATCCGAGATAATCGTTACGTAGGCGGCAAGACAGCCCGCCTTATAGCATTTATCGGCATTCCGGTAGGATATCTTGACCGATTTTTTAAATAATTTGACCCGACCGGCGGTCTAAACCTTTCGGGCTGCCCCGACCGTAATATAATATAAAATTATTTGACTTTCAGCCCGATTTATATTATCTTTATATCAAAGGAGGGTTTAACCATGATTACCGCAGAAATGGAAGCCAAACCCGCCGTTGACGATCTCGACGGCATTGACGGCGTACCGGAGGACGATTCCGAGTACGAGTACGTTTATCCGCAGGAGTTACTCGAAGAATGGGTACGGGACGCCGATATTATGAAAAAACAGATCGCGATGGGCGAAATTAAACCGCAATCCGTCCGAGAAGTGGCGGCGAGGTTTGGAGTCATATTAGATTAATATGGGCTATGAAATACGTTTCGGCGACAAATTTCTAAAAAATGTCGAAAAATTCAATCCGGCAATGCGTGAACTTATTTTTAGAAAAGTTGCTTTTTTAGAAATAGATCCCGACCACCCATCACTACGTACCGAGTCGCTCTATAAAGGGCTTTGGTCAAGCAGTGTAAATATGGATATTCGTATAATTTGGGAACTCTACGAAGGCGTAATCCTCATAGTCAACGTCGGCAAGCACGATATTTACAGGCAGTACAAGAACAAGCGCAAAAGAAAGTCCGCTTCCCGCGAAAATCAATAATGGGCGGCCCCGACCGAGACCGCCCTAACAATCGATTACCGCGGAAACTTCCTTATCGACCGGAAACGACCGTAACGGTATCACTGTCGCCCGACCGTTGACCAAACGGGCCGACACCGCCACCGCAATTCTTCTTAAATAAGCCGTCGTCGCTACCGCAATTCACAATAGGATCGCCCGTACCGTCACGCTGTACCGCCACTGATATATGGCTGTTATCGTCAATCTTATCAACAACGACCGAAACTTGCCAAAAGTTAGGAGCGGGCGCGTCCGACACATTCATACTAACTTCCATCGCATACGCGCCATCGGGATTTTTCACCAAAGTCGCAATTCTCGGTGTACTTTGATTGACCTCCACACCTGTCGCGACTAATAACGTTTTTTGCGAGAAATCAACGGCGGGATAAGTTCCGTCGATACACCCGACGTAATTCTCCAATGCTTCATTGTTGTTAATAACAACGACCGCGCCGTTACTTTTGACGGCAAAACGGTCTTCTTTCCACTCGCACGGGCTTTCTTCCAAAGAATACTTCTTGTAACTTACGGGCACGGCGTCAGGACGCACATCGCCGGTCGTATTGCTACCGGGGAAAGGCGCAAACTCCAAATAATTTTTACCTCCGTCGTAGTACAATTTCAACACTACACCATCCACAAGCGAAAACCTGTCTATGGTCGGAAAACTATGACGCCACAGGTCATCCGAACCATCAGTATCACCACCCACTTTTGTACCGTAGAAATTCGCTATGTTGATTTTATAAATCAAATCTCCACCGCGAGATTCCTCCGCATACGTGCCCCCAAATTCATTTATTGAAGAGAACGTGTTGAATGTGCCATCCTCTTTGAATGTCAGTGAAAATTTCTTTTCACCATACCCTTCGGTTTCCCACGCCATCGGCCAACCCGCATCATTGACTATGGTCAACTTCCACGACGTTCCCACCAAAGACTGGCCGGTAGAACTTTCTTTAAGCAACTTCCACTCGCCGGTAAGCGTCTGATCGCCCCCGCCGGTAGACGGTGTCCCTCCGCCCGTCGTCCCGACATTCGGCCCGACTCCCTTGTCGTCCCCGCAGCCAACCAACAAAAACACGCCCAACGCCAACCCGACCGCCACGCAGACACGCAACAGTTTCTTCATGGTACTGCCCCCAATCTTAAAAAGGTTTTTGGTTATATGACATTCAGTAGTCGCCTACTATAACATTAAACACCGTAGCGGCGGAAAAGTGTCACTTTTATTTTATAAATACCGTTACCCCCGCGTACACCCCCGGCCACATGCGCACTTTAGTTTCGTGGTAGTCGATCGATTCTTTTTTGTCATTTACATCTCCCGGTTTCGTTCCTCCCGGTAGTACGTCAAGCCTCTTCGGTATGACAATAAACTCATCGTTCCTATCCGCGACCAAGCAACTCAAATACGCGCCGCCGAAGATCGCCGCGTACCGTATCGGCGCGTAATTCACGCCTAAGCGTAATTTAAGCAGATAGTTGCTGCTTTGCGGATTATGATCAACAGTCATGCCCGTCGTATCATTCAAAATAGGGCCGTTGAACATCCCGTCAGTCTCAAAAAGCGTATCGACATCCCCGTAAAATTTCAGCAGCAATAAATCCAAATCCGCGTAAAACGGCGCGGTCATCCCGAACCGCGTACCGAGGCCGCCTCCGTATCCCTTGGGACGGCGGTCTAACAGCCCTATAGGCTGAGCGTACTCAAACCGCGCGTACAGCCACGGCGTACCCGCGTAAGGCGAAAAGCCCATCAGACCGTCAAGTTCCACGCTGTAAGACAACCCTAATATGCCTTTGCCGGCAATGTCTTTCAACAGGCCGGCAAGCGTCTTTTCGTCATTGTCATCACCCCGCGCCACCCCCGCTTTCCTC
>Ga0268262_10000898_pt1 | contig 38596 bp, 32 predicted proteins | sample TergutNc150P3_FD_190354 | JGI IMG/M metagenome (GOLD analysis project Ga0268262, IMG submission 190354) | Nasutitermes corniger P3 segment gut microbial community from laboratory colony in Florida, USA - Nc150 P3 (SPAdes) (version 2) | ecosystem: Host-associated > Arthropoda: Insects >...
CTTGACTTCGATCAGTCGCAGGTCATCGCCACGGGTGACTAATAAATCCATTTCAAATTTGCCAACCCTCTGCCGCCAAGCCACCAAATCCCAGCCCCGCAGCCAAAGCAGCCAAAGTGTCGCCCTTTCCGCCCAGATTCCCGCCCTGCGCGCTCTCTTGCCCCTAGCTGCCGCCTTCTCCCTTTGAGCATTATCGGTCTGCCTCATAGATTCCTTGACTGCGCCCACCAGCCCGCGCCCATCTGTTGGGGCGTTTGCGCCTCGTTGGCTATTTCTATCCAAGCATCGTCGTGGTACCAAGGCGTACAGCATGGAGTAGGCAAGTCTATATCACCCATGTAGCCGCCAGTGCCCTGCCAGCCCGCAAGAAAACCCGCCCTCTCCGCGTTGGTAAAAGACGTTGTGTTTACAAGGGTCTTGCCGTGTTCGTTTTTGAATTCCATCTGCCCCCTAGTTCAATTTTGTAAAATATCGGTCATACAAGGGAATGTTTCTTAAAGTAATTTTCCCGCAAAAATACTATTAATTTAGATGGCAAGAATGCCACTAATCTATCAAGTGGGCTTCCAAAAAGAGTGATTGTGCCAAGGCGTTGAAGAAATTTTGGTATGGCACAGGGTCGGCTATTTCTTTCAATCCAGCTTGGGCATTTGCTCTAACAACTATTCGGTTTTGCCCCATCTGCCTAACGGAAACGGTCAATCTGGAGCTATTGGAGAAAGATGTCCCGCTGATAGTTCCAAGCGTTTGGTCTGCTTTGTTGATGATGAACCCCAAATCCTGCATAGTTGAAATAATGCTTCTCAACACCATGTCTCTGTCATTGGTTTCAAAAGCGCGAGACTGATAATTTCTCGTTTGAACCTGCGAATTTTGAGTGCCTAGCACTCTTTCGTGTGTTGATACGCAAGCAGTCGTCAATACTATAGCAAGCAAGGCGGGGGCAAGATTGTTCATGTGTACTCCCAAGTTAGATGTCATTTGCTGTTAAAAACAAGGATTGACCAAGTTTATCAAAAAAATCTTTGTATATTTCTGGTGCTGTAATTTTTTCGATTCTTGTGTGACCATGATTGTCCCTAATGATCCTAGCAAACCCGATGCGAACATTAAAGCCGCTGGCACCTCTGCTTTTTGTTGAAACAAGTGTTGCGTAAATTCTTTGATCCTCGTCCCATGTAGCTTGAGTTCCCGCAAATGCGGCAAGAAGAGTAAGACCTATTTTCGCAGCGGTGGACGCGCCTTCCCTATCTTTGGACGCAGTGATTAGCCCCAACTTTGTTTCACTTTCTTCAAGCGTGAAGCCAAGGTCTTGAAGAAGTTGTGAAGACGCAATCAACATAGTTTGTTCATCGCTTGTTTCAAATCTTCTGGTTTCTATTTGCCTACGATTCAAATATTGGCTGTCAAGCAAATAATAATTTTGATATGGCGGGACGCAAGACATCAAACACAAAATTATTGGTGAAAGCACTAATATTTTTTTCATGGCCTACTTTCCTAAAAGGTGGAGGTTCTATATGCAAAATCTCTGACTTTACTGTTGCTGTCAAATTTAATGATAATGGTCAACGTCCTCTGGTTTTGAGAATGCCTAGAACCAGATTGGCCAGCGCCTGCAATCAGCAGCCATACGCCGGATTGTGCTTGAGACGTGGAGATTTCAGTGGATACTTTGTCATAAACCCAAGTTTCTCGCCTTTCGTCATCGGTGGTAACCATGTTTGGCGAACCCAAAACTTCGACCACTTGCGACGAGGACATCCCAAGCTTGATTTCCCTTTGCACTTTTGCGACTGTCAATTGTTCGCCCTGTTGTGAAAGGTCAACGGGCTGGCAGCCCAAAGTGACGAGGCCAATGGTTAGCAATGATAGTGTCCTAGCGGTTTTCATAGACTTCCTCCATCTGAATATTGTCAACGCTTCCATACTGCACTGTCAATATTTTTTTAACCGAATCTACCTATATGTCTATACATCATTGGTGCGCTCAAGCGCTGTAAACTACAAGTGGTGCCTTGCCAACGGCTTCCCCGGCCCAACAGACAACAAAGGAAACAGATGCAGCCCATACGCAGAATCTACGTTGAGAAAAAGCCAGAGTTTGCGGTTGAGGCCGATAGGCTATTCAACGACCTCAAGCACATCGTGAACATTCCCACTTTAGAGAGCGTAAGGGTTTTAGCTAGGTACGACGTTGAAGGTCTTTCTGAAGACGACTACTCGGAATCTCTCTGGACAATCTTCGCAGAAAAGCCCGTGGACGTAGTATATGAGGAAGAGCTACTCATTGGGCCTACCGAAAATGCAATCAGCGTAGAGTACCTGCCCGGCCAGTACGACCAGAGAGCGGACAGCGCGGAGCAGTGTCTGCAATTGCTGTGCCGGAGTGCGCGGCCAACCGTCGCATGTTCCCAGGTGTTTGTCCTAAAGGGTGCATTGGCAGATGAAGAACTAAATAAAATACGGCGCTACCTCATCAACCCGGTTGACAGCCGCGAAGCGTCGGCGGCAAAGCCCGCCACCTTGAAGCCCCTGTTGCCAGAACCTAGCGCCGTCCCCGTGATAAATGGCTTCATCAACGCTGGCGAATCAGGACTCCAACCCATACAGACCGCGCACAGCATGGCGATGACCTTGGCAGACCTGCTGCACACCAAGGCCTATTTTAGGGACATCGAAAAGCGCGACCCCACCGAAACAGAGCTGCGACTACTGGACACCTATTGGTCGGATCACTGCCGCCATACCACATTCTTGACCCATCTAACTGAAATCCGCATAGACGAAGGGCCGCTTGCCAAGCCAATAGCAAAGGCGCTGGAGCAATATCGCGGCCTACGCAGCCAAGTGCATGGCAAAAACTTAAAAGACAGGCCCGAATGTTTGATGGACATGGCACTATTGCCGGCCAAGCATTTTAGGGCCGTAGGCAAGCTGGACGACCAAGAGATCAGCCCCGAAATCAACGCCTGCTCATTGGTGGTGAACGTTGAATACACGGCCACGCCTAGCGAAAGCGAGCCTTGGCTGCTGATGTTCAAGAATGAGACCCACAACCACCCAACGGAGATCGAGCCCTTTGGCGGCGCGGCGACCTGCCTTGGCGGGGCCATCCGCGACCCGCTGTCTGGCAGGGCTTATGTGTACCAGTCCATGCGCGTCACGGGCTCGGCAGACCCAAGGGCTCCGATAGAAACTACCATGCCTGGCAAACTGCCCCAGAGAAAAATAACGCAAGAGGCCGCCAGAGGCTTTTCTTCGTATGGCAACCAGATCGGCCTAGCCACGGGTCAGGTGACAGAAATATATGACGAAGGATATAAGGCAAAGCGCATGGAAATCGGCGCGGTGATTGGTGCTGTGCCAAGGTGCCAAGTCAGGCGGGAAGAACCAGCCCCTAGCGACTTAGTGGTACTCATAGGCGGGCGCACAGGCCGGGACGGCATCGGCGGCGCAACTGGAAGCAGCAAGAGCCACACCGAATCCAGCATCGAAGTGTGCGGGGCAGAAGTCCAAAAAGGCGACCCCCCAATGGAGCGCAAGCTGCAAAGGCTTTTCCGCAACCCAGTATTTGCCAAGCTGGTAAAAAAGTGCAACGACTTTGGCGCGGGCGGCGTCTCTGTGGCCATCGGCGAATTGGCAGATGGCCTAAAGATCAACTTGGACGTGATACCAAAGAAGTACGAGGGCCTAAATGGAACCGAGCTCGCCATATCCGAAAGCCAAGAGCGCATGGCTGTGGTAGTGGCCCCGCATGACATAGCTGCACTATTTGAGTGCGCCAAGCGTGAAAACCTTGAATCAACGATAGTCGCAGAAGTGACCAAGGAAAAGCGCCTAGTCATGTCATGGCGTGGCGAAACCATTGTTGACATAAGCCGCGAATTTTTGGACACCAATGGCGCACCCTCCAAGGCAATGGCCCAAATACTTGCGCCAGTGGCGTCGCATAGCCCCTTCGTTGCCGAAAAAATTGATGACATAAAAACCGCTTGGCTTTCGCGCTTGGCCGAGCTAAACGTATGTTCGCAACGCGGCTTGGTTGAAAAATTCGATTCCACCATCGGCGCGGCAAGCGTCCTAACGCCATTCGGCGGCAAGCGGCGGCGCACCCCAGCCGAGTGCATGGTGGCAAAGTTTCCCGTGCCAAACGGCGAAACCCGCACCGCTTCCGCAATGAGCCATGCCTTCAGTCCTGCCCTTAGCCGCTGGTCGCCCTTTCACGGCGCGGTGTGGGCGCATGTAGCAGCCGCAGCCAAATTAGTGGCGGTGGGGGCAGATCCGACAAAACTGCGGTTTACGCTGCAAGAATATTTCTGCAAGCCGCAAAATGAACCCAAGCGATGGGGCCAGCCAGCGTCGGCCCTGCTCGGTGCGCTACATGCACAACTGGCGATGGAAACACCAGCCATTGGCGGGAAAGACAGCATGTCAGGCACATTCAAAGACCATGACGTGCCGCCCACCTTGGTGGCCTTTGCCGTCGCCGTGATCAACGCCGACGAGATAGCAACGCCCGAACTCAAGTCGCTAGGCGACAGCCTTGTTTTGGTTGAACTCCCCCGCACCAATGAGGAACTGCCAAACTGGGGCGCGTTGCTCGACATTTATCCCCGCCTGGCCGCCCTCGTCCGCAGCCAAAAGGTGCGGGCCATACACACAGTCGGCATGGACGGCCTGGCCCCTGCCCTCTCCAAAATGACGTTTGGCAACGCCATAGGGCTGGATTTGTCACAGCATGAAAATGCCTTTTGGTTTGCGCCAAGGCTAGGCTCATTCGTGCTTGAATTGGCCCCAGACGCTGATATTGCCCTGCCCATTGTGCCCTTGGGTAAAACCATCCCCGAACCCATCATCAGGGTGGGTGGCGCAGAACTCTCCCTATTTGAAGCTGAAAAGGCTTGGGAAAACACCTTAGAGCCCATCTTCCCCACAACCAAGCCCCAATCGAAAAGCAACGTCCCCGCATTCGCCGCGTTCAATGCCCCGCCGACAAAGGCCCCTGCTATAAAAACGGCCAAGCCGCGTGTGCTGCTGACTGCCTTCCCTGGCACCAATTGCGAGTACGACACCGCAGCAGCGTTTGAAAGAGAGGGGGCGCTGTCAGAAGTGCTGGTGTTCAAAAACCTCTGCCCCAATGACATCGAAGAGAGCCTAGAGGCAATGGCCGAAGCCATCTCCAAGGCAAACATAGTGGCCATACCAGGCGGTTTTAGCGCGGGGGACGAGCCAGAGGGCTCTGGCAAGTTCATAGCCACCGCCTATCGCGCCCCAAGGGTGAAGGACGCCATACACGATCTGCTGCAAAGGCGCGACGGCCTTATCATCGGAATATGCAATGGCTTTCAGGCGCTCATCAAACTTGGCCTAGTCCCCTATGGCGAAATAAGGGAACTCAACGAATCCTGCCCAACGCTCACATTCAATTCCCTGCGCTACACCAGCCGCTTCGCTTGGACGCGCATCGTTTCAAACGCCAGCCCTTGGCTGAGGCGCTGCCAGCTAGGCGACCAGCACACAGTCGCCATAGCCCACGGCGAAGGGCGTATCATTGGGCCAGAGTCCGATCTGCGCCATTTGCTATCCAGCGGCCAAGTTGCGACACAGTACGTTGACGAACACGGGCAGCCGTCCATGAACCTAGAATATAACCCCAACGGCAGCGCACTGGCCATAGAGGGCCTATTGAGCCCAGACGGCAGGGTATTTGGCAAGATGGCCCACGCCGAGCGCTACAGCAAGCACGTCTGGCAGAATGTACCGGGCGAAAAGGATATGGGCATATTCAAGTCGGGCGTGGAATATTTCAGTTAGTGCGGGTGGGCGTCCAGCAACAGACGGAAAGCACTTCCTAGACTTGGCGGAGCATCTGGGGGACGACAGGCAGCTCACATCCCAGTTCAAATACTACGACAAGATAATAGCGGGAAAGTGATGGCTAGTTGCTGCAAGCGGCTGTTACTGCCGCCACCGCTATGTAGTAATCGCGGTTCTGCCGCCGAATTTCAGCAATGGCCCTCGCCTCTTCAAGTTGGGCGATCATTAGCTCATTCTCCGCGATTGCCAGTTCGTTCAGTGCTATTTCCGCCTCAGCCCAGGCGATCACTTCTTCCAGCCTCTGCGTTCTCGATATGGTTTCTGCCTCGATTAGGGCGGTATTTGCTTCTATCTGGGCCAGTTCGGCATCGAAGTTGACTGCATCGTGCGAAACACAATCAAAATGCAGGCAGTCCACAGGGCCGACAGCCAAAGCCGCCTCCACCGCGCCGTCGGGTATCTTCCCGTTCACACACTCTATGCGGACTTCTACGCCCCGCTTCCGTTTTCCCACAGCACTACTCCTTTCCCCAATTATCGGCCATCTGGCCAAAAAACTAAAGGGGAACATAATGGCAAAAGCAAAGGGAATAAAGATTTGTGCCGGACGAATAAGCTCGCCGCGCCTCCCAGTCCATTCAGGGTTTTGGAGTACCACAGGCTATACTAATTCAACATGCGCCTGCTACTGGTCGAGGACAAGGACAGCTTTCGCCGCACGTTGCTCAAAGCCCTAGAGGGATCGGGCTGGGAGGCGATAGAGGCGGCTGCGCCCGACAAGGCCATAGAAGTACTCGAATCTGGGCCTGTGGAAGCGATGGTGACGGACATGAGGATGCCGGGGTTCTCCGGGCTGGAACTCATAAAAAAGGCAAAGCGCATAAGCCCTGCGATAAAAATCATTCTCATCAGTGCCTTCGCAGAGCCAAGTGACATCGTGGAGGCGATAAGTTCGGGCGCGGATGACTTTATCCCCAAGCCATTCGACTTGGTTTTTTTTCTTGGCCGCCTAGAAAAAATGCGGGCGTCCATCCTGTCCCCGCCCCCAGACCCAAATGAGCCTTGGGTCGCTGCGTCCAAGGACATGCTTGTGGTTGAAAAAAAACTGAGGGCCGTCGCCGAAACTGGTCTGCCCGTTCTTTTTTTCGGCCAAGCGGGGACTGGCAGGGCCCGCGCCGCGAGAAGGCTTCACGTGCTTAGAAACGCATCGGCCCCATTCTATTCTGCGTTTGCCCGCGATCTAGGGCCCACTTCACTTTCGGAGGCATTGTTGAACAGCCTTGAGGGCGGCAGTGCGCTGTTGATGGACTTAGAGAGCCTTCCAACCGCCGCGCTGCAAATGCTTCTCGGTTGCTTAGAGCGCCATCCCGGCGTGTACTGGATGGGAACCTGCAAAGATCCATCCGATTTGCCCGAACCCCTGAAATCCCGCATTGGCGTAATCGAATTGGCCCTTGCGCCGCTGGCCCAGCGCAAAGACGACATTCTCCCGCTTTTTCACAACCACCTCATAGACATCTGCAAAAAGGCAGGGCGGGCGGCACCGGCAGTTGACCGCCAAATTGAAAAAGAACTCTTGGCCAAAGAGTGGCCGGGGAATGTCCTTGAACTGGTGTGGGCTGCCGCAGAGGCAGCTAGGGCGTGTAGCGGTGGTGCGTTAAAGGAGCTGCCTTCGCAGGTCTCCCAGATGGATTCGAACATGCTGCTGCCGAGGCCAAAAAGAGGCAAGCTGACCAGTATGCTTAAAGAAATAAGCCACAGCGCAGAAAAGCGGCTTTTGGAAGAGTCCCTTTTGGAAGCAAATGGCGACCTGTCAATGGCAGCAAAAAATTTGGGGCTGTCCACAAAAAACTATGTTCATAAATTGAGGGTTTACGGCATATCCTTAAAGAATGACTGATCTGCCGCCCGAATCCTCAGACCTGCGAGAGCGCGCACTGTCCGCCCTCGACGCCCTGACAAAGGTTATCTTGGGGAAAGATGCCCAAGTGAGAAGGGCACTGGCCGTACTCCTTAGCGGGGGCCATCTGTTGTTGGAGGATTTGCCTGGGGTTGGGAAGACCACATTGGCAAGGGCCTTGGCCCTAGCGATAGGGGGCCGCTTCCAGCGAATCCAAGGCACAAACGACTTGCTGCCTTCGGATTTATTGGGCGTCCATTTGTGGGATGCGTCCAGCCAGACGTTTCGATTTCAGCCAGGGCCAGTTTTTGCAAACGTCATACTGTTGGACGAGCTGAACCGCATAGGCCCAAAAACGCAGAGCGCGCTTCTCGAAGTAATGGTCGAGGGCCAGGTCACCTTGGACAGGGACACATATCCCCTGCCAGAGCCATTTTTTGTCATAGCTACGCAGAACCCCGCAGACCAAGCGGGTACCTTTCCGCTGCCAGAGAGCCAGATAGACCGCTTTGCGGCCGTGCTGCACCTTGGCTACCCCCCACCAGAAGCCGAGCGGAGGATATTGCTTGGAGAGGCCGGGGCCGATGCGCTGAACAAGCTGGGCGCGGCCATGCCGCTAGAGGGCTGGGCAAGGGCAAAAGAGATGGTTCGCAGCATAGTAGTTTCAGACGCCGTATTGGACTACATGGAAAGGATAGTAGCCCGGATAAGAAAAGACGGGGGCTTTTGCTCCACAAGGGCCGTCAGCCAATGGCTCGCCTTGGCCAAGGCCGAGGCTTGGATGGCGGGGCAGGGCTTTGTCACCCCAGACCACCTGCAGGCGGCTCTGTCCGACGCTATGGCCCATCGGGGCAGGATGGATGACAGGAAGTTGAACAGGGAGGATAGGCGCAATACAATGGAGAAAGTGCTAAAGGAAGTACCGGTAGGCTGGAAGCCATGAGTGAGCGGCTAATAATTACGAAAGCGGTCTTTCAAAATGAATCCACCCAACGTCACTAGGCTGCAAAATGAGATTCAGGACAAGCGCCGCGCAATGGGGCTTGGGCGCGAAAAAATTGCCGAAGAGCTTAATGTATCCGTGGATGTCGTCAAGTCTGTGGAGGCGGGCGAGTGGACCAGCGAAAACTATAGCGAGGAATATGCCTTGGCAATGCTGATGGCCGAAAGGCTGGGCATAGATTTTGAAAGGTACGTTGGCTTAGAATCCTCTCTTGATGCCTTGTTTGAGTCAAATACCCGCCCCATAAACCCTCGCAGCGAGAAGGCCATCATGGTTGCAATGACCATCGGGGTGGTCGCTATGTTGGGGTGGCTGCTCATACCAGCAAAAGACATAAGCAGGACGGCAGACAATGGCCCACAGGCGCAGAGCGCAGACCACGCCATTTGGCGCAAACCCGAGAGCGACCAAAAGTACCCGGTTTTGGGCGAGGTGTTTCCAGAGCCGCCCATCACTTCCGATGGAGTGCTGATCAGCCTGCGGGCAACGGATACGTGCGAAACGCGCATACTCGCCGAGGATGGGCAAGAGTATGTCCAAGTGCTGCGAACGTCTGAGCCATGGAAACTAAGGGTGAAAGGGGCTTTTTCTCTGTCGCTAGAAAATGCGGGGGTCGTTGCGGTAGAAATTGCCGGCGCAAAGATACAGCACGGAGCCGGAGTGGGGCAGCCTTGGTCAGGCTCATTCGATGCCCTTGGGAACTGGATTCGCACCGAACCAAGCCCAGCCAAAAGCCCAGTGCAGCCCAAGGTGGAAGCCGCAGAACCTAGCACAGGCACAACGGGCGAGCCGCCAGTGTAATATCGTGTCCTATTGCCAATGCGATAAATGCCAGAGGCAAAGCCGCATGCAGCAAGGGTTTTCATCTTGTAACTTGTAACTTGTACCTGATACTATGCACCCAATTGCCCAAAAATACCTGAATAGCGAACTCCCCGCGCCGATGGCGGCCACCCTCATTGGCGGCGATCTTCCCATCCCCACCGCAGATTTGCTATGTGTGCTGTCCCATGCAGTTTTTACGGACTCGCCCCTTTCAGGGAAGGCACTGGAGACCTTGGCCGGCCTGCCTAGCTACATAGTCATGGGGGCAATCTCAGGGCCAGTGGAAACCGCAGATGTCTTGGGGCTGGTGCTGCTCCATCGGCATGAGCCAGAGTTGTTGGAGGCCGCCCTGCTAAACGGCACCCTGACGGCGGAGTGGATGGAGCGAGCTATCCCGGCGCTACCGGAAAGGCACCTCGAAATCGCGCTTAACAACCAAGTGCTATGGATTCAGAGGCCGACCATATTGGACGCGCTAGAGACACATCCAGCGGGAACAACCAACCTAAAGCGGCGAATCACGGAATTTCGCAAAGAAGTCTTGGGCCAGTTGGACAGCTCTGGAGCCAAGGAGCGCATCGAAATACTGGACGATGTGGACTCGGGCGCACTGGACAAGGCATGGTCTGAATTGCCCCTGCCAACGGAAGATGAGTCGCAAGGCGCACATGGCCCTGTTCCACAAGCTAGGGACACGGCCCAAGTCGCGGTGCAAGCCGTGCAGCGCGTTCCCCCGCCTCAGCAGCATGGCACCCTAGCCCAGCGGATAATGAAATTGGCGCCAAACCAAAAAATCGTCCTAGCCCTAAGAGGGGGGAAAGAAGAGCGCACAATCTTGATGCAGGAATCCAATAGGCTAATCCAAGTAAACATTGTCCGAAATGGCCGCATCACTGAAGGGGAAATAGCGCACATAGCCCAGATGCGGACTGCACACGAAGAAGTCATCCGCATAATTTCAAACAATCGGGAATGGACGCGGAAGTACCAAATACTCAAAAACTTGGTCTCCAACCCCAGAACCCCACTGCCCATTGCCTTGAGCCTTATAGGCAGGGTCAACGAATTTGACCTCAAGCACATGTCGAAAGACCGAAACATACCTGACGCGCTGCGAAGGGAGGCCCAACGGCTATTCGAGAGAAGAACTGCGGGCAGGGGATGATGCGAATATACATGACTTTATTGGAGGAAAAATGTTATCGAGAGACGAGGCTTGGGAGCTTGTAAAAAGCTGGACTGACTCAGACAGGCTGAAAATACACGCGCTGGCAGTCGAGGCGGTGATGCGGGATTTTGCGCGACGCTATGGACATGACGAGGAGTTGTTTGGCCTAGTGGGCCTATTGCACGACGCGGACTACGACCGCTGGCCCAGCGAACACCCCAACAGGGTCATACAATGGCTGAACGAAAAGGGCGAACTCGATATTTCAAGGGCAATAGCGGCGCACTGCCCAAGCGGAAAAGACTTGAGAGACACGCTATTGGCCAAGGCGCTGGTGGCCTCGGACGAAATTGCAGGATTTGTCATAGCCTGCGCCCTTGTTAGACCGGAGCGCACCGAGGGCCTTTTGCCAAAGAGCATACACAAAAAGCTGAAAACTCCCGCCTTTGCAGCGGGAGTTGACAGGGGCGAGGTAGCCGAGGGGCTCAGGCTGATAATAGAGGCCGTGGGCGGCACTGTGGATGAACACATCCAAAGGATCATCGCCGCGATCCACGATAAGAAAAGCGAATTGGGCCTGTTGGCGCAGGCAGGCCATTGATTAACCACTAGTGTTCTGTATGATGGTTGGGGGGATGCTGTCCGATGGTTGATGCTGGCTGGAAACAATGGCTGCGGGAAAATCGAGTGCCGCTGCTCTTTTTGCTCATCATGCTGCTGGCCACGCCCATGAGGGGGCTTTGGGCCCCGGACGAGCCCAACTTCGCCCAGTGCGTGAGGGAGATGAGGGAGGGCGGGGACTGGCTGTTGCCATACTTCAACGGCAGACCCTACAACGAAAAGCCCATACTCTTTTATTGGGCCATGAAGTACTCTGCCATCCTCTGCGACAAACTGACGGGCGGGCTGGGCTTTGTCAACGGGATCTCGGCTTGGGCCCTTAGGCTGCCGTCCGTTTTTGCCGCTGGCGTTTTTGTATTTGCCATGCGGAGGTGGGCCGCCCGCTTTGCGGATAAGGCTTCCGCAGAAATATCTGCCATTGTGCTGGCGACGACTGCAATATGGATATGGCAGGCTCAATTCATTCAGATTGACATGTTATTCGCCGCACTTGTGGCGTGGTCTTGGCTGGCGTGGCTAGGCGGCTACTTGCTGTTGAGGGGCAAAGCGACCTCACAATCCCCAAATGAAGAGCGGACGTGGTTTTTTATGTCTTATGCCTCTCTGGGGCTGGCGTTTTTGGCAAAGGGCCCATTGGCGATAGTCTTGTCAGTGCCTGTCATAGCAGCATTTATCGCATGGCAAAGAGACTGGAAAGCCATTCGACAGATGAGGCCGCTCTGGGGGGGCTTGATACTCTTGGCGGTCATCTCGCCCTGGTACGTCGCCGCCGCTGTCAAGGGCGGGGCCGACTACGCCTACAATCTGCTGATATACCAAAATTTTGGCCGCGCCCTAAACGCTTGGGCCCACGTCCAGCCTTGGTGGCGCTACGTGCGCTACATTGCCGGGGACTTGACGCCCTGGACTCTACTGCTGCCATTCTTGGCGGTCTTTCTCTTCAAGGGCAGAAAGCAATTCAATTCGGCCAGCCGATTTGTGACATTGGCTATGATTGTCCCCGTCCTAGTGCTTTCGTGTTCCCAGAGCAAGCAGGGGAAGTACGTCCTGATGATATATCCATTCATCGCGCTGGCGATGGGCCAGATGCTGCACAAGTTTGCAAATGAAATCGCGCCGAAAGTGGCACGATGGATCAATGCGCTATATGCGGCCCTATTTGGGTTTGTCGGACTCGCCACGTTTGTGGTAGCCATCGCAGGGGGAAGAGTGATGCAGGCGCTTATTCCTGGCTATCGTGGGCCAGTCGCAGCCATTTCTTTGATTCTCTTGTTAGGCGCGGGCCTATTTGCTATTGGAGCGATTAAACGCACTACGCGAAACTTTGTGCGGAACATGGGAATCACAATCGGGCTATTGTTCCTTGTTGGCGGCACTTGGGGCTTTAGAGTATTGGATCTGCAAAAGGGCTATGGTGCCTGGACTGAAAGGGTGAAGCCGCTGATAACTGGCAAGCAGGTGTATTTCTGGCAGCCCAACCATCTAAGGGACATCAGCGCGGGTGCCATGATCTACACGGACAACATGGTCATGCCGGAAATCCGCAGCGCGGAAGAACTTGAAAAACTCCCCGCCGGGACGTACATAGTGGCCTCGGAGAGGGACTGGCCCCAAGACCAAGGCGGACTGACTGACGCCGGAAGGGCAATGTTCAACATGGCAGTGAAGATGCCCATCGGCGGCGCGGGACTGGTGCTGTTGGAGAAGAAGGGAGCAAATGACTAGCAAGGCACCCCTATTGTGCAGCAGGGCCGTGTTCCCGACCCCCCTCGGCGAGATGGAGGCAATATTCGACGCCAAGGGAATACTGACATGGCTAGGGTTTGAGAGATCGGCAGAGTCATATTTGGACACGCTGAACCCGGCACAAGCCGATAGCGCAGAATTGCTACGAAGAGAACTCAATGACTATTTCGCTGGCGCACTAAAAATATTTTCAGTTCCCATCGCCCTTTGTGGAACTCCATTCCAGATGCGGGTGTGGGGCTGTTTGGCAGAAATCCCCTACGGCGTTACAACAACGTACGGGCAAGTCGCAAAAAATTTGGGCGACGCCAAACTATCTAGGACCGTTGGGATGGCGAATGGTGCGAATCCAATCTCAATCATCATCCCCTGCCACCGCGTCATAGGCACGGGAGGCAAGCTGGTCGGATATGGCGGAGGGCTTTGGAGAAAGGCGGCGTTGCTTGAACTGGAGGGATGCACAGGTACGGAGATACAACGCTACGCTTTGGCGAGCGGGAAAATAATTGTATGTACTTAAAGGTCAATGGAATAGAACTATTTTACGAAAAGTGCGGAAGTGGAAGTCCCATCATCCTGCTGCACGGAAATGGCGAAGACCACACTATTTTTGATGTATTGATCTCGCAGCTTTCTCGCCATTGCACAGTATATGCGATAGACAGCCGAGGCCACGGTAAGAGCAGCAGTGTCAAAAACTTTGATTACCGCTCCATGATGGAGGACGTTGCAGCCTTTGTCACAGAATTGGGCATTGAGAACACCATGCTCTATGGGTTCAGCGATGGCGGCATCATTGGGCTTTTGCTGGCGATAGAACATCCCAATATGCTCTCCAAGCTCATCGTCAGCGGCGCGAACACCCTGCCCAGCGGCATCAAGACCATCAACGCAATTCTCATGCAAATCTCTTATCTCTTCACGAGGGATCAAAAACTCAAGCTGATGCTGACACAGCCAAATATCACAAATGCCGAATTGAATACCATCTCAACGCCGACTCTCGTGTTGGCGGGGAGCAAGGACGTTGTAAGGGCCGAACACACAAGGATGATTGTCGCAAACATCAATAATAGCGTCCTGAAAATACTGGATGGCGAAAGCCATTCTAGCTATGTTGTGCATAGCGACAAGTTGTATGGCATCATCGCGCCATTTCTGGCGGCGGCTGGTCAATGAGACCATTGGCCTCACACAATCATCGGCAGTTTCAGCCCCTTTTCTTTGGCTGTCTTTTTGGCCATCTCGTAGCCTGCGTCGGCGTGGCGCATCACACCCGTGCCGCAGTCGTTCCACAGCACTCTTTCCAACCGCTTGGCCGCCGCGTCTGTGCCATCGGCGACTATGACCAGCCCCGCGTGCTGGCTGTAGCCCATACCAACGCCGCCGCCGTGGTGGAAGCTGACCCAAGTTGCGCCACCCGCCACGTTGAGCATAGCGTTTAGCAAGGGCCAGTCCGACACTGCATCTGTGCCGTCCATCATGCTCTCTGTTTCGCGGTTGGGGCTGGCTACGCTGCCCGTGTCCAAGTGGTCGCGGCCAATTACTATGGGGGCTTTGAGTTCCCCCGTCTTGACCATCTCATTGAAGGCCAAGCCCGCTACATGCCGCTCGCCAAGGCCCAGCCAGCAGATGCGGGCGGGCAGACCCTGGAAGCTAATGCGCTCCTTGGCCATGTCTAGCCAGCGGTGGACGTGCTTGTTTTGGGGGAAGAGCTCTTTTATCTTTGCATCTGTCTTGTATATGTCTTCAGGGTCTCCACTCAGCGCGACCCAGCGGAATGGCCCCTTGCCCTCGCAAAACAGGGGCCTGATGTAGGCAGGGACAAAGCCAGGGAAATCAAAGGCGTTTGCTACGCCATTGTCTTTTGCCACTTGGCGAATATTGTTGCCATAGTCAACCACGGCGCAGCCAAGGGCCTTGAAGTCCAGCATGGCCCGGACGTGTACGGCGCAGGATTTGCCGGCGGCGGCTTTTAGCTCGGCGTGTTTGGAAGGGTCTATCTGTGCGGCTTTCCACTGTTCCACTGTCCAGCCGATTGGCAGGTAGCCATTCACTAGGTCGTGTGCGCTCGTCTGGTCTGTAACAATGTCGGGTTTGGCGACTGCGCCTGATTTCACTTTTGCCACCAATTCGGGCAGCACCTCGGCAGCGTTGCCCAACAGGGCGATGGAAACGGCTTCCTTTAAGGCTGCATGGGCCTTGATCAGCTCAATTGCATGGCCTATATCTTTGGCCTGTACATCAACATAGTGGGTGCGTAGTCGGAAGTCTATGCTGGTCTGCTGACATTCTATGTTTAGGCTCACCGCCCCGGCAAAGGTGGCCGCCAGCGGCTGCGCCCCGCCCATCCCGCCAAGGCCGGCTGTCAATATCCACTTGCCCCCCAGGTCGCCCCCGCAGTGCTGCCGCCCTGCTTCGGCAAAAGTTTCATAGGTTCCTTGGAGTATGCCTTGGGTGCCGATGTATATCCAACTTCCAGCGGTCATCTGGCCGAACATAAAGAGGCCCTTGCGATCCAATTCGTGAAAATGCTCCCAGTTGGCCCAGTTTGGCACTAGGTTGGAATTTGCAATCAACACCCTTGGGCTGTCTGGCGTACTCTTCCATACGCCCACCGGCTTTCCAGATTGGATCAACAGCGTTTCGTCTTCTTCCAAGTTTTTTAGGCACTCCAATATTTTGTCGAAGCAGGCCCAATTTCTGGCCGCCCGCCCAATGCCGCCATAAACCACTAGGCTTTTGGGATTTTCGGCCACGTCTGGGTCTAGGTTGTTTTGGATCATGCGGTAGGCGGCCTCTATCAGCCAATTTTTGCAGTTCAGCGCGGTGCCCTTGGGCGCATGTATCACGCGGCTTTCGTCTCTGCGGGGGTCATTTGTGCTCACTTGGGTCTCCTTGGCGTTTGAAATTAATTATATCAAGCCACTTCCATTGAGGCATTTTGCCCAAGATTTTCGCCGACCATACATTCCCAGATGGTCGTGGCTAAGAATTTGCGTATAGTGCAAATCTGGTCGGCGGGCCGACAGACTAGCCATTCTAAATAGGCGATTTCAGCAACCCTTTTCGCCGCGCCCATGATAACCTTTTACATCAAGGTCTTTTTCATGCAAACTCTTGTCAGCAAACTCGCCAAAGCAGCTTCTAGGTGGAAGGGAGCTGTCAAGTTTGCGGCTGCGATGATTGTTCTGCATTGTTTGTGCGCGGTTCCGGCAATGGCAGGCCATCAGTCGTCCGTTCAAGAGCCTGAGCCCAGCGGCGCGATCATCGTCCGCAAGGTCGAGCCTTTTGTCTTTGGCTCAACGCTTGTCGTAAAGAACCCCATTGGTTCCATAGTGCTGCGCGGGTGGGATCGCGAGCAACTGCAGGTGCAAGCTGAAGCAATAGGCGAGTCGGACTCCACGCCGATATTGGAGATCAACAAGACCGCAAACGGCGCGGAAGTCATCGTCAAAGACCTTTCAAGACGCCGCTTTTTTGGGCTGCTGCCGCCCAAAATTGTTGGATGCGACCTAGTGATCTCACTGCCAAGAAAGGTTCTAGCGGATGCAAAAGCAACAAATGGGACCATAGCGGCCTACGCACTTGACGGTTCTTTGAAATGCGAAACGGTTAACGGCCGGATTCAGATAGAGCGCGTTTTGGGCAGGGTTGAAGCAAAAACGGTGTCGGGGGCTATTGCCATTGCTAGGCTGGCCCCAAGCCGCGACCAAGAATTGCAAGGCAGGCCGCCAGTTTTCGAGGGGCTTGTGGCGAATTCAGTCAATGGGAGCATTGCTTTGGAAGACATCATAGGCGACGCCGAAGTATCCACCATCCACGGCAAAATAGAAGCAAGGCGCATCCATGTGAGAGGCGGCGAAACCAGCTTTGAAACCATCAGCGGCAACCTAGAGATCGAAATGCTAAGGGGGGCATCGGAGATTGCCATCAAGTCAATGGCCGGCCAGATAGACGTCCAAGTGCCAAATTCAAAAATAGTCGAAGAGAGCAAAACTCAAACGGTAGTCCAACTCCCTGCCCGCCCTGGCCGTCCCCCCGCAGAGCCAAGCCAAACACAGACGATCACAGTAAAAACAGTCAGCGGGAAAATCACGCTTCGCTGAATCCAGCGCACATACGCACTGCACGATGATTTATGTCGTGTACTTTGGTATTAGCTGCACCCAGTGCTTGCGCCGCAGGTCTGGCACTTTAGGCAGGCTCCGTTTCTCACCAGCGTCAGGTGGCCACATTCTGGACACGGGTCGCCCGTGAACCCCTTTTCCCTTGCGGCGCGGTAGGCGTTGGATGCAGGGTGCGCGGGGGGCTGATTTGGCACTTGCAGCAACGGTTGCTCTGAACTGCCATCGGGGAACAGAGGTGTCATTTTGGTGTATTGGGCCTGGAAGACTTGGGCTTGGCTTTCTGGCTTCCGCCCAATGAGGTTGATGAATTCTTCCTCTGGTATGTTCGCCAATTCGTAGCGCCCTAGATAGCTGATGGCAAGTTCCCTGAACACGAAGTCTATGAGGCTGGTGGTGAACTTGACCGTGTCCGAGCCAAGCACCATGCCCTGGGGCTCGAACTTGGTGAACAAAAACGCCTCGCAGTATTCTTCCAGAGGCACACCGTACTGCAGCCCCATGGATATGGCTATGGCAAAGCAGTTGAGCACAGCCCTGAATCCTGCGCCCTCTTTGTGCAGATCCAAAAATATTTCGCCCAAGGTGCCATCCTCGTATTCGCCTGTCCGCAGGTACAGCTTGGTTCCACCGATGGTGGCCGACTGGGTGTAGCCAGCCCGCCTGTCCGGCATCTTCCTGCGGTAAATTCGGACTACATGGTGCGCCGAAGCCAGCGCCACCGCATCGGACTTTTCGGCTGACGATGCCCCGTCGTCCAGCAAAATGTCGGCGCCCTCCAGCAGGCTCAGATTCGTCGCTATGGCTTGGCTCATCTTAGAGCCTTCTCTGTAAATTGCGACGGCTTTTAGCATTAGCTTCCAGCTTGTCTCGTAGATGGAGGCCACTTGGTCAATCGTGTATTCTGGCGGCAAGTTGACGGTCTTGCTAATGGCCCCGCTCAAAAAGGGTTGGGCCGCAGCCATCATTCGCAGGTGGCCTTCTGGGGCTATGTAGCGCGTACCCTTTTTCCCGCACTTGTTGGCGCAGTCGAAAATTGGAAGGTGATCGGGCCTGATGTGGGGAGCGCCTTCTACTGTCAGGGCGCCCGACAGGGCTTCCACAAAGGCGGCAACGCGGTCGGCCGAAAAGTCCTTTTTGAGGCGAGGGAGGTCAAGGACGTATGAAGGATCGAAGGCCCCTGGCAGCTTTTGTTCTAAGGTGTTGATCTCGACCTCTGTCCAGCCCTTGTCTAGCAAATTGTCTCTATTTATTCCAGGAGTCTCGCTGGTGATTTGCTGCCAGCCCACCGCATAGCGCTCGATGTCGAGTATTTGTTCCTTTGTGTATCCAAGGTTGCCAAGCGCCACCTTGAGGGCCCCATTGACCAGCTTGAAGTAGCCACCGCCCGCGAGCTTCTTGAACTTCACCAGCGCGAAGTCTGGCTCTACGCCGGTTGTGTCGCAGTCCATCAGCAGTCCGATTGTCCCTGTGGGAGCAAGAACCGTCACTTGGGCGTTTCTATAGCCGTGCTTGGTGCCCAGTTCCATGGCCTGATCCCAACTCTGGCGAGCAACTTGGACTAGGTCTTGTGGAATCCAAGTCCCCAGCAGCCCCTTTGGCTTGATTGAAAGGGATTCGTAGTTTTCATCGGGGACGTTGAACGCCGCTCGCCTGTGGTTGCGAATCACACGCGCCATTTGCTCTTTGTTTCGGGCATACGCAGGGAATGGACCCAATGCATGCGCCATTTCCGCGCTGGCCGAATATGCATCGCCAGTCATGATGGCGGTAAGGGCTGCGCACCACTGCGTCCCGGCCTCACTGTCGTAGGGAATGCCCATCCGCATGAGAAGCGTTCCCAAGTTGGCGAAACCCAGCCCCAAAGTCCTGTAGTCGTAGCTTTGCCGCGCAATGCGCTCACTGGGAAATTGAGCCATCAGGACAGAAATTTCTAGCACCACCGTCCAAATGCGGATGGCGTGGCGGTAAGCGGGGATGTTGAACGTGCCGTCGGAGTTGAGGAAAGCGCACAGATTCAGTGACGCCAAGTTGCATGCGGTGTCGTCCAAAAACATGTACTCGCTGCATGGGTTAGAGGCATTGATGCGGCCGTCCCCTGGACACGTGTGCCATTCATTGATTGTCGTGTCGAATTGGACGCCTGGATCCGCACAGGCCCACGCCGCGAAATTGATGCGCTTCCAAAGGTCGCTCGCCTTTACCGTCTTACACACCTGTCCGTTGGCCCTGCGCTTTAAGTCCCATGTGCCATCGGCTTTAAGGGCGTTCATAAAGGCATTGGGGACGCGGACGCTATTGTTGGAATTCATGCCGGAGACAGTTGCATAACCCTCGCCGTCCCACGCAGTGTCGAATGTCTTTAGGTCGCGACGGAAATCGCCCATCGCCAGCCGCTGTAGGCATTGGGCCAAAAAAGGCCCAGGCACTCCCTCTCTTTTGGCCGCAGCGAGGGCGCGGCGCAATTTATCGTTTGTCTTGGGCTTTGCGTCCTTGGTGGCGGATTTTTCAACAGTCTCGCAAATGGAGTTCCAATGCTTGCCAAGGAGAAGCGAACCAGCCGCCATCATTGCCACCTTGCGCTCTTCCAGCATCTTCCAGTCCACAAACGCTTCGATGTCCGGGTGGTCTAAGTCTAGGCACACCATTTTGGCGGCTCGCCGCGTTGTCCCACCCGACTTTATCGCCCCAGCGGCCCTGTCGCCAACGGCTAGGAAGCTCATCAGCCCCGAACTAAAACCGCCGCCGGAAAGCGGCTCTTCTGCTGCCCTGATGCTTGAAAAGTTAGTGCCGGTGCCCGACCCATACTTGAAGATTCTGGCCTCGCGCCGCCAGAGATCCATGATCCCGCCGTCATTGACTAAGTCATCGTTGACGCTTTGGATGAAACACGCATGTGGCTGGGGGCGCTCGTATGCCGAGCTGCTTTTTCGCGCCTGTCCGGTGGCGGGGTCAATATAGATGTGGCCCTGCGCCGGGCCAGATATTCCATACGCGAAGTGCAGCCCCGTGTTGAACCACTGCGGGCTGTTTGGAGCTCCCATCTGATTCGCCAGCATGTACACAATCTCATCGTAGAAGCACTGGGCGTCTTCTTGGGAATTAAAGTATCCGTGCATCTCCCCCCAGTGCTTCCAGCATCCAGCGAGCCTGTGAAAAACCTGCCTAGAGTCGGTCTCTCCCTTGGAAGAGGAGTCCAGCCCCACCCGGCGGAAGTACTTTTGGGCCAGAATGTCCACCGCCACCTGCGACCAAGACTCTGGCACCATCACGTCATCGGCCTCAAAGACAACGGTTCCATCCAGCTTGGTGATCCTGCTGGTGCGCGACACAAACGTCATGCCCTCGAGGGGATCCTGTCCGGCTACAGTGAAATGGCGGGGGAATTTCATGTCGGGCCTCAAAAGCGCTTAGAGGGGGAGGCAACATTGAGCGATGCAGATGGTGAAACCGGCAAGGCCATGCAAACTGGGTCGGCAACTGCAAAAACCACAATAGGTAGTGCAAGAACTACTAGCCTACCCCAACATATTGTGGTGTCAAGGGCATGTTTCATGCTTGGCGGTGGGCGTTCAGCGATGGTTGATAATGGATATGTATAAAATAATTATTGGAACTACAAGATCAAAACAAGTTGGCACTATGGGCAAGTGCTGTGAATAAGTATTTTATTTTTTCTAGGCCCAAATTTTCTTGCACCCTATTCGGACATTCGTGCGTATAGCTATCAGAGGCCCAGCAATGTAGGGCAAAAGTTGGGAGATGGTTTTGGATTACTGCACTGCCATGGACTTAGAAGATGGGCACAATGCCTTGAGCGCAGATGCCCCTTGGCATGCAGGGGCGGTACCCTTCGAGCGGATAGTCGGCCAGCACAGCGCGATGGTCTATAGCATAGCCTTCAATTTCTTTAGGGACGTGGGGCTGGCCGAGGACGTCAGCCAAGAGGCGTTTCTCAGGCTCTCGATGAACCTGGGGGGCATCAAATCCGAAACGCACTTGGCCCTGTGGCTGCGCCGCACCACTGTGCGCCTGTGCATTGACGAGTACAGAAAATTCGCAAAGCGTTTTAGTGCGCTGGATTCAGCTCCAGAGCCTGTTTCAGTGCATGAAGACGAGGACTTTCTGGCGCAGTGCCGCGTCCGCGAGTTGATGTCGAAGTTGCCCAAGCTGTCAAGGATGGCTCTGGTGCTAAGGTTTCAAGAAGACCTATCCCATAGCGAAATTGCAGAGATAATGCGCGAGCCTGTCAACACAGTGAAGAGCAGGATCAAAAGGGGGCTGGACGCGCTGCGGGAAAAACTGGCACCGCACCTTTCGAGCGGCGCGGGTGCCACAAAAAGTGAAAAGGAGGGATGACATGACAGAAGAGCCGCTTGAAAACATGCTCAGGCAAGCACTCAAAAGAGTGCAGCCACCAATGGGCCTAGAAGAAAAAATAATGGCCAAGGTTCGCGCCGCACCGCCAAAGATAGTGCATAAGCAAAGATGGTGGCTTGCCACGGCGGCCTGCCTGACGACAACGCTAGTGATCACCGGCCTCATGGCCTACCGCCAGCATCTGGCCGAAAAGTCAAAAGAGCAACTGATCTTGGCGTTGCAGATAACCTCGCAGACCCTCGACTTTGCATTTGAAACCGCATTTCAGGAAGCCGGCGAAAAAATAAACCAAATTTCACAGGAGAAGAAAAAATGAAAAAAACACTACTCACAGTGCTGGCAGCAGCATTTATGGTCGGGCTGCCCTTGTCGGCCCAAAGCGGCAAGATTGACTTCAATCAAATTGACAAGCAGCTGGGAAGCATCAAAGCGGCCCAATACGTTGAGGTGTCGCTCAGCGGCTTGGCGCTCAAACTGGCCACCAAGATGGCAGCCAAAGATGATCCAGAAGCCGCCGAATACTTAAAGCACATACATGGCATCTACGTCCGTGTAGTAGAGATAAAGAAAAATGATTCATTGCCAATCGGCGCAGTTGACGCGATCAAGCGTCAGATCAACGAGCCGCCTTGGGAACGGCTAGTGCTGGTAAAGGGCGGGGAAGGGGAAGATGATGCGGACGTAAACGTGTCTGTGTGTATAGACCCAAAAAAAGAGACACTGAAGGGCCTTGTGGTACTTGCTGTGCAGGACGGCCAGTTTGTATTTGTCAATATCGTAGGAGACTTCGACCCAGACAAGCTGGACTTGCTGGAGGGCAATTTTGGCATTCCGCCTTCAATTATTCCGTCTTCAATTGGCATTGGCGATGGCAAGAAAAAGAAAGACAAAGAACCTATTGCAACCACCCCCCAAAAGGGAAAAATAGCGAAAGACGGAAAGCCTGATCCAAAGCCCACCAAAGAAGAAACCATAGATATTGACCAAGGGCAAATTAGTGATGCCATCTAGACGGCAAATAGCCGCACATTTGCCCATTGCCTAGTGCCTACCCACTTGGGAGCAGCCATGAAGCCCCACTTGAAAACCTGCCTACTGATGTGTCTGCTGTCCGCAAGCGCAGCAGCCCAAGGTGCCTTTAAGGTTTCTGTGGCAAGGATGTTCGACCGCACTGCGGCGGACGTGTCGTACACGCTTTTTAGCACTGTTGCAACAGGTGAGGAGATGGACGGCATGACGGTACGGATAAGAGTGTCGGCTGGCCTGGGCATAGTCAGGTGGGACGATGACCACAACGGCGAGGGCCGATTGCACGCTGATGTGAGCATGGGTGGCAAATCCGAGTATTTTTCCATTGGCCCATTCGTGACCTCTGGTGCCAACGGCGGGCCAGCCTTGGGCATCCGCTGCTCATTCGGCTGGCAATCCCGAAATGGCTTGTTTGTGGCGTGCTACTGGGAATATGCCCAAGGTCTGCTTTTCCTACAGCGCGGCGGCAGGGCCGGATTAGGGGTACAGACCGGGTTCAGTTTTTGAAAAATTAATTTTTCCTAACCTCAACCAAGTTTTGCGTGATGCTCTCAAATCATCAAAACCTGTACTGGATGAACCCCGTCAGGTCTGGGCTGAAATATGTCCCCGCCTCTTCTGTGATTCCAAATCGCCACTCTGGCAGGCGCGTGTGGCTAAAGGTCCAGTGTTGCTGCCAGCCGGATCTGTCTATCCTTGGTATGCCGATTGAATATGGGCTTTCCATGTAGCCAATTGTTATATCTAAGCCAAGCCCGCCAAAGAAGCCACTGCCGTGCCCTTGGTAGGCGGCCCCTGCCCAGCACCTCATCTGTGTACGGCGAGACAGTGTTGCGCTATAAGGGTTCGTGTCGCTGATGCCCAAGAGCGCGTACTCAGCTTGTGCGTGAAGACAGAATCTTCCCCAAGACCGCCACAGTGCCGCGCCCAAGAGTTCGTCCCATCCCCCGCTGCCCGAAAAATCGTCTCTAGAACCTGTCGGGGCCTGCACAGACGCGCCGATGCGCCCCCCAGATGCGTTGTCCCCGAATGTGTATAGCAGCGCAAGGTCGGCGTCCATAGGGCAAAAGCGGTCTTTGCTGAGTTGGGCCACCGTCTGCTCGTCCATTGACAAGGTGTATTCCAGCCGATACTTTGGGGCCAATCCTCTGCCTCCTTGCGGAACGCCCAATATAGAGTGCCACGATGCAAAAACTTGGTCGGTCCAGCCTCCGCTGCGCCATACGCCACGGAGCCGCAGGTTCAGCGTTAAGGGGCCGAAGCCCTTTGCCAAATCCAGCGTCAGCCCCCAGTCCTCGCCATCGAAGCGGACGAAGCCACGACCATCGCTGCCTATCTCAAAGTCTGGCCTCAAAAATTGGTTCGCCGCCTCAAGTGCGATGCTCATGCGCCCATCCGGCAGTGGCTCAGGAAAGATAGATAACAACGGATGCCTGTTGGGCCTTGGGGCCTCTTGGGCGTTTATCATGCCCACTGCAAGCAATGAACCCATGAACAATGGCAAGCGTAGTAATTTAATCATTTGCACGGATAATCTGCACCAAGTTCTATTCAAATGCCTCAATCTGCGAATCGAAACTCCCACATTAATAATATTTCGGATGACTCGCCAATAAATGGTTGGCTGCGCTTGTTAAACGATCTGCCGTGATGCCGAATTTTTCAAAAAGCACTTCCGCTGGGGCGCTGGCACCGAATTGGTCAATGCCTATGCTGGCATCGGCGTACCTCTGCCAGCCAAGCGTGACGCCGGCCTCGATGCTCACTACTGGAATGTTTGGGGGGAATACCGACTGGCGGTAGGCTGCGTCCTGTTCCTCGAATATTTCCCAGCTAGGCAAGCTGACCACCCTTGCGGGGATGCCCTGCGTCTCCAACGCGCGATGTGCCTTTAGCGCGACATGCACCTCAGAACCAGTTGCGGCAAGGATCACCTGCGGGACACTGGATGTTGAAGGCTCTTCTAGTATGTAGCCGCCTCTGCGGGCGCTTGCAGTTTTCCCGGCGTCCAGCACTGGCAATTTCTGCCTCGATAGTATCAGCGCAGTTGGCCCATTGGTTTTTTTCAGCGCGGCATTCCAAGCGGCAATAGTCTCCGTAGCGTCTGCCGGACGGATGACCACTAGGCCAGGTATCATGCGCATGCTCATTATTTGCTCGATAGGCTGGTGCGTCGGCCCATCCTCGCCCACGCCAATGCTGTCGTGCGTAAAGACATATATGACGGGCAGTTTCATCAGGGCGGCCATCCTGATGGAAGGGCGCATGTAGTCGCAAAAAACCAAGAAAGTGCCCCCGTAGCACCTTGGCCCCCCATGAATGCACATGCCATTCATGATGGCCCCCATAGCGTGTTCGCGCACGCCAAAGTGAAAGTTGCGCCCCGACTCTGTTTTGTTGAACTCGCCCCCGCCCTTGATTATCGTGTTGTTGCTCGGGCCCAAGTCCGAGCTTCCTCCCATCAACTGCGGGGCATGGGCTGCCACGGCGTTGAGTATCTGCCCCGATGCTTCGCGGGTGGCAAGATTGTCGCCCGCCTTAAACGAAGGCAGGGCCGCTTCCCAAGCATTGCCCAAATCCCCTTTCAGGATGCCCGCCAACTCGGCGGCTAATTGGGGGAAACTGGTGCGATAGCGTTCAAACTTTGCATTCCACGCGGCCTCACGTTCGGCCCCACTTTGCTTGCATTTCTTGAATTCGTCCAAGACCTCTTCTGGGACGAAAAAGTCCGCTTCGGAGTCCCACCCCATTGCCAGCTTGGTGGCTTTGACTTCATCTTTGCCCAAGGGCGCGCCGTGGGATGCCTCGGAGTTTTTCTTGTTGGGAGAGGGGAACCCGATGATGGTTCTGCAAGCGATGAGAGTTGGCTTGCCGCATGGCTCTTTGGCAGTGCGGAAAGCATTTAAAATGGCCCCAATGTCATTTCCATCGGCTTCCAGCACCCTCCAGCCCTGCGCCTCATGCCTAGCCTTGATGTCCTCGCTGATGGCCAATTCTGTGCCGCCCTCAATGGTTATACGGTTGTCGTCCCATAGCACTATCAGCTTTTCAAGGCCAAGGTGGCCTGCAAGGCTGGCCGCTTCCATGGCTAGGCCCTCCATCAGGTCTCCGTCCCCGGCAAAGGCAAAGGTGCGGTGGTCAATGATATTGTGGCTTGGCTGGTTGAACCTGTTGGCAAGCCACCTCTCGGCGATGGCCATGCCCACGGCGTTGCCAATCCCTTGGCCCAACGGGCCCGTTGTCGTTTCAACGCCCAGAGTTGGGCCGAGTTCAGGGTGGCCTGGAGTTTTAGAACCCAACTGCCTGAAACTGCGGATGTCATCCAACTGAAGCCCATAGCCAGACAAATAGAGCAGCGAGTAGAGCAGCATCGAGGCGTGGCCGCAACTTAGCACAAAGCGATCCCTGTCTATCCAGTCGGGGTTGCTTGGGCTGTGCCTCAAAACTTGAGTCCATAGCACATAGCCGGCCGGCGCGAGGCCCATCGGGGCCCCTGGGTGTCCCGAATTGGCCTTTTGAATAGCATCCATAGAAAGGCACCTGATAGTGTCAATGCAACGGCTTTCAATGGTCATTTGTTCGGAGCCTCCAAAATTGAAATGAAGCAACCGATGTTTGCTCCAAATATGAGATGCTTTCGATGATTGTAGCATTATTGGGTGATTAGCCCAAAAATAGCTAACTTGACACCCATGAATATCGTTGGAACGGCGTTGGACACATCGCGGATTTGTGCATTATTTGGTGGCCTTTCTGGTAAATTCAAACTATTATGCAAACCATAGACTTCAGATCCGATACAGTCACGAAGCCAAGCCCAGAGATGTGCAGGGCGATGGCAGCCGCAGAAGTGGGCGACGATGTTTTGGAGCGCGACCCAACGATGGAGCGCCTAGAGTGCAAAGTAGCAGAAATGCTTGGCAAGGATGCCGCACTATGGACCCCCACAGGCTGCATGTCGAACCTTATCAGCCTGATGATGCACCTCAAGCGCGGCGATAGATTTCTGGCCCCAGCCTCGGCGCACGTCCTTGGCTCCGAACTGGGCACCGCCGCATGGCTGGCGGGCGGAATGCCCGAACCGCTTGCTTGGGATGGCGGCCCGGGGCGACCAACGCCCGAACAGGTCGTTAAGGCCGCTGGCGGTCAAGGCCCCTACTATTCGCTGCGGACTACCCTGCTGTGCTTAGAAAACACTCACAACTTTGCCGGAGGCTCATGCCTTGGCGCGGCAAGTTATAAAGCACTTGTCGAGGCGGCAAGGGGCAAGGGCCTGAAAGTGCATCTGGATGGCGCGAGGGTTTGGCACGCCGCCGTGGCCACCGGGGACAGCCTAGCCAGCCTATGTTGGGGTGCCGATACGGTTTCGGTGTGCCTCTCCAAGGGGCTGGGTGCGCCTATGGGCAGCCTGCTGGCTGGCAGCAGGGCCGTTGTTGAAGAAGCCCGCAGGATAAGAAAAATGCTGGGCGGCGGTGTGCGCCAAGGCGGGGTCGTTGCAGCCGCCGGCTTGGTGGCGCTGGACTACATTCCCCACTTGGCCCAAGACCACGCAAAAGCGTCCGCCTTGGCCGATGGGCTAATTTCGCTTGGCTTCAAGGCTACCAAACCAGAGACCAACATACTCATAGTCCCCGTCCCAAAAGCCAGCGAAGCCGTGGCAAAGCTGGAATCCATTGGCATCCGCTGCCTGACGGTGGGGAGCGCGCTGCGCTTCATCGCCCACCGCGACTTGGCGACTACAGACATCACTGATGCCATAGAGAGAATCAAACCGATAGCGGATAGCATAGTTTCCTAGACACATCTGCCTTCAACGCTCATTTTACGCGGAACTTGGTGCCAGTGGCAATTCTGGTATTCTATGAGAACGGATAGATTTACGAAAGGGCGGTAAAGTTGGCGATTCGCTCTCTGGAACTGTTTTGCGGGGCTGGTGGCCTTGCGCTTGGGCTGCACCAAGCCGGGTTCGAGCCTGCTGCGCTGCTGGAGCGGGACAAAAATTCCTGTGATAGCATCAAAGCCAACATCGCTAATGGATTTGCCGGAATCGCAAAATGGAACGTAGTGCGGGCAGATGTCAGGAATGTCCATTATACAGATTTTGGACACGACATTCAGTTCGTGACAGGCGGCCCCCCATGTCAGCCATTCTCTTTGGGCGGCAAGCACAATGCAAATAGTGATTCCCGCGACATGTTCCCAGAAGCTGTGCGAGCCGTCCGCGAGATCAGGCCGCTAGGGTTTATATTCGAGAACGTGAAAGGGCTGCTGAGACAGTCTTTCAGTTCATATTTCAATTACATTTTGCTTCAACTGTCGCACCCGGAGATCGCGCTGCGCAACGGCCAAGATTGGAAAGAGCATCTTGTGCGGCTGGAGAAACACCATACGTCTGGTTCACATTCAGCACTCAGCTACAATGTGATCTTTAGGCTTGTGAATGCCGCCGACTACGGGGTTCCACAAGTGCGACATAGAGTGATCATCGTTGGCTTCCGCCAAGACCTCAATGCCAACTGGTCGTTCCCAGAGCCAACCCATTCAACAGAGGCTTTGAATTATGCCAAATACGGCGATGGCTCTTATTGGGATGAGCATGGGGTCGCCAAGAAAAACCGCACTGGGGACACATTTAGGCCCCAAGCGATGAAACCCTTGACCTCAGAATTTCTGCATGGCATGCGCTGGCAAACTGTCCGCGATGCCATTAAGGGCCTCCCCGACCCAAAAACCAAAAGGAGAGACAATTTTGCCAACCACGACTTTCGCGGCGGTGCTCGCTCTTACACCGGACATTCGGGTAGCGCACTGGACGAGCCGTCCAAGGCTATCAAGGCGGGCGCACATGGAGTGCCGGGTGGAGAAAATACGTTAGTACTCGATGATGATTCACTGCGCTACTACACAATCCGCGAGAGCGCAAGGATACAAACCTTCCCCGATGAGTATCTATTCAATGGCTCTTGGACTGAAAGCATGCGGCAAATCGGAAACGCGGTTCCCGTGAAACTTGCGAACATAATTGGCTGTTCCGTTATGGAGCAGCTAAAAAGGACAATGGGGCATGGTGACAAACAATAAGAAATCAGACGACACCAAGCCATTCAATCCTTTGGACAAGCGCAACCTCGCCGAAGCTGTTGCAGATGCGCTATTGAATACGACAGTACAGCCTTTGCCGCCCGAACCATTTGTGGGTGCTGGTGTATATGCACTGTACTACGATGGTTCCTTTCCAGCCTACAGGTTGTTGACCGAAATCAATCGAGGTGGGGAATTCCGCTGTCCGATATACGTTGGCAAGGCCATTCCCGCAGGGGCGCGCAAAGGAGGCTTAGGATTGGAAGTGGAACACGGACAGGCACTTTATAAAAGGCTCAATGAACACGCAGAATCTATAAACGCAGCGAAAAATCTAGACATTTCCGATTTCTACTGTCGTTTTCTAGTGGTAGATGATATTTGGATTCCCCTTGCAGAATCAATGATGATCGAGCGATTTAAGCCCCTTTGGAACCTTGTCCTTGATGGTTTTGGTAACCACGACCCCGGCAAGGGCAGATACAGCAGCATGATGCCCCAATGGGATTGCATGCATCCCGGCCGCGCTTGGGCGGATAGGTTGCGTCCTTGTGCTAGTACACGAGAACAGCTATTTGAGCGAATGATAGCGTATCTGGAAGAATGTTTGCAGGGCGACCACAACAGTTAATTGCGAAAATGTGAAATACGATTATTTGACAATCCAATTATCAAACCGTTATCACCGAAATGTCAGCGTCCACTTCGGATTTTAGTATGCCCTCTATCGCCATCAGTGTGCCTGACATGCCAGCGGGGCAGTTTTGGCAGGCGCCCATGTAGCGAATCATCACCTGTTTATCGCTTCGGCCAACGACTTCCAGCCCCCCGCCGTCGGCGGCCATATAGGGCAGTATCCGCTCCTTTAGCGCTTCAAACACTTTTTGTAGGAATGGGTCGTCTGCCGCATCGCTGGCTATTGACATCCCTTGGGGCCCCAAGGACGATGATGTCGCAATTGGCGGGGCCTCGCGGATAAGGGGAGCCAGCACTGGTAGCAGTTCGTTCCAAGCAATGCCCTCTTCTTTGATAATCGTCATCCATTTGTCTATCATAAAAACGGACTTGACGTGTCCTGCGTTGAAAAGGGCCTTTGCCAATGGGTCTGCCTGGGCGATCTCCGCATTGGGGAAGTTGCGCGGGAAGCCTGATGCAACTGGTTCCTTCAATATGAACTTTATTGCGTTTGGGTTGGGCGAGTACTCGATTTCGGCTATCTTTGGCATCGCACTACTCCGTGCTTGTCACGTCTTCGCCCTTAAAGGCACTTTGCAGCGTGGCCCAAGGGAGAACGGCGCACTTGACCCTGCTGGGCAGGTCTTTTACGCCTTGGAACAGCGACAGCTTGCCCAATATGTTGGGGTCGGCGGATGGCTCTAGCTCGCCCCTTATCATCTGCCTGAATTGGCTTGCCATCGCTTCGGCCTCCTCCACTGTTTTGCCTTTGACGTTAACGGTCATCAACGAGCTGGAAGCCTGTGAAATGGCGCAGCCGCTGCCTTGGAATTTAATGTCGGCGACGCGGCCATCTTCAAGGTTCAATGTCACTTCAATATCATCGCCGCAAAGGGGGTTCAGTCCGTGGGCGTGGTGCGAGCATGGCTGCAAGGTGCCAAAATTCCGTGGCTTCTTGTTGTGTTCTAGGATGACCTGCTGGTAGAGGTCTCTAGGATCACTTTTGGCGTCGCTCACGAAAAAATCTCCTTGGCTTTAATGATGCCAGATACAAGCGCGTCTATGTCTTCCCCCTCGTTGTAAAAGGCAAAACTGGCCCTAGTGGTGGCAGGCACAGAAAACCGCTGCATCACTGGCTGGGCGCAGTGGTGGCCAGCCCTAACAACAACGCCTTCCATATCCAATATGCTGCCCACGTCGTGGGGGTGTATGTCATTCAGCACAAAAGAGATGACGCTGGCCTTGTGCTTTGCATTGCCAATGATCCTTAGCCCATTTATGGCTTTTAGTTTTTCCGTGGCAGCGGTTAGCAAGCTGTGTTCCCACGCGGCGATGTTGTCCATGCCAAGTCCGTTCAAGTAGTCAATGGACGCGCCCAAGCCTATCGCGCCAGCTATGTTTGGCGAGCCTGCCTCAAACTTGGCGGGGGGCGGCATGAATAGGGTCTTTTCCCAAGTGACTGATAGGATCATGCTGCCGCCGCCGTGCCAAGGCGGCATTTTTTCCAAGATGCCCTGCTTGGCATACAACGCGCCGATGCCTGTTGGCCCGTACATCTTGTGGCCGCTGAACACAAAAAAATCTGCGTCCAAGTCTTGAACGTCAACTTTTAGATGTGGAACAGACTGTGCGCCATCAACCAAGACGGGTACACCCTTTGAGTGGGCTGTGGCGATGATTCCCTTAATGGGATTGATGGTACCCAGCACATTTGAAACATGTGTGACGCATACTATCTTGGTGCGGCTATTGATAAGGCTGTCCAACTCATCAAGTATCAACTCTCCATCATCGTTCATCGGGATCACGCGGATTTTGGCATTTTTCTCTTCCGCCAAGAGTTGCCAGGGGACGATGTTCGAGTGGTGTTCCATGCCCGACAGAAGTAACTCGTCACCCTCGGCCACCAACGCCCTGCCCCAAGACTGCGCCACTAGGTTGATGGCCTCTGTGGCCCCCCTGACCCATACAATTTGCTTGCTGGACGGCGCGTTGATGAATGCCCTCACCTTGTCTCGCGCAGCTTCAAATAAGTCCGTGGCCTCTTGGCTGAGGCGCGAAACGCCGCGATGCACGTTGGTGTGTTCCATCTCCATGTAGCGTCTCATGCGCTCTATTGCTTGGATTGGCATTTGGGAACTCACCGCGCTGTCCAAGTACGCAAGCCGCACCCCGTGGTAGGGTTTCAGCAGCAGGGGAAAGTCTTGGCGGATTTTGGCAGTGTCAAACATGGCTGTTAGTATAGTATTTCATATTATTATGGGTTCTTGCAAAACATCATATTTTGGATTGCAGGTCTCCGATTAGCAAATTGACGATGGAGCCGCTTGCAAGAATCTCTATTGTCTAAACAAGCATCGGCAATTCCGTCTGCGGTGCGCTCAGCCACTCCGCGCCATTTTCTGTTACAACGACCATTTCTTCTATTGATACTATCCCATGCTCTGGCACCGTCAGTCTTGGCTCGATGGTGAACACCATGCCTAGTTCCAGCGACTTGAATGGCTTTTGGGCGTACTTGTCCCAAGCGGGGCCCAAGATGGCCGTGCCGTCGTGGGCGAAGCGGCCTACTTGGTGGCCGAGGGCGAATGGGTACTCCCCATAGCCCTTTGCCACCAAAAGATTTCTTGTAGCCGCATCAACGTCCAGCCCCTTTGCGCCGGGCCTGATGACCGCCTTGGCGGCCTCTATGGATTGCCTAAGCGTATTAAAGCCTAGCTCAACCGCCTCTGGCAATTTTGTTTCGCCCGGCTTTGCCACATAGAACGTGCGCTGCAAGTCGGAGCAGTAACCATCCACCTTGACACCAAAATCCATCGTTACCAAGTGTCCAGGCTCAACGGCCCGTGCAGTGGGCGAATAGTGCGCCTCCGCCGTTTCTGGCCCTGTGAATACCGATGGGCAGGTGGCTTGGTTCCAAGCATACGTGAGGCCGCGCTTCTTTACTTCTGCCTGCATAAACGCTGCTATGTCGCGCTCTGTGCGTCCGGGCTTTATCTCATTTTGCACCAGCTTGAAAATTTCTAGCGTGTGGCGGATGGCCTCGCGCATTGAATTTAGTTCGCTGGCCGACTTGCGCTCCCTCAGCGCCGATATGATTGGCTCGGCGGCCACGATGCGGCTCTCCAAGTTCAATTCACCCAATAGCCGCTGCAAGGTGAGAAACATGCCATGCGTTATCCCATCGCAGATCTCGCTACCCTCGGAATAATTGACGGCAATGTTCTTTGGTGCGATTTTGCGCATGCACTCCAAAAATGGCTCGCGGAAGCTGGAGACAAAATCAAACACTTCATCGTATGCCCCAGTCTCCTCAACTGTGGCGCGGTCATAGCGCCCAACTATTGCCCTGGCTTTGCCGTCTGCGGTGATGATTATGGCCGAGTGCCAAGTCACCGGCCCGGGCAAAAGGTAGGGCAGTATTGGGTCTCCATTTATTTCGCTCTCCCGCGTGAACGTGATCCAGCAGTCTATGCCGAATTCATGCAGCAGCCCAACGGCCTGTTTGATTTTTTCGCGTATCATCATCTTGGTCTCCTAAATCAATCCGTTGTCAATTTTCTAAACGGAGCCTCACGGCGCAAAAATCATGGTTTTGCAAGAAACTCAACTGACAATGTAACATAATAGTATGGGCTTTGTAGCATCGGCTTTGTCTTGATTTCGCTCAAACCCATCCATCTGGAGGCAGTATGTCAAAACAATGGATCACAGGCGCGGCGGTAGCAGCCGCATTGGCGCTTGCCAACATCTCTTCAGGCCCTGCCCAGCAAGAGCCATTCAAGGGAGAGGAGTGGTACGACCAGATTGACGTCGTGCGAGTAAACCGCGAGGACGCAAGGTCTTTCTTCGTGCCCTACCAAGACGCACAGACCGCACTGGCAAACGAGGCATCGGCCTTCACCCGCGACTTCTCCAAGTCGGCCTACTACAGGCTGCTTAATGGCACATGGAAGTTCAAGGCGGTCAAAAAGCCCGCCGAGAGGATAGACGGCTTTTGGAACGCCAGCTTCAACGTGGCGGACTGGGACGACATCCCGGTACCCTCCAACTGGCAAACGATCCGCAACGCAGATGGATCCCCCAAGTACGACATGCCCATCTATACCAATCAAGCGTACCCCTGGGACAACTTTGGCGGCACACTGAGCATGGTCAATCCAGTCAAGGGGCCAACGGCCTTTAACCCAGTGGGGCATTACCGCAGGGATTTCACTGTGCCAGACACATGGAATGGGAGAAGAGTCTTCGTTTCTTTCCAAGGCGTCGAGTCGGCGTTCTACCTCTGGGTCAACGGCCAAAAGGTAGGCTACGCAGAAGATTCCTACACCCCATCAGAGTTTGACATCACCAAATACCTCCGCAAAGGCACCAACACCATGGCGGTGCAAGTGTACCGCTGGTCAACCGGCAGCTACCTAGAAAATCAGGATTTCATCAGGATTTCTGGCATATTCCGCGACGTGTTCCTTTACTCAAAGGCCGAAGTGGAGCTGCGCGACTTCTTTATAAAGCCCACCCTCTCTGATGACTTTAAGAACGGCAAGTTGGAAGTGGAGGCCACTGTTCGCAACTTTGGCCGCGCCTCTGGCAATTACACACTAGAAGCCACACTGAAAGACATGGACGACAAAAACGTGTGGTCGGCTCCGTTATCAATCCCCATCAAGGTGGCCGCAACCTCAAAGGCCCCGACCAGCGTGATCACCAGCGGCAGCATGGCCGTGCAGTCCCCCAGACTCTGGTTCGCCGAAACCCCAGAACTATACAAAGTTCTTCTCCAGCTAAAGGCTCCAAATGGCGAAGTCATCGAGACAGCCGTCTCTAGGATCGGCTTCCGCAAGATAGAGCGCGTACCAGTCCCAGGCGGTGTAGGCCACCAAATGCTGCTCTTCAACGGCAAGCCCATCCTCATCAGGGGCACCAACCGCCACGAGACCAGCTTAGATCGCGGCAGGGCCATCAGCAAGGACGAAATAATCTTTGACTTACTGACGATGAAGCGCAACAACATCAACGCCATAAGGACTTCGCACTACCCAAACAACGTCATCACCTACGACTTGGCCGATGAGCTTGGCATCTACATCTGTGATGAGGCCAATGTCGAATCCCACAATGGCGGCAACCAAGAAATCGCGGTGGACAATATACCTGGCACCGAGGTTCCCAACCCCCTTTGGGTCAATTCCGTCGTTGACCGCACCACCAGCTTGGTGGAAAGGGACAAGAACCACCCCGCCATCATCATCTGGTCGTTGGGCAACGAGGCCAACTTTCGCGGAACGGCCAAGCCGCCCTTTACCAACTACGCATTTTACGCCAGCAGCCAGTACATCAGAAACCGCGACCGCAGCCGCATGATCGAGTACGAGAGGGACAACCGCGAGGCCATAGTTGACATACGCAGCGCGGGGTACACGGGTTCTGCGGGCGCTAGGGCCATTGCCCTTGCCACCGCCCCTTCACAAAGGAGCTACGTCTCGGCCTCCGACCTCATGCTGCCCTTCCTGATGCACGAATACTCCCACAGCATGGGCAACTCGGGCGGCGGCTTTGCAGACTACTGGAAAGTGTTCCGCGAAATCCCGCAGGCGCATGGCGGCTTTATCTGGGATTTCATTGACCAGTCCCTCTGGATGCCAGTACCCAAGGGCGCACCAAACCAAGGCGATGGCCGCTACTTCGCCTACGGCGGCGACTGGGGCGACACCAAGAACGATGGCTCTTTTTGCTCCAACGGAATATTGTTCGCCGACCGCACCCCCAAGCCCTTCTTAACCGAAGTCAAGCACTGCCAGCAGGAAGTGTGGATCACCGCCACGGAAGAGGATCTAACAAAGGGCGTGGTCAACGTCGCCAACGAGTTCCCGAACAAAAACCTCAAAGACTTCACCCACAACTGGCGCATCAAAAAGGATGGCGTGGTCGTCCTTAGGGGCGCGTTGAACCTAGACATAGCCCCGCTCGAAACCAAGGCCGTGTCCATCCCCGCCGCAGCTTCCATCAGGCCAGAGCAAGGCGCCGAGTACTTCCTTGAGATCGAGTCCACCCTAAGGGCAGACACCAACTGGGCCAAGGCAGGGCATTCAATTGCTCTCTCGCAGTTCAGGCTTCCCTTTGCAGCGGCAGAAAAACAGTTTGCACCCGATTTGGCTCCGCTGCCCCTGTTTGCAGCGGTCTCGGACACTGACGAGAAGGCTGAGATCAAAGGTTCCGGCTTCTCCTACACATTCGACAAGAAAAAGGGCGAGTTCACCAGCATCACCAAAAATGGCAGGGAGCTAATTGCAAGTGGCCCCGTTGCCAACCACTGGAGGCACCCAGGCGATAATGACCTTCCCAGAGGCGCGGCGCACTATAACCCCACGTTCAAAGATTCTGGCAAAAATGCGAAACTATACTCGGTGCAAGTGCGAAGCGACGCCAAGGAAAAATGCGTTGTGATAACCGCAACCACCAACTTGGGCAACGGCCCTACCAACACCACTACCTACACCATTTACAGCAACGGCGAAATGGTGGTGGAGAACAAGCTAGCCTCCAACTTGGAGTTCTACCTGCTGCGCGTGGGCATGAAGATGGAGCTGGCACCTGGGTTTGGAAACGTCGAGTACTACGGCAGGGGGCCGGGCGAAAATTACTCTGACCGCGCCACCGGCAACCCCGTGGGCATCTACAAGACCACCGTAGAAAAAATGTACGAGCCATACATTCGCCCGCAGTTCTTTGGCAACCGCACTGGCGTGCGGTGGATCAAAGTCACCGATGGCACGGGTGCTGGCATGATGATCGTCGCCAAGGACACCATAGAGGCCTGCGCTTCTCGCTACGATGACGCCGACTTTGAAGTAGATGGCAAGCCCGCCCGCCACATCTACCAAGTGGTCAAGCGGCACGGCGCAGTGCTGAACATAGACATGATGCAGGAGCCTATCGGGTGCTGGGGCGGCTTCACCAGCGAGATACCCCCAATTTCTACCATGATAAGCGCCAATGGCACATACGCATATTCTTACAAGATAGTGCTGCTGTAGTTCAAGTCCCTAGGTGGGCACTCGCAGCAATTATGTACGCGATTCATTTAGAATCAATGTTGATTCTATTTGGAATTGGGAAATTGGTCTTCCGAAAGCCTGGCTACAACTTCCCCCACTTCCATTGTGTCAATTTTTGCCCTCAGCCATTCCACCAAGTCGCCGCCATTTTTGTAGTTGCAGCTTTCGAGTTCATCCATTGCGCTGTCTATCCCTGACATGTCGTATGCTTCGCAGCTTTGGCGCAGCTTTTTGAGGACATTAATGCTTGGGGCGTCCAGCAGGGGCTTTTCGGTGTTTTTGTCGTAGTTTTCCAGCCAAGCGTTGATGGTGTCTATAAACTTGGCCGCGTCTTCCAAAAAGGGCCCTTTCAGTGCCATGAACTTGGCGAAATCGCCTTTCCTCGCGCTGGCTTCCATCTCCGCCGCAACAGCCCTAAGCGACTCGGCGCAGATGTTTGCGCTGGCCCCCTTGATGCCATGGGCGACTATAGTACATTCCGGCAGATTTTCTTCTGTCGCGTTGCGAAGCTTCTCAATGTAGTCCATGGAATGCGCTGCGTACGAGCGCAGGACTGGCAGGAATATTTCCATATCGCCATCGTAGAGATAGTTGGCCCTTTCGTTGTCAATGCCGGGAATATCAACGTCAATGCGGGGGGCGTCAACTGTGGCGGCTGGAACGTCCTGCGCAAAGTTGGGGGCGGCTACCGGAATACTAGGAGCATCAACTGCAATGCCATTTATGGGCAAAGACGGGGCTTCTGGGCCGCTTGTTTGCGCCGGGGCTTGGCTCTCTTTCGCCGGGCCGCCGACCCATTTGTTCAGCACGGCGTCTAGGCGCATGATGTCAACCGGCTTTGACAAAAAGTCCTGAAAGCCATTTGCGTAGAACATCGCCTCTGACCCAAGCACCGCATTTGCCGTCAGGGCAATGATGGGGATATTCTTGGCGTAGGCCGTCCCCAATGTCCGTATGGCCCTTGCGGCCTCGATGCCGTCCATGCCGGGCATCATGTGATCCATGAATACCGCGTCATAAACAGGGGATTGCCTGCTTATGCAGTCTATGGCCGCCTGCCCGCTGGTGACGCAGTCCACCTTCATTTTGTATTTTTGCATCAGCCCAGTGGTGACAACTAGGTTGGTTTGCATATCATCAACGACCAGCACCCTAACGTGTTCAAGGTTCGCCCGCACGAGCTTGCGTGACATCAGCCGCTTCGCGTCGCTATAGTTGGAGCTGCTCAAGTTTTCCACTGCCGCCGTGCCAATTGTTTCATCGTTTACAAAACCTTGGCGTATGCGGAAACGGAATGTGCTGCCCTTTCCGTACTCGCTCTCCACTGTTATTTGACCGTCCATCAGTTCCACAAGTTTTTTGGTGATGGACAGGCCAAGGCCAGTCCCTTCGGTTTTGCGATTTAGCTTGAGATCCGCTTTGTAGTATTCGCTGAAAAGGTGTGGTATGTCGTCTTGGCGTATCCCCATCCCTGTGTCTTTGACAGATATGTCCAACCATATATCGCTGCCGCTGCGCTCTGTCTCTACGGAAAGTTCCACCATGCCCTTATGCGTGTACTTCACCGCGTTGCTAAGCAAGTTGTTCAGTATCTGCTTTATCCGCAGCTCATCGCCAAACAGTGTAGTAGGCAGGTCTTTTGTGATGCGCAGCTTAAGGTCTATGGGTTTTTCGCCAATGTAGGTTTTGAGCAGCACTATCGTGTCATTGATCATGCTGGTGGTCTGGTATTCCACGGGGACCAGCTCGAGCTTGCCAGAATCAATTTTTGAAATGTCCAAAATATCATTGACGAGGTTCAACAGCGTGTCGCCGGCGTTGCCGATGGCGGCGAGGTGCTGCTTTGCGGAGATAGGCAGATCATCATCTTCCAGCATCAGGTCGGTCAGGCCGATGATGACGTTGAGGGGGGTTCGCAGCTCGTGGCTCATCCTTGCGAGGAACATTGATTTTGAATGCGAAGCGGCCACCAGCTCTTCTTCAATCGCCTTTCGCTCGGTTATGTCGTGCGCTATGCCCAAGATGCCAATCATCTCACCGTTTTTCAGCAGCGGGGATTTGACGGTTTCAAGGTAGTATGGCCGTCCCTTGAAATCTGGCACGATCTCTTCCACCGTATGGGTTTCTTTTTCCTCAAGAACTTGCCTATTTATCCTTTCAATC
>Ga0268262_10000899_pt1 | contig 38594 bp, 37 predicted proteins | sample TergutNc150P3_FD_190354 | JGI IMG/M metagenome (GOLD analysis project Ga0268262, IMG submission 190354) | Nasutitermes corniger P3 segment gut microbial community from laboratory colony in Florida, USA - Nc150 P3 (SPAdes) (version 2) | ecosystem: Host-associated > Arthropoda: Insects >...
CGTCGGCATAAGTGTTGACAATCCCGACGAAAATCAGTAACTTTAAAGAACGACGCAAGGTAGAGCAGTTGGCAGCTCGTCGGGCTCATAACCCGGAGGTCGCAGGTTCGAGTCCTGTCCTTGCTAAACACAAGAAGCCCCGGAAATGGGCTTTTCTATTATTTCTGAACGCCTAAAGAGGTTCGTTGAACTATTTTAGGTGGGAGACTTCCCCTTCCACAGGGTGTTTCTAACCATTGCAAAGACTGAATGACATATAGAACGACATAGAGACTATGTTTCTAGATTCGTTCTCCATGTTATTCATGCGAGGGTTAGGAAAATGAAGAAACCTCTTCCTTTTTCTGTTTTCAAAAGGGCAAATCGCCCCTGTTACGTGGTTGCGTTCAAAAATGAACGGACTGGAACCTACCTACCGCCAATTAGCACACGACAAACTGATGAAGCCGCAGCTATTAAAGTTGCTTATGAGTGGTTTAAGAATGGTGTCCCGAATAAAAACAATGTAGTTAATCTCAAGGATTACACATTGAGGGATTTGGCAAAGGAAGTCGATAAGACAGGTGCTGAATCTATAATCAATGAGTTAAAACGCAGGGGCTTCTTGAAATCAGCGGTCATCACCAACACTAAACAAGACAGAGACTTTGCGGAGTTCATTCTCAATTTCTGGGATTATGACAATTCTCCATACGTCAGAGAGAAGCTGCGAAAGAATCACGGCATTCATCGGCGGTACTGTCATGAACAGTTAGGGGCTGTCAAAAAATACTGGGTTCCTTATTTTACAGGTAAACTGTTAGGTGAATTAAAACGGCAAGACATAGAATCGTTTATTGAATATTTTGAAACCTTACCTGAAACGAAGGGTGAACGTATTCCACAGTCGGCAAAACGGAAGAACAATATAATTCAAGCAGGAACAATTCCCCTGTCATGGGCTTTCAATAAAGAGATGATTGAAAAAGATATAACACAGGGAATCACATGGTTCTCCGGCAAGGCGGCAGAACGGCAAATATTAACTCCGGAACTGGCTGCGGCTGTCTTTAAAGTCCAGTGGAAAGATGAAAGAGCTAAACTTGCAAATATGCTGGCAATGGTTACAGGAATGAGAGCTGGGGAAATACAGGGTTTGAGGGTTCAGGATTTAGGAAAAGATTGTATTTATATCAGGCATTCATGGAATCGGCTTGATAAACTAAAGACTACAAAAACAAATGAAAATCGTACTGTGGAAGTTCCATTTCCGGGGCTTATTCAGGATTTACTGACACTAGCCGGAACCAATCCACACGGACAAAACATTGATAATTTTGTATTCTGGGCAGAGAAAAACCATGATAAACCTATGGAAGCAAGCCTGTTTATTGACGGTCTCCGTGAAGCATTAGTATCAATCGGAATGAACAAGGAAACAGCGAAAAACTACATCTTTCATGGTTGGCGGCATTACTTCACTTCCTACATGAGAGAAAAGATAACGGAGAAATTATTACAACAACAGACAGGACATAAAACACTTCAAATGCTCAACCATTATTCAGGACACATGATAGCCGGAGACAGGGAACGAATACAACAGGCAAAAATAGAAACCTTCGGCAGATTATTGCCTGAAACTACAGGTACATTACTTAGGGTCGGAGCTTAATCGTGAAAAAATGCAAAAAATTGCATTTTGAGGTAAACGGAAGGACTCCTCGATGCAACTACAATGTAGGAGGTTTTTATGTTGGAAAACAATAGTAAAAATGAACGAGTACAATACGAACTAATGGAGATTGCCGCCGAATTAACGGCAATAGGAGACATGATACAGGGGTTATTTCTCAATGAAGAAATGGAGAAAGAAACTCCCAAAGGAGTAAAAATACTTATTACAGGAATGCGGAAACGCATTGATGCCTTGAGAAAATACGTGGGTGGAAAGGAAGATTAGCCTTTGCGTTTGATTTTTGTTTTAGGGAGGTAGTAGCCCCGGATTTGATTTAAGGTTTGGGTAACGGCTACTACCGCCTCATCAAGACATTTGTTCAGAGTGTTAGTTACATCAGAGGGTAATGCTTCCGCAGGTTTAAACAGTTCGTAAGGTTCGATATTTAGGGCGGTGGCAAACTTGACCAGAGTTTGGGGAGAAATCCAGCGGTTACCATTTTCGATATTACACAGGAAATTAACCGAAATGTCGAGTTCTTCGGCTAAATCGGCTTGAGAGAGGCTGCGGCTCTGACGATACCGCTTAATATTAATGCTTAAAATGTTTCGTATTTCCTGTTCGGTCATGAGTTCCCTTTTAGAGAATGCCTAATCCTATTATTAGGCAAGTATATTGACAAACACCCTATAGAGAATGATATAATTATCTATTAGGGAATGATTTCTAGAAGAAAATCTGGAGAAACGGAAAAAATTTATGGTGTTGGAGGAATGGAAATGAAAAGATTTACGTTTATGGTAGTAGTTATGTTCGCTATGCTATTCGGAGCGATGGTCGGGAAGGCTTTCGCGGAGGAGAATTGGAAGAAGGACAGGGACGCATGGTCGAATACTTGTAAGTCGGCGGTAGACGCTACGATATCTTGGTACGATGGGTTTATGAAGATGGATCCTTCGGACTTTGGATTTACTGATGAATGGTATATAGGGATGTTTCGGGATAATCGGGATTTTTTAATCGATGTTCTTAGATACGGAGAGAGTAAAGGTTGGAACAATAAAAGTAACAATATCTCTACCTTAGATGAAATTATAGAGCAGTTCCATGCCTTAGAGTATATGATGACGGCTATGCTGGTGATGCGTTTGTCACGTCGTGTGGCTGATAGTATGGAGAGGTCATATGGTAATAGATGAAAGGACGGCAAAGTTGGGAGTGATGCTCTTCGGAGCGTTCCTGTTTTAGGATACTCTTAGCCGTATCTATGGTGGTATTTCGCAATGTTTGAATACGGAAAAGACAAAGGATTTGGAGGAATAAAAATGAAAAAATTTACGTTAATGGTATTTGTGATGTTTGTTATGTTGTTTGGTGTGATGGTTGGGCAGATATTTGGTCAATTGCTTGATTTGCCTTTGGGCGGTCAGTTAAAGGTAATGGGAGTGAAAGAGCTTGCTGTTTTAGATATGTTTACCATTATTCCTAAAGACAAAAAATGTATAGCTATTGATATATTTATTGATAATACGAACGGCAAATCTGAGATAAAGTTCGGTATGTGGGATAATAAACTTGTAGTTAGAGATTTAAATGGTTATATATATGAACACGAAGTTATGAATGCTAGCTCAGTAGACAGACATTTTGACGTATTTATTACCTTATTAAGGGGTGATATATATCGTAGTTGGTATGTAATTTTTATTCCTATTGATGTTTCTGTTAATGATCTTTCTATTAGATTGGAGAATAAATCTAAAGATATGTATTCTAAATGGTTAAGAATAAAAATATAAAGTGGGGTTGTCAAGGAAATAAGAAGTGCAACTACAAAGTATAGGAGAAACAAAGATGAAATGGGTAGTTAAGTATTATTTAGTAGTGGCAATAGTAATGATAATATTAGTCATTATTGCTTCGGATTCTTTTCAAGAAGGTTTTAAGAGAGGTTTAGGTGATTTAAGTATCTATACAAAATTGTTATCCGAAACTTTTAATGAATTAATAGGTAGATAAAGTAAAAGTTGAGGTTATCAGGGAGAGAAGATACGGAAGAGTTTTTTTTTGAAGCGACATTTATAAGCTTGTTTACACAGTCAAAGTTTCTTATACCAGATACTAAAGGTACTTATAATTGGGGTTTTGAGCAATGTAATAACTTATGGAATGAATATATCGCTATCATGGAAGGAAGGAAGAAAGAAAAATACAATTTAGGAAGAATGGTCTTTTGGAGAAATGAAAACGGAGAAAAAGTCGTTTTTGATGGTCATCAAAGAATAGTAACAATGTATTTATTATTTAGGGCAATCTATAAAAAATTTGAGGTTCTCTCTCCAGTTGATCTTGAAGACTTCACTGAAAGACAACAAATAGACATAACTAGACTTAGTTTTGAAATAAGTAGTATGATTTGGGTTTTAGATTTTATAACTCAAAAAATAATTAATAAAAATAAAATCCTTATAACTATAAATAATGACGACAATAAAGAAATTTTTTATAGTATCATGGAAAAAGGTTTTTCCTTAGGAGAAAATAATTATTCTAACAATTACCGATTTTTTGTAGAAAAATGTAATTCTCTAACAATACTTGATTTGGTAGAGTTCTGTATAACATTATTTGGAACAAAAGTTCTGCCTGTGGAGTGTGATACATTAGAATCAGCGAATACTTATATAAGACTTGAAAATAATGTGATATGTTCTTGATATTTTCCAATAGAGATGTATAATTTCTCTATTAGGTCATAATCCTTTCACGGAAAATCAATATGACCTTCATGGAGAAAATCATGAGAAACTTCGACAGGTTTATTGAGGTGGTCAAGAAATACGCAGAGGCATACAGAGATTTTGAGGAAATACAGAAAGCCCCGGACTTTGACTTTGTTCCTGAAACTGGAGACCAGAAAACAGGGATAATTGGGGAAGCCTTCATATTTGAGTATTTGAAACGGCAGGGACTCCCTTATTTGGAGTTTGGTAATCATTCACAGAAAGGGTGGGATATAAAATACCCATTCGGGCTTGCTCCTAATGGGGTTGTTCTTGTTCAAGTAAAGACTGTTTCGGCATTTTCAAAGACAAAAACCGTATCAGATATTCATTTTGCCACGGATTATTGCGAATTATATCTTGTCTCATTAAATGAAGATTTGATACCTGACAATATTTGGAAGCCGAAAGGGTATGATAAAAGCAAATTAAAGACCAGACACGGTGAAAAGGTTGTTATTGGAGCGAAATTGCCTAAGAGTGCAGATGATACTGCAAGTGGGTTTACTGGATTAGAGAACATCTTTGGGGATTTTAAGAGAGCATTTCCTGAATTGTATTGAAACATTACTAAAAAAGTACGGAGATGTTTTCATTGAATTAAATTGTTGTAGACCTATGCGAGTATAGAAACAGATAATTCACCAGTCAGCATAATAAGAACACAAGTAAAACAAAAACAATCTTATTGACAGTCTATACATATTTACATTATCATTAACTAATAAGGAGAACTGTATGCATATAAATAATATTCTTATAGTAAAATATGCTCAAAAATTAGGTAAAAATCACGGTTTCCGAAATGGAACTCAGACAATAACTGAGGCAAAGGAAACAACTGATTCTGATAAAGACAGAAAGATACATTTAGGAACATCTACATGTACGGATACACAAACTGAAGCAATGGATACAGATAAAAACAGGAGAATATCTTTAGGTACTCAAACCTGTACTAGTACAAGGAAAGAAACAACCGATTCAGATAATCATTATAAAATTGCTTAAAATGATATTGATTGTAACTAACACGGAAGATAATACAATTGATTATTTTTTAGGTTCTGTTTCAAAAAAACATTTTCGTTTTAATACTGATAAATTTTTAATGGACTATGATTTTGATTTTTCCCAAAACTGGTATATTAGAGACAAGAAATGTAATTTATTCATAAATCAAAAGAAAATAAACGGTATTTACTATAGAAGACCGGTCTTACCCCATTTGAATATACAAAATGCAAATGACAATTTATCATGGCAGTTACAGAATGAAGCATATGAAGTTTTTGACTCATTTATTAACTCTATTGATGTTAATTTTCTCAATAGTAAATATGCTATGATAAAAGCAGAAAACAAATTGATACAATTAAAAAATGCTAAGAATGTGGGATTTTATATTCCTAAAACAATAATAACAAATGATAAATCAAGACTGTATCAATATCTTAATCAGAATAAAAAATACTGTATTAAACCATTATATTTGGGTTATTTTGAATTGAATAGGAATAATTATATTCCATATACTGCTATTATAGAAAAATGTGATTATGATATGATAATTAACTATCCTGTTTTTATTCAAGAATATGTTGAAAAAAAATATGAACTCAGAATAACATGTATTGGTGATAAAATATTTCCAGTAAAAATACTATCTCAATCAAATAACAGTACGAAAATTGATTGGAGAGTAGATAATTGTTCTAGTGTAGAGTATATGAAAACAAGAATTAATAATGAACTAAAGAACAAGTGTAACAAATTGTTGCATTGTTTTAATTTAAACTTTGCATGTATTGATTTAATAGTAGGTAAAAATAATAAAATTTATTTTCTTGATTTAAACCCAAATGGACAATGGGCTTGGTTAGATGAAATATTAAATTTAGGTATAGCAAAAGAGATAGAGAGGTACTTTTATGAAAGAAAATAGAGATAAGTATATTGAGATGATTATTAGAGAAAAGCAAATAGTGAACAACAGACGTTATGAGTCGTTTAAACAACGTTTATCTATGTCAATTGCAATATTAACTTTAATAGTTACTATAATATTATTTGTTTTGAAAGATTATTTCAATAATATATATTTTTTATTTGATCATATAAAAAACGAACCATTACTTTCAATAAGTATATTATTAATCATTTTGATTTTTATTTTGTTAATATTATATAATTTATTTAGAGCTATTCGTTTATTATTTAATGCTCTAAAACCTATTGTTTTGCAACATATTGATTATGAGTCCTTTGATAAAATACAAAATGGTCATTTAAAAAAAGGGAAAAGTATTTTCTTTAGAGATTTAAAAAATAGCAACGATGAAAATGAAAAACAATTAAACCTAAAGTATTCCGATATTAATCGTATTTTTACATATCTATTAAAAGCACTGTGTTTTGTAATTATCTTAATTTTGGTAATATTTATTTTGACAACTATTAAAGATTTAGTAATCAATAACCAGAATGCAACATAGCCTCTCGTAAAATAGCATTCATGTGTGTCTGGTTACCTCTTCCCCTTTTCTTTGAGCATTGCTTTCCGGATAGTGATAATTTAAGTGTTGTTATCGTCCTTGTCTGCAGTTACCACAAAAAGTATCACCATGTTATACAAATGTCCCAAACTGATATATCAGTTTTCATCCAAAGATGAATGTTCTGTATCATAAAATTCCATAAACGAAATATAAAAATGTAGAACTATCTAACTTACGATACGTTTTAGAAAAATATTGATAATTATATATTAAATTATATTTTCTTTTGGATAATAATTTTCTTTAGCATTATCAATAAATCCTTTTTTTAAATCAGACATAGTAATAATATTTTCTAAAGGATAATCCAGAGTATTCATAAATTGCAATGGGATTATATCATTCACAAGTAATATGGGAATTATTTTAGTATCCTTATCTCCTATTTTTAATTTCTTAAAAACACTGTCTTTGTTATCAATTATCCATTTATAACGCGCGATGTGGCGGCTCAACCATTTATCATTACCTTTAAGAAATCTTTTAATTTGTTGACCCATTTCTTTTGGTGTCATAACTCTTTCTAATTTCTTACATTCAATGATATAAATATTATTTTTTATTTCATCAAAAACTATTACATCTACATCCCCTAAATCGTTTTTATCATCTTTGGCTCCAATGGTTTTCATCTGTAAATTAGATTTTGTTTTTAATCCTTGATCAACAAACCATTTTGCAACATTATCATTAAAGACTTTACCGACTTCATTTCTTCTATGACCGATATATTGATTCATTTTTTCCCTGAATACTTCATGATCAAGTTCTCCATAGTAACAAAGATTAAAAAAATATTCGCTTACTTTACATAATAACCTTGGGAATAATAAATATTTTTTTGTTGTGATTTTTATAAATGGTTTTAACAAAAGAGATAAAGGTCTTTTATAAAGCCAAACATTATTATTTCTGAAATACCGGCTTCCTTTTTGTTCTTCAAATTGCTTTCTTGAATTTAATGTAAAATAATCTATACATTTTTTTATTTCATCAATTGTCTCAAATTCTATGGATGAACTCATAATTATATTTATTAGTTCATCATATGTTAATTCGAGGTATGTTTTATTATTATCAAGAGCAAATTGCGCTAATAAAAACGCTATTTGCAATGGCAATTCATAATTAAATCCAAATTCATTTTTGTATGCTTTACTAAAACTGTCCAATAATTTATCTTTTGGCATATCTTGTTTTTCTTGATTTCTTTTTTTATACAACTTTTCATAAGTTTTAATATTTTGTTCCAAATCATATGAAATAATAGAATTTTGATATTTAAACATAATTGTATCAATTGGCGTATTATCTTTGAAAAACAACATTCCATCTTTTTGTCCGAATATATCAATCCCGACAATATCATAGTACAAAGCGTCTGAAATTCCGCCAAACTCAAGTATTTTATATACTTCAGCTAACAAATACTCAAATTCAACTATGGAAATCTCTCTTCCGTTATCTGAACAATGACAAAGAGCTATTTCTGACAAAATACGGGAAGCCTGTGAACTATTTGCGAATAAAGATATTTGATTTTTTATAACGCTATGCGCTTCATCAGAATCATCATGACCTGTTACTAATGCGGTAGCTGTTCTATTCCAATGGTTTGATTCCATCATTATTTTTTCATTATTTTCCAATGCTTTGATAATCAAATATTTCTTATCAAATGCAGTTAATCTTTTTTTTAAATCATTATATAACGTATCAACTAACGTATTTAGCTTATATAATACATTTTGCTTATCTAAAGCGGGTATAGAAAAATCCAAATCTTTTTCAACAGAACTTATTTCTTCTTTTGGTAAAAATATTATTTTATTTTCCGTAACTGGTAAGACATCCTCTATATTAGAATCAGTAAAAAAATGTAATTGTTTACTATACTTGCTAAAGTTAAAAATTTTTTTTGTTATCCCCCATACATTATATTTAATGGTTTGTTCACTATTATTTACAATATTATATAGAGTATTTATTATTGTCGCTATTAACTCTTGTTCAGCTATATTTTCGGGTATATACATTTTTTTAATAAATGTTATATCAATTGCAATATATATAATCCCTTCAAGATTATATTTTATTTTCGCCGGCGGATTATTATCCTTAATATTTTCAATATCTTCTAACGGATATTTATCAAAATTTGTAAACGAAACATCCAGATGAAAAATATATGGTTTATCTTTACAAACATTTTGTTCAATATGATCTATCCCTTTTTCTAACCAAACAGCTATTAACTCAAAAATTTTATATGTTATTTCAAAATAATCATTTGATTTAGCTGATTCAAGTTCATTAAAATGCAGCCAAAGCTTACTTTTATTCCCTTCAATTAATAAAATTAATTTATGACTGAATACGTAATTTATTGCAATATATATTCTATTTTTATTATATGATTGAAAATATGAATTAGTATCCTTTCGTTGTACAGCTAAATACTTTCCTTCCAGAAAACTTACGGAATGAAAATTTATTAAAGGACGTATATACTTACGTATATCATATAAACATTCGGTAGGAATTGCTATGGCAGTATTTTTAGTTATTTTACTATTATCAAGCGGAACCAAATTGTAATTGTTTTTAAGCCAAAAAGCATATAAGTTTATATCACCGCTAAAATTTCTTATAATAATTCCCTTATCGAATAGAATATCATGTTCATTTTTACATTTCCAAAGTTTCAACAAAGAAAAATCTTTGTGATGTAATAATAATTCAAAATCTTGAATGCTGAATGCTGCAAGTTTAAAGTTTGCAAACTTTAAATCTGTTCCAAAAAATATTCCTCCGCCTGTATTTCCGGTTATTAAAATAACAATTCCATCTTTATATTCCCGCGAAAATTTCTCACTGCTGTTTTTTATATATTCAATCAATGAGGGCGGAAACGTTTCAAAAGAAGCCCAATCTCTGTCTGCTTTATTTTCTAATGTATCCGCAACAAAAATAATATGCGCAATCTTATCATTGTCAATACTATATACATAATTTTCAATTTTATTTTTTAAGTCATCAGGAATAGGTAAAATAACATCTTGGATTATTGGTTCCATTATAAGCCTAAATGTCCTATGCACTTGCTGATTAAATAATGTACTACTAAATTCATTTATTAATTTTTTATTTTCAATACTGCTAATCACAAATTTACGAATTGCAAATCCAAGAAAGCTTGGTATTATAATATATTTATCATCAATTTTGATTATTGGATATCTATGAAGAGTTGTTTCGATTTGAGTTACATCATCTATAGTTGTTAAATCTTTTAATACAAACAATTCTAATGATTTTTCTGAAATATCTAATTCTTTTATCTTATCAATATCGAATATCAGATTATATGATAAATTTGTTATAGTATCATTATCGGGTAACAGTAATTCTGCGCTATTTTCACCTGCCGAAAGCATATATGCTGAAATACCGGCTTTGGTTAATATTGCATTGCTAATTTTAAGTATATCACATACAATTTTAAATATTACGCCATATTCGTTGTTTTTCTTAACTAAATATTGCAAAGTATCCAATAATGCTTGAGTTCCGGCTATGTTGTTTGTCCATAAACTTTCAAGCATTAAAAAATTTCCGCATGAGAGCGCTATGTTTCCTGAAAATAACTCTTCCGGGGGATCTTCTGCCATAGCCCATGGGGTATTAGAAAGCTTTATATTTAGTATCTGGTTTAATACGCCTCGATTGAATATCTTTTTACCATTTGCACTTTTTATGATAATATTTAATAAATGTTCTATTCTGCTGTTATTTGCAGATAGTTCAGGAACAAGTAATAATGCCGCTGTTTTTGAAATAGCATCAATATTTTTATATGATCGAATTTTTAATTTAATAGCATTATCTGTTTCTTCTTCGGTAATCCTTGTCATTTAATATCCTCTATAAGTCAATTTGGCTTATAATTTTTTTACACGCCATTGTATGAAAAACGTTTACAGTATCATCATCAATAATATTATATGTAGCCTCAATAAGGTTTCCGTGAGTGTATTCTTACGGCAGCGTATTTTTCCGAGCTGCCGCAGCAATTGCTCCGCCTTGACCCCAATCCGCTCCAAATGTGAATAATGCGCCGTCTCTTGGGATTGCGCCAATGTCGGGAGTTTTGTCTGTGGGACGGTATTGCGCGTCTATAGTTCCGCGGGAATTACCGGATGAAGTCATGCGTCTTTTTGTGTCTTTTGTTACAGTTATAGCGCCGTTATCAAAATTACCGTCGTAGTTAACCCATTTTCCGTTTTCAAAACCATTGCCTGTTATATCAAGGGATTTAATATTTACCAGTAAGTTGTCGGTGATTGTAACGCTTCTCGCGTCGGTGTTTTGTCCGTAGATGTAATGGAATCCAAAACCATTTTGCGAACCAATAATGGTATTGTTAAAAAAGCGCGTTCCCTGTTGCGGCGGAATGACCGCGTGTGTAAGGCCGTGCCGTATTCCCGCGTCAGTGCCGCCAATAACGATATTATGATGAACCTTATAATTGAAACTTAAATCGTCAACATACAAACCGGAAAGAAGTCTTTTCATCGTCCCATTGTCGCCTTTACCGCCGCCGACAACGATAAAATTGTTAAATACTTCGCTGCCGCCGCCGTTTGTATTAATAGTATAAAATCCGCCCGCTCCGTCAGGAACATTTATGCTGTGGTTTTCACAATAATTATTACGGACTGCGCATTGTTCAAAAGAATGTCCGTGCGCAAAATAAATATGGGCGCGTCCTTGATTTATCAATGTGTTATGTGAAACTTCCAGACGTTTTGAAGATAAAACATATACTCCGTCAAAAAAATTACCCGCGTAGTTTGTGTCGTGAACATAGTTATTGGTAAATATGTTATCATCGCCCCCCAGAACAATCCCGTTGCCGCTCGTATTGCCAAACTCGCACCGCGTTATCCGATTGTTTGATCCCGTAACAACCATGCAGCCGCTCCACTTGTATTCCTCAATTTGCGAAAAATCGCTTGCATAAAAATGTTGAGCGTAAAAAACACGGCAATTTTCCAGCGTATTGTTATTGGAGCCGCGCATATTTATACCGCCGCCGAAAACAGTAATATTTTTAATTGTTATATATGAAGTATTTGCCGCAAAAATGGCGATGTCGTTACTACGCATAGAAAGAGTACGCTGATTCGGCATACCGTCCCATGAGGGATAAAAATATAAAAGATTGGTTTGCTTGTCAAAATAATATTCGCCGGGCGCATCCAGCAGCGCCAAAGCTCCGGTAATATAAAATGGATTACCCGGGTAGGGCGTATCGGGATCATTATTTGTATGAGGACTGGAATTACCTGTTATTTCATTTGCCAAAGTTATAGTTTTTCCTTTTACCGTTCCGACCGGAGAGATAATCGGTCTCCAACCGGGAACTTCGCTGTCTCCCGGCCAAATTATTAACCTTGCGCCCGCAATATCTGCGGGAACATTGCCGCTTGCGACGACGGTATTTTTATTTGTTCCCTTTTGCGCGACATCCCTTTTGTAATCCCACATTGTTGACATTGTAGTGCCCATATTTGGGTATCTTGCCTCTACCATTGAATCCCTGTCGGCGAAAAGCTGGGGGAAATTAGTATCAATATATTGAACATATTCGCTTATATCAGCAACATAAATATTTCCTTGATACTGCTTCCATTGCGGCTTAATCGGGATACAAGGCGAAATTACAACATCCGCTCCCGGCATTGCAATAAGCGTAACAGGTTTCCCTGCCATTCCACCTGGCATCTTAAATCTTTCGTTGTAAGTTCCGGAATCGACCAGTACGGTATCACCAGGTTTCACATAATGCATCGCATCGGCTATTTTTTTTAATGGCTGATTTTGCGTACCGTTTCCGTTATCTGAACCTTTACTTGCGCTGACATAAATATTCCGTGTGCCGTTACTGTTTGCCTGTCCTGCCGCCGCAGTTACTGAGGCGGGAGTATAATCCCAAGTTTCAATTCTTATACTGATGTTATCAACATAGAAAAATGTATTCGAGCTGTTTTGTTCCCATTTATTCAAATGAAGGAATGGATTATCGTTTGAAGGAATAATTGTGAAATTCCCGCTCATGTTATACCAAACTCCCGGTTGGGGGTTGGACGCGGCGGCTATAGAAGGATAATCAGGATCATTGTTTACAGTCCATGACATTCCCTTTCTGGGACCAGTCCTCATTACATCCGCCGAAAAATATATAGTAATAGGTTTGTTCTTATAATTTACAAGTGAATATTCCATCGCATTCCATTGAGCGGCGGATCCGTTTATCTTTACAACATTTGTCCGCCCGTCAATATTTACAAGATCATAGGTAGGGGCAGTAACCTTGAATCCGTTAATAAGAGTAGAATTTTTTACCGTGTTTACTTTTACTTCTTTTCGCGTTTGGGCATCCAGAGAGCTGAACGCCAACAAGCCTATAATAAAAAGCAAAAAAAATTTATTTTTCATGTATTACCCCTGAATTTGATATTATTCGAATTTACATAATATAGCATAAAAAATCATTGTGTAAAAATATAAATATTGTTTTTGGGTATATTTTATGGAAAACTATTACCCTTTATTTGCAATCCTTGCCCAAGTGTCGCGCAGACCGATTGTTTTGTTAAAAACCGCATGTCCGTCCGCGCCTGTGTCGGGGTCGCGGACAAAATAGCCGAGGCGTTCAAATTGGAAAACTTTGCCCGGCGGAACATTTGCAAGCGAAGGTTCGCCCCATGCGTTTTCAATTACTTCCAATGAGTTGGGATTTAAATTGTCGGTAAATTCGCCGGGAGAACCGTCAGGGCGCTGAGAAACTTCCATTGGCTTTTCCGCACTGAATAGGTAATCGTAAATACGCGCCTGTATCGGCGCGGCATGAGCGGCGGATACCCAGTGGATTGTGCCTTTTACTTTTTTATTGTCAGGCGCGTTTCCGCCCCTTGTTTGCGGATCGTAAGTGCAGCGTACTGCTGTTATATTACCGTTTGCGTCTTTGTCAAAGCCCGTGCATGTGACAATGTACGCATACCGCAGGCGGACGGAGTTGCCGGGAAAGAGCCGGAAATATTTGGGCGGCGGAGTCTCCTCAAAATCTTCGCGTTCAATCCACAACTCGCGTGAAAATGGCACAAGGCGTTTTCCGGCGGATTCATCTTCGGGATTATTTACCGCTTCCATTTCTTCGCTCTTGTTTCCGTCCCAATTTTCGATAATCAATTTAAGGGGGCGCAAAACCGCCATTACGCGCAATGCGCGTTTATTCAGGTCTTCGCGAAGGCAGTATTCAAGAAAAGCGATGTCTACCATGCTGTCCGTCTTTGCGATGCCAATCTGTGAAACAAAACTGCGAATTACCTCAGGAGTATAACCGCGGCGGCGAAGACCGGCTATTGTCGGCATTCGCGGATCATCCCAGCCTGTAACCTGTTTATTCTGCACGAGTTTTAAAAGCCAGCGTTTGCTCATGACGGTATGGCTTAAATTAAGGCGGGCAAATTCAATTTGCCGCGAGGGGAAAACTTCCGCCTCACGGATAAACCAATCGTACAAGGGGCGGTGTATTTCGTATTCAAGCGAACAAAGAGAGTGTGTAATTCCCTCTTTCGCATCGGAAAGAGGGTGTTGAAAATCATACATGGGATAGATACACCATGAATTGCCGGTCCGGTAGTGGTTTTCTCTGCGTATACGGTACATGACGGGATCGCGCATGATTAAATTAGGGTGAGTCATATCGATTTTCGCGCGTAAAGTTTTTGCCCCGTCCGGGTATTCGCCGGAGCGCATTTTCGCAAAGAGGTCAAGATTTTCTTCGACAGATCGGTCGCGATACGGGCTGTTTCTGCCCGGCGGCGTTACGGTGATATTATTTTTATCCGCAACCGCAGTCCCCCGGTATTCGCTGATTTCTGTCTCTGTCAGATCGTCAACATAAGCCTTTCCCTTTTTGATGATCTTTACCGCTAAATCGTACAGGTACTCATAGTAATCAGAAGCGTAAAATTCACGATTTTCCCAATCAAAGCCCATCCATTTAATGTCGCGCTTAATCGCCTCAACATAGGAGACATCCTCTTTTTCAGGATTGGTATCGTCAAAGCGCAGGTTGCATTTTCCGCCGAAACGCTCAGCCATGCTAAAGTCGATAAAAAACGCCTTGCAGTGGCCGATATGCAGCCAGCCGTTTGGTTCCGGAGGAAAGCGCGTAAGCACATAATTGTACTTTCCGGCAGCTAAATCTTCTTTTATAAATTCGCTGATAAAATCTGTCCGGTAATCATCGCTATTTTGCGGTTCAGTTTCAGTCCCTGTAGAATCAGTCATAATATGTCCTTAAAATTTAAAAATTCGTCAGATAACAAAGTCCTAAAAGCAAAATTGCCCATAACACTTTATCATTGCTGTCTATAGTTTGAGTTTTTACGTCTTTTAACAACTCAAGCTTGCTTCCGTACCACCAAAAAAGCCCCATCTGCACGTCAATGCGGAAAGTATATTCGGCAAAGTCTTCTCTTTCGCTTTGAGAGCCGAAAAACAGATAGGCTAATTCATCAAGAATTCCGCTAAATTCATCTATGGCTTTTATATAATTCGTCTGCTCAACTGTGGACATAAATAACGGAATTTCATCCTGCAATTTTCCCTTACGGTCTTCATCGGATTTTTCCACCCATGTTTTTTTTATTAACAAAGCCAGATTATTTTGAAACTGATCAAGAAAAGTCCGTAACTCTCCGCTGTTTTTTTCGAGCGCAAGTAAACGCTGGTATTCAATGCCGATGCCAAGCGACTTGGCAAATTCACAAGCGGCTTTTACATCAGGTTTATGCCCCTTGGAGAATCCGTCTTTGAAAAACAGACGTTCAGCCGCTCTGCGGTATTCGCCGGGGATTGAATGATTAGCAGCCATATTACCTCGATACATAATTAATTTGATAACTTATGTCGATTTTAGTCAAGGATGTTAAGATACGTTTTTACAGCCTTCACGGTAGAGGGAAAGGCAAACCCGGAAAAATCAATTTCTTCGGGTTTTAAAAATCGAATCTCCGAGATTTCGGCTTTTTCCCTATACAGGTCTTTAGCTTTAAGACCCGGCGCACGGACTGAAAAGTACATATCACATGTATTGTAATTTATGCCTTTATAGAAGTACACGTTTGGAAAAGAAGCGAATAATTTAAAGACATCCGATAACCTTACGCCTTCGGGAATATGCGGCGTCCAGTTAAGTTCTTCCCTTAGTTCGCGGTAGAGGCCGTCAAGGACGCCTTCGCCAGGATCGACAAATCCGCCGGGAAGATCGAGTTTACCGATACCCGGCTCTTTGCCCCGGACAAGAAATATAATTCGGTCTGTCTCCTTACATGGCAAATGGTTAGATGGCTGCCCCGTTTCTGTAGAATTTTCATCTTCCGGCACAACGATAATACAGCCTGTAGCAGCGGCGATATTGTGATAATAAACAAAACCACAATCAGGACAACGGAAAGACTTTCCCTTTACAAAAGCGATTTTTTTTGAAGCGCACGACGGGCAAAAAGTGAACATAGTTTATAATACTAAAAATACGGGACTTTTCAAAGTCCCTTACGAATAATATAATTAAACCATGAAAACAGAGTGTTCATTAAAGGTAAGATCATACGAGTGTGACAGTTATAATCATGTAAATAACGCCAATTATTTGAATTATCTGGAATATGCCCGTTGGGAATTTTTAAAGGACATTAGTTTTGACTACGAAAAGGCATTTAAATCCGGTTATGGGACTTATGTTACGCGGATAGAAATCAACTACAAAAAGCCCGCCTTTACCGATGACGAATTGGTAATAAAATCATGGCCTGTTAAAAAAGGCGCGGTCAGCGGAACCATAGCGCAGGAAATTTGGCGCGGAGAAGATTTGATAATTGATGCAAAAGTAACATGGGCGTTTGTTGATTCAAGAGGTATGCCTGTGAGAATTCCGCCGGAGTATGATGTGCCGGGGCTTATGCCGTAGGTGTGGGTGATTCGGAAAAGCGGTGTTGGATACAAGCGTGATCTAATCATCTCCTTGGTGCCATACATTATGTTTTGGTGACTGGCGCTGGTGCGTTACCTCTGCTGTAGCGATATTTATCTTGCTGAGGATATTATTGCGGAGAATGATGTTTATTGAAAAAGATTTCACACAAAGAACACGAAGGAAGAGAAGAACACGAAGAAGTCTACTCCACTGCTTACTACATATAGCGTGTTCACTTCACTTAGATACGCTACACAAAAGTGGTGGCACTTTGCGTAACCCTTTTATTGTTTTGGTCCGAATCCCGCATCCATAATAGTATTATCTTTTATGGTAAAAATTAATGGATTATTATAATCAGGATCAGGAGTACGCCAATTATAAAATTCATACCCCTCTTTCGGTACTGCGGTAAGCGTGATAGAACTGTTTTCTGAAAAAATAAAATCTTCAGATGAGGGTGATACGCTTACACTGCCCATTTCAGTATTGTAAACCAAATCAAGGTAAAAGCCGGTATTTCCGCCATCGGGAGTTTTTGCCAGGCTTTGTATCGCGCCGGCGTAGTTAGAAGGTTTATTTATGGAATCACCGTAAAAGTCCGTTTTCCCGATTATGTCGTTGGGAATATTAGCTATTATTACGCTATTATCAAGCAGCCGGAAAGTTTTTGGCGAGAACGGCATATCGTCGGAGGATAATTGATAATCAGTACAATCTTCAGCAGTCAGCAAGCCGGTATCAGACTGATTTAACACGACATTATAGCCGTTAGAATTTAATGAAATACTAGCTCCGCCATTAGCTATCACTGGATTATAAGAAGCATAATTTTCATAGAACAAATTCCCGGTCAAAGTCAAAGAACCAAAATTATAGATCGCCCCGCCATAATCCGCTGCGGAATTCCGATAGAAAGTGCAGCCTTTTACTGTCATGGTCCCGTTTGAGGATTTAAATATAGCGCCTCCACTTTGGGCTGTGTTACCGCTGAAAATACAGGATTCCACAAACACAGATTGAAATGTGTCACAGTAAATTGCCCCTCCTTGTTTTAAGTCATTCTTGCCGTCTTTAAAATGTATGCGTCTGATGGTTACATTGCCATCAGTACTGTCATCGCCTATTATATACAGCAGTTGTTCACTATCACCGTTCCAATAATTAGTTTCTTTGGTAATGGTAACGCCATTACCTTCCAGGGTAATACTTTTCTCATTAATTACCAGACTGCTGTTTAATTTAATCACACTGCCCGGCGGCAACATAACATTTATGACCTTTCCATTTTTTGCATTTTCCAGAGCATAACGCAGACTTCCCGGCATTCCGTCATCCCGAGTATTGGTAACTAATATACTGGTTACAAAGTCTTTATCGGTAAAATTATATGTTCTTAGTCCGGTAGTCAGGTTATTATAGATATGAACCACTTCACTTTTGCTTGCATATTGGATAGAACCGCTCGGCGTTATATATTCCAGTGTCATCTTAAGCAGATAGTAACCTGCCGTTACATGAACAGAATAATTTGTATTAATATTGAAATGATCTCCAGCATAATCATTATTTAATTGTGCATATATATTATCAATTTCTGTATCATCGATTGGATTGAACAATGCAAAGGTTTTAACCGAAGCATTAGTTGGAGCATATATAGTGAAACTAAATGTTCCTGTTCCCTCCTCATCAGTAATAGGGCGGATGGTTACAGAAACTACAGTAATTCCTTTGTTGCTAATAGTAAATTCATTCCCTCCTTCCGCAATTAGTTTATTGTGCTTTTTGATTTTGAGTTCTAAAGTATAAGTACCGCGCTCCAGTATAAATAAATTATTATCCGCTGTTAGCGTAGGTTCATAAAGCTGACCATTTTCATTGCCCGTTGATATGGTAAAAGAATAAACATATTCTAAACCCAATAATTCACTTTCTTCAGGCATTGCAGTCCGCGCATTACCCAGATTTATATTAACCCGTACTGCGCCAAAACCTTCGGGGATAACGATTCCCTGTGTGAGGTGATCTGAGTCATGTTTTCCGGAAAAAATATCAGAACAACCGCCCAGGATCAACATTAATATGGCAAGACTAATTATTACAAAGGGTATCTTTTTCATTGTTAATCTCCTACTCAACGGTAAAGCATGTTTCAGCCGAATACGGCTTATCATTTATTAAAACCACAACCATTAACTGGTATGTTCCCTGGTTATAATCTTTCGCATAAATGGTTATAGAAGGTTTGTTTTCATAACTTCTAATTGGCGAACCCCATATATACCAATTATAATTGATTTCATCATAGAGATTAATGCCTGGACAGTTTACCGTGGCAGTAAAGTTGCCGTCTCCAGTAATTATAATGGTATTTGTATTATTGTCATTAGATAAGTTAATATTCTCATCTATGATGATGTCAACATAAACAGAGTGGACATATTCCATATCAATTGATACACGGTTTTGTCCTGCCCTAATACTAATGTTTTCCCGACCACCTTTAGCGTATAGTACATAACCATTTGAATATGCTTCTATAAAAATATCCCAGCGTCCTGGAACAACCGATATTTTTGTCTCTCTTGCACCCGGCTCTATTGTCTGAGTAGGCACTTCTGAAGGACCTGTAAGGGTCACTTTATAGGTAAGGTTCAGGTCGTCTTGCACCGGATTCTCAAAAATCCCCCTGTTACCTGATGTCCCACCTAGGTTGATAATAATTGTCGCGTCATCGCCGGTCCAGGGACTAAAGCAACTTGCCAAAATAAAAATTGTAAAAATGCAGCCTAATACGGTATAAATTATTTTTCCGGAAAAAAATTTAAAAAGCATAATGCCTCCATAATAACCAAAACTGATAATAAACTATTACTTATAACTTAAAAATAAAGAAAAATCAATCAAAAGGTATATTAAAAAAATCTGATTTATATTATTATATTTCATAAGATATTTGGAGGAAGATTATGACAGAACAATTAAAGGAAATTGGCGCCCGGCTTGGGGCGCTGCGTGACATTTTTGACATTCCTATTAAAGAAATGGCGCAAACATTGAAAATTTCCGTAGAGGAATATACCGCCTATGAAGGCGGGCAAAAGGATTTTTCGTTCAGCTTCTTACAGAATGCGGCGCAAATTTTCGGCGTGGATGTTGTAGATATTATTTCCGGCGAATCGCCGAAACTTACCAAATGCGCCATTGTAAGAAAGGGCGAAGGTTTTGACATAGAACGCCGCAAGGCTTATGACTATAAACATCTTGCGTTTACTTTCAGCAATAAAAAAGCAGAGCCTTTCATTGTAACGGTAGAGCCAAAACAGAATGAGGTGCCGACATTGCACTCGCACGATGGGCAGGAGTTTGACTATATGCTTTCCGGCAAAATGGAATTTCATTTTGACAATTTAATCTATGAACTTAACGAGGGCGACAGCGTGTATTTCGATTCGGGAATGCCGCACGCCATGAAAGCCGCAGGTGATCAGGCGGTGAAATTTCTTGCCGTAGTAATCAAATAAAAAGGGAGCTTAATTATGCTGATATACGAAAAATATACCGGAAAAAACAGGGATGACTTTAAATCTTACGAAGACATTTTACAAAACTACAAGATCACCTATGACGATGATTTTAATTTTGCCTATGACGTGCTTGACGAATTGGCAAAAAAACAGCCGGACGCGCTTTGTATGCTGTGGATTTCCAACGAAGGCGAAGAAAAACGGATAACATTTTCTGATATGACGCGGTACTCAAATAAAGCCGCAAATTATTTTAAATCTCTTGGCATTCGCAAGGGTGATTTTGTGATGCTGGTACTCAAAAGAAGCTACCTATTCTGGTACTGCATGATGGGTCTGCATAAAATCGGCGCGGTTGCGGTTCAGGCGGCCCATCTTCTAACCAAAGACGATTATATTTACCGCTGTAACTCAGGCGGCATCAAGATGGCGGTCATTACTGGAGACAATAATTGCACCGAGGCTTTTGACGGCGGGTTAAGCGAATATGAAACGGTAAAAATTAAAGCGGTAACCAAAGGCAAAAAAGCCGGGGACGGCTGGCTTGATTTTGAAGCCGGTCTTGAAGCCGCTTCCGATGTCTGGCAGCGTCCCTCAGGGGCGGAAGCTACCCGCGCCACTGATATAATGATCATGTCCTTTTCATCAGGCACTACAGGTTATCCCAAAATGGTGGCGCATGACCACACCTACCCACTTGGCCATTTGGGAACCGGAGTTTTTTGGCACAGGGTAGAGAAAGGCGGTTTGCACTTTACCATTTCCGATACCGGCTGGCTTAAATCGCTGTGGGGAAAAATGTACGGGCAGTGGCTCGGTGAATGCGCCGTCCTTACTTACGACTTTGAAAAATTTAACGCGCGCGATATTTTAAAAGTACTGGAAAAATATCACGTAACGAGTTTCTGCGCCCCGCCCACCATGTACCGCTTTATCATGAACGAGGACGTGCAGTCATTCAACCTTTCCAGTCTTAAACACTGCACTGCGGCGGGCGAGGCGTTGAGTCAGGATCTGTTTAAAAAATGGGAAACATTGACGGGGCTCAACATTTACGAAGGTTTTGGGCAGACGGAAACAACGCTCTGCTGCGGAACACTGTATCCCTTCACGGAACCGCACGCCAGTTCGATGGGCATGGGAATCCCCGGTTATGAAATCTCCCTTCTTGACGCGGACGGCAATAAAGTTCCCACTGGCGCAACAGGCGAAATCTGCATGAAAGCCGAACATTTAAAACCGGGAGTTATCCGCCGTCCGGTCGGCCTGTTTATGGGTTACTACAAAAATGATGAAGCTACGGAAAAGGCGTGGTATGGCGGATATTTCCACACAGGCGATCTTGCCTATTATGATGAGCAGGGTTATCTGTGGTATGTGGGACGCAACGATGACGTTATAAAATCGTCAGGCTACCGCATTGGACCATTCGAGGTGGAGAGCGTACTTTTAAAACATCCCGCCGTAGCAGAAACTGCGGTAACAGGCATACCCGACCCGATACGCGGCTTTAACGTAAAGGCGACAGTTGTGCTTGCAAAAAATTACCAAGCATCCGATGAGCTTAAAAAGGAATTGCAGGACTTTGTTAAAAAGAACACCGCGCCGTATAAATATCCAAGGGTTATTGAGTTTGTCAGCGAACTGCCGAAAACCATCAACGGAAAAATTCGTCGCGCGGAAATACGCAACAGGGATATGGGCAAACCGGCGACGGAGACGGATATTTAGAATCGACAAGTACGGAAGCTAAATTGTGAGCTATACTTATTCAAAAGCCGGTATTGAGGCGGAAATAGAAGCTAAATGGCAAGAGTACGGATACAATGCAAAACCAACCAAGTACATCGCCATAAGTTTTGACGACGGTCCCTGTTCAGCGTCCTACAATGGCGGAACTGCAGCCATACTTGCAAAACTTAATGAACTAAAAGTAAAGGCTACTTTTTTTGTAATTGGGCAGAATGTCCGAGGGAATAGAGACGCCGCGCAGGCAATTTTTAACAGCGGACACGAATTAGGCAATCATTCAGACGGTTATGGCAGTTTGGGCGGCTCATCAACAAGCGTTATTACTGCAAATCTTGACGCGGCTTCGCTGGCAATCAAGGAAATAACAGGAAAATATCCCAGCCTGTTCCGCGCTCCCAATTTAAACCACGGAGCTAATTTATCAAAAGTTTGTGAAGAGCGCGGCATGGCTTTAATTGACGGAAATACACACGGCGACTGGGACGGAACCGGTCATACGCCGACATCAATAAAAAACAGCGTCCTTGCCAATCCGCAGGACGGCGGTATTATTCTTTTGCATGACAACAATACATCCAAAGGCAATACGCTTGGCGCTCTGCCGGATATAATCAACGGTCTTAGAGAAAAAGGGTTCTGGATTATGACGGTTGGTCAGCTTGCGGTAGTAAAAGAGAATTCTTTAGAGTCCGGAAAAAGGTACAATTCAATAAATTAGTATAATATTAACGGTTTTTTATTAATCTTGACCAATATTAAAAAAATAAATAAATGTAAGATTAAATATGTTTTTTATTAATGGGGAGGATATATGAAATTATTCCATTCTCTTCGGTTTCGGTTTGCGTTTATTTTTTCCGTTTTTATAATTGTTCTGAGCGTCTCAATGTCATTATTGGGAATACGTCAAACATCAAAAGCGGCGTCAAATGTTTTTTCCTCGCAAGGTATTGCCATAGTGGAAAAAGCGGTTTCCCTTGTTAACGGTGACTCATTCGAGACCCTTGTCAAATCACTGGATAAAAACGATCCCTTTTTTGAAGAAACCAGAGTTAAGCTATTTGAGCTTAAAGAATTATCAGGCTGTCGGTATTTGTATACCATGTCTCAGGTAGACAAGAACATTTGGCAGTACATCATTGACGGCAGCGGTGATCCGGAAGACAGCGAAAACTTTTCTGATATAGGGGAAAAAGAAGATACCGATTCTTATGACGTAGCGTTCAAGCGAGTCATGATTTCTGGAAAAACCGAAAGTGGCGAGTTGGTAAATCAGGAGGGATGGGGCTGGATAGTTTCAATTTATTCCCCTATAAAAAATTCCGCGGGAAAGATAGTAGGAATCGCAGGATGCGACTTTAACGGAACAGGTCTTCACAATTCAATTGTTTCGGAAATAAAGCAACAGTCAATTATCGGCGGAATCTCAATTATCTTTGGCATTGCGCTTGCGTTGTTTTTCATGCGGATGATATTTACACCCATTAAAAATATTAATGTTATTCTGAAAGAAATATCGCTTGGCGAAGGAGATTTAACCAAAAGGATCAATATCCAACGGAAAGATGAAATTCAAGAATTGGCGACTTATTTTAATATGACGCTGGACAAGATACGGAACTTAATTGTCATCATCAAGGGAGAAACGGCAAATTTGCATAATGTAGGCGGCAGTTTGGCTTCAAACATGCAGGAGACTGCGGGGGCGATACGTTATATTACAGACCACATCGATGCAATCAAACAGAAAATAACCAGTCAGTCCGCTTCGGTTTCACAAACCGGCGCGACAATGAATAATATGACAGCTAACATTGACAAACTTGATAAAAACGTAGAAGCCCAAACTGAAAGCGTGTCAAAGTCTTCTTCTGCAATAGAAGAGATGCTTGCCAGTATAGAAAACGTTACCCAAACTTTGGGACGCAATGCGCAGAGCGTGCAGGAATTAATCAAAGTATCGGATCACGGACGAAACAGCCTGCAAAAAGTTACGCAGGATATTCAGGAAATTGCCAAAGAATCCGAGGGACTGATGCAAATCAACTCGGTAATGGAAAATATTTCCAGCCAGACAAATCTTCTTTCAATGAACGCCGCTATAGAAGCCGCCCATGCCGGAGAAGCTGGAAAAGGTTTTGCCGTAGTGGCCGGAGAAATACGCAAATTGGCGGAGAGCGCCGCACAACAGTCAAAGACCATTTCTGAAGTACTTAAAAAAATAACAACCTCAATTGACACCATCACCGGTTCAACTAACACGGCGCTTGATAATTTTAAGGTTGTTGACGAGCAGGTACGCGCCGTTTCGGAACAGGAAACCAATATTTACGCTGCGATGGAAGAACAGGGACGCGGCAGCAAGCAGATACATGAAGCCATAAGCAAACTGAACGAATTAACCCAAATGGTTAAGCGCGGTTCAACGGAAATGCTGGATGGCAGTAAAGAAGTCATTATGGAAAGCAGAAATCTTGAAAAAGTGACTGTGGAAATTTCTACCGGAATGAATGAAATTGTAAACGGCGCGGAAAAGATAAATTCATCTGTAAATCAGGTGGAGGCGGTAAGCAAAACAAATAAAGACTGCATTGACACTTTGTTCAGTGAAGTTTCAAAATTTAAGGTAAATTGAGCTAAATTTTGTGAAAAACCATGAGAATTTTGCCTCTTTATGCTTAAACCCGTCCTGAATAGCGGAATTTTTTAAAATTTAGTCATTATTGCCAAATTTTGGAAGAAAAAAACCATTAAAAAACCAATAAAATACCCAAAAATCAATAAAAAGCAAAAAAATAGACTTGGTAAATAAAGTATAAATTTTCTTTATTACTTTTAATTTTCACTTATTATGTATAATTTTGACCATTACTAATTGACAGTTATCAAATTGTAACATATTATATAAATATGGCTGAAATAGAATTTCTTAATGATGTAAATTTTGATCTGTACCGCGACCTTATCTACAGGGAAAGCGGTATAACATTCACATCTACAAACCGTTCAATATTGGAAAGCAGATTAAAGGAACGATTACGTGAAAAAAACATTACTTCCGTTTCTTCATATCTTGATACAATCAAATCAAGTAAAGAAGAACTTAACGGATTTTTAGATTCTATCACAACCAACCTTACGCGATTTTTCAGAAATCAGGCGCATTTTGATGCGCTGGAAAAATATGTTCTTCCTGAATTAATGCACAACATCAGAAAAACCCCGGGAACAATCAGGATATGGAGCGCCGGTTGCTCTACGGGAGAAGAACCTTACACTCTCGCCATGTTATTAAGCGAAGTTCTCCCAAAAACATGGAATTTTGAAATTCTTGCAAGCGATATTTCACTTAAATGTTTAATGACGGCAAAAGAAGGTTTTTACGCCGAAAGCAGGATTGTTGGAATCCCCGATAACTACCTTGCGAAATATTTTGACAAAGTAGACGGCGGATTTAAGATTCATCCTGATATTCAGGCAAAAATCAAATTTGACTATCACAACCTGAAAAACGATTCTATGCAAAGAAATCTTGATGTTGTTTTCTGTCGTAATGTAATTATTTATTTTGATGAAGCGGCCCAGACTGCGGTTATGAACCGTTTTTGGGATTCTATGGCAGCCAGGTCTTTCCTGTTTATTGGTCATTCTGAGTCTTTGTTTGGGATGAATACAAAATTCGAATTTTTAAAGACCGAATGGGCTACTTTATATTGTAAAAAAGCCTAGGAGAAAATTAGATGGCAGATGAAATATCAGTTTTGATAGTTGATGACTCAGCGTTAATGCGAAATTTAATCGGACACATGATCGAAGACACGCCGGGTTTAGTTGTTGCCGAAAAAGCCATGAACGGTCGTTTTGCTCTTCAAAAGATACCCCGTGTTAATCCGGATGTTATCTGCCTTGACCTTGAAATGCCGGAAATGAACGGTATTGAATTTTTAAAAGAACGAAAAAAATCAGGAATTGAAATCCCTGTTGTAATACTTTCTTCTATCGCTTCCCGAGGCGCGGAAATAACAATGGAAGCCCTTTCTCTTGGCGCAAGCGACTTTATACAAAAACCTTCAGGCTCAGTATCAGAAGACATTCATGTAGTAAAAGACACTCTTATAAGCAAGCTTCTGGGTTATGGCGGATCATACCGCAGATCGCAGGGAAAAAAAGTACTTACTCCCTCGGAATATGAGCCAAAGACTCCGGCCGCAAAAAATTCAGACGTAGCCGTTCATTTTAAACTGGCGGCGGCGGCGCCCGCTGCTCCCGCTCAGCCTCCTGTCAGGGCGCGTTATCCCTCTACTACAGAAATTATTGCTATCGGTATCAGTACAGGCGGACCTGACGCGTTACGTGTAGTGTTCTCCAATATAGACGCCGATTTAAAAGTGCCGATTGTCGTAGTACAGCATATGCCGGCGGGCTTTACAAATGAATTTGCAAAGAGCCTTGACCGTATCTGCCCCCTGGATGTAAAAGAGGCGGAAGACGGCGATGAAATAAGATCGGGCAGAATTCTTATCGCACAGGGCAACAAACATCTTGAAGTAGAAAAAAAAGGATACGGCAACGCGGTTGCCCGTCTTTCCGACTCTCCGCAGGTTTCAGGACACAGACCTTCAGCGGACGTGCTTTTCGCGTCAGTTGCAATGGCGTTTACAAACCACGCGCTTGGAGTAATCATGACAGGCATGGGACGTGACGGAGCGCAGCACCTTGGCACAATTTACAAAGAAGGCGGCATGACTCTCGGTCAGGATGAAGCCAGCGCGGTTGTTTATGGAATGCCCCGTGTCGCTTATGAGTTGGGTCATGTTATGGAGCAGGTTTCTTTGAATAATATGGCGCGGCGTATCTGCGATGTGGCAAAACAACAGCGTTAAAACTTAATTTGCAAAGAATTCCACACAAAGAGACATATCTTTATTTATATTATTGTTTGAATATGCAAATTTCTTTTAGATTTATTGGCTGTGAGATAGAACGATGTATACCTAAAGAATTTATTCCATAGGCATGGGAAATTGCGCGCTGGAAAAACTCTGGGGGAATTCGTCTACGAGCCTGGTGTACCATTTTACTCTCTAAAAATAAATTCATAAATATAACGTTTTATTCCTTTGTAAGGCAGTACACCAGTCTCTCCGACGAGGAACCCACAGAAGATGTTTTTCCATCACGCAATTTCCCCTGCCTGTGTAACATTTATTAGGCATACATCTTCAAGCGCATTTTAAATAAATGTCAGATACGCAGAACTGATGTGACACCTTTCGTTACCATTTGTTAATACTTCCCGAATACTTGCTATTAAAAACCATTTAGTCTTTAAAAATAGGAATCTTATTCTTTGAAATTTTTGATAATCTCCAGCATAAGATTATCAATTATTTCACTAGTTTTTTGTCTTAAAAGGATCTTTTTACCTTTGATAATATTTGCAATCCGTTGTAAAACATGATTTTCAGTCTTGTTTTGAACATTTTCTGGTATTAAAAGTTCATAGGCTTCTAAATTCAAGGCTTTGGCGATACTGTTCAATGTCTTATCACTTACCCAAGTTTTACAATATTCAATGTCTACTATATGAGAAACAGAAATATTAGCAGATTCTGCCAGTTTTGCCTGACTAATGTGTAATGCTCCTCGTACTTTTCTGATATTTTGAGAAAGAATTTTCCTTAAATTCTTAGATTTCCCCATATCATAAGGTTATGCCAATAACATAAATTAACAAAATATGGTATTGACATAATTTTTATTATTATGGTATTATCATAAGTAATTCTTGATTAATTACATGAAAAAGGTATGTATATCAAGGTACTCGCCCTAAGGTGAGTAAAATAACAGGAAATGACAAGAATAGATCAAGGAGGAACTTATGGCTGGTATTATTATTGGAGCAATTTTGGCTATTGCAGGGGGTATAACTGGATGGGGCTTAAAGAAAAAAGCTATTGGTGCACCATTATTGATAATAGGAGCAGTTGTTTTAGGGGTATCAATGGTTGTTGCTGGAATTGTATAAATTTTACCACAAGTTTTGTGGATGAATATATTTTTTGGAGATAAGGAGTTTTTATGAAAAGGGAAAAAATTATTTTTCTGTTGGTTTCAGGCTTACTTGTAACTGTATTGGTTTCTTGTGGAATGTCAACAAAAGATCTTGCTAAAGAAGTACAAAGGACATATGTTAAACAATGGCAAGATAAGGGTTTACAAGTCAAAGTTACTGAGGATCTTATACTTGTAAAAAAATCAAAAACAGAATACACAGGTATAATGACAGTTTCACTTGATGGTGACTCAGAGCGAGTTACTGTGAATGTAGTTTCTGATGGTAAGGCATGGACTTCTAAGATTGAATAAAAAAATTATAACGTTTCTAGCGTTATAATAAAATATTTGGTCTGACAATTTAAAAAATCATATATAACACCACTGCCGTCCATGGTGGAAGTGTATTGAAATGGGTAAAAAAACGTCACTTACCGCCAGTACACACCCAATGTCAGTCACCCGTTACACGATGTATGGCACCGAAATGCAATTGATAACGCAACGGTGTCAGGCACGAAATTTAATTTCCTTCCGTTTTGTGGCAGGGAATGATTAAGGAGAGAAAGATGCAAAACGAAGAAAAATTGAAAGATTTATATGATGAATTGGATGTTGAGATTGGAGAAGATTATGCAGATACTATAACAGGTAAAACATATACAACTTTAATGGTTGCTAAAGGTGAATATAAAAACTCCAGAGAACATACCTTACTGGACAAGAAGAAAGGCAAACTGGAGAAAAAAATTATTTTCAGCGGAAAATAACGGTACTGGACATGCCCCGGAGTTTATGACGTTGTGTCAGGCACCAGCGCTGGCTCACCCCGTCGCGGTGCTTTTTTATCGGTCAGGACCCCCAAGAAAATCTTTAGGCATACATCTTGCCCACACATTGTAAAAATTTAATGACAGTCACCAAAACGTAATGTATAACACCATGAAATCTTCATAATGAAATAAAACTTGACATTATTAAAAAGATAAATCAGTATATAATTATCGGGGAAGTACCAGAGGTGAAAAACACGGAGCAAAGTAGAAATGAATATGAGTAAATTCATGGTAAACTTGACAGCCGTAAATCCAATTGACAGACAACGCCGCACACCGCCTGTTGAGGTAATGGTCGATACGGGTGCGGAAGTGTCATGGCTGCCAAAGCAATTATTACTGGACGCAGGCATCATGCCGGAATTCAAAAAACAGTTTGTGACGGCGGACAAGCGTATAATCGAACGGGACATCGGATTTGCCATACTCACCGCCGAAGGCTACACAACAAATGACGAGATTGTATTCGCCGAAGAAAGCGATATATCGCTTTTAGGCGTGCGGACGCTTGAAGGCTTTAGCGTAATGGTGGACAATATCGGACATCGTTTTGTTGCAACTGTTAGCATGGCGTGTACTGTGACAGACACGGAGCGCGTACTCAACAGGTCGTTATGTGCCATTTGTCCTAAGATTTTTTAAAGATTAATGCGATGCGTTTTATGTCGCAATATGGTTATAAAATATTAGAATTATGCACCTGCGGCAAAAAAACATATGAGAATTTTGAAATAAACTATTGACAAATGAATAAAAAAACATTTGAATAATTATTGGAATGAAATATTTCCATAGATTAACTAAATTTGGAGGTTTATATGGGCGCACTAGGTGAATTGTTTCAGGTAGTTTTGGAGATTGCAACAAATGCAACAGGATCTGCCAAAAATCAACGGTCATGGGTAGGTAAAGCATCTTCATTATCAGAGGCTAAAAAACTGGCTAAGTTAAAAAATCCTGGCTATAAAATCACACATGCTAATAAATCTTTTAAGTAGAATTTGTACTATTAATAGTTTTTCTTTTGATTTAGTAAATTAATATTTAATGATGGACTTATATTTTGGGAGCGTAATTGTGTCAATCATCGTTACACGATGTCCGGCACGATACACGCCTTCTTCTCATTTTTGTTTCACCAAACTCGCGGTTCTACTACAGGTTTAGTAACTTTAACATCTTCGCCGCTTGGCTCTATGACAAAAAGCCCTTTATTTAAAGCGTAATTTTTTGCGGTTTCATCTGTAATGAAAGTTGCCATAGCCCCCATGAACTGCCTTGTGTCGCCGTGTTCACTTGCGTGTTTTCGTATTTTTTCCATGCGTACAAGATGGTCATCTATATCCGCTTGCCGCAATTTTGTTTTTACTTCTACTGCAACCGCCTGTGTGCCATTTTCAAGCATACCGTCAATTTGGGCATAGACTCCTGACGTATAACTATAACTGGCTATTCGACCAAAGCTGTAGCCAAATTTTCTAAATTTTTTGGGAAGACCGGGGGTCAGTATACGCTCAACAATAGAGCCTAATGAGTTGCTAAGTCCGCCAACATTTTTCTGGGTTTCCTTTATAGCTTTCTCAGTTCTTAGATTGGATTCTTTGAGAGATTGTTGGGTTTCTCGTACGACCGCCCATGTCTCTTTTTGAGCTTTTTCAAGTTCTTTGAAACCTTGCTGTATTTCGTCCCAAGTTACTTTTTTAGCGGTTTTTTTAACTGTCTTTTTTACAGGCCTTTGAGCGCTTTTTTTTGTTTTTTTCACTGTTGCTTTTGTCGGCATAAGTCACTCCTTGTTTTAATTGTACTTGTTTTTATTAAAAAAACAACGATATCTGACAATAAAAAAATTAATTTTTTTCAATTTCGGTCAAGCAAAATGCAGACCTCGCACACATATATAGTGATACAGAGATTATGCCCAGTGTTAGTTACCATTACGCAATCTGGTATCGTTACTTTTTAAAATGCGATTAAGATGTATGCCCTACAAATATTACACAGGCAGTGGAACAAAATCTTTAGGCATACATCTTGCCCAACTTTGTAAACTAATACACGCAAAGTGACAATCACGAGCTAAACCATTGATATGACTCTAACGCTAAGGCGTACTATATTATGGATGCAAAGTATGCGTTTTGCTTGACTTTCGGAAGAAAAAAATGTCATTATAAGTGTTTACTTGAAACTTTTACAATTTTAAATTATTATTATTAAGTGAGAATATTTAAAAATACATGGTTTACCCGATTTGCCAATAAGGAAGGTATCACAGATACTGAATTAAAGGAAACGGTAGGCCGGCTTGAAACAGGACAGGCGGATGCCGATCTTGGTGGCGGTGTGTACAAAATGCGTGTGGCTCGTGCCGGTGAAGGAAAATCCGGCGGTTTTAGGATAATTGTGTTTTTTAGGAGCGAAGAAAGGACATTTTTTGTTTATGGTTTCACGAAGTCCGACAAGGGAAATATTAACAGAAATGAATTACGGATTTTTAAAAATCGTTCAAAAGATGCTTTTTCAATGACCGAAGCACAAGTTAATTCTCAATTAAGAGATGGAAATTTAATCGAGGTTTTTTAGGAGATAAAATATGAAATATAAAAGTAAAATTTGTGAAGTAATGTATCAAGATGCAATGGCAGATTTTGAAGCAGGAGTGATTTCAGAAGAAAGAATGCGAGAATATGATAAAATGTGCCTTGTACAAGAGCCGGAGAAATCGTATACGACAAAAAAATCTCCAAAAACGGAATATGCCGTCCCCACTAATAACCTTATGCACGCCCAGGAAGGCGTTAGGTGATTGATACCGTGTGCATACAGAAAGTACACGCCTAGGTGACAGTCACTCGTTACACGATATCTGGTAGTAGTAACATTATTTTTTTTAAAATGCTACTAAGATGTATGCCTAATAAAAGTTTATTAAGGCGAGGTAGGAGTTTTGCCAAATACAAGCTATTTAGGAAAGCATGAGATTCTCCACACCCAAAAAAAAATAAAATAAAGACTTTAGTTTACCTTTTGGTAAAACTCCTTAGCAATCCGGCGTAGCCGGATTGCATACATCTTGCCCACACTTGTAAACATATTAATAAAATAAAAATTTTAGTGTATAATCATCAATAATGAGAAAGTTATGGCGCCACATTAAACAAGACAACTTAAAAGGAATAAATACCGCATTAAAGTCCATGCTTGCGGAACAAGTTCAATTTGATTTATCAGAAACCGCAAAATTTCGCGGCTGGTTTGAAAAACAATCTATTGAAAAACTAGGCGAAAGTATTACAGTACGCTGCCTTACTTTAATACGCCATTTTCCCGAATTATGCGGATTTAAATACCTGTATAATAATTTTCTTAATTATTGCGGCAAGGCTGATATGTACATTAATTCCTATGATACCGTTACAGAACATATTTTTATAGAGTTAATGGAAACAACCGCTATTTATCTGAGTTTTCCGTCAAATGAGGAAGAATTTACAGAAGATATTAAAAAATTTGAAATATTGTTTACCGAAAATGAACTCAGTCAGTTTTTATTTGCCAATATCGATATACCTCTTTGTTATATAATATATTTTATCGCGCTTGATGGATCCGGACATTTTACTCCGATTATAAGACAGGCCGCCATGAATAGTTTACGTTATGCAAAAGAAGATTACCTTTGGAAAAAATTTTTAGAATTGCGAAGCGATTTTTTTATTATCAACCCTGTTTATGTACCGGTTATAATGGACGTTACAGTCTGTGAATTAGCAAATTCAATATGTAAGGCTTTGCGTTTTCTGGACGCTGAATATGAATACAAAACAATATTAGAAATATCCAATGCAATATTTGAAACAATGCCCAAATTCCGTAAATTTTTATATAATTTTTCTTTAACAATCTCTAACGCGCATCCAGATGCGCTCTTATCAAAGCAATGGGCATCGTTGGTGTTTAGGACTTTCCATGATATAAATGATAAAAGTCATACAGTAAAACGCTTTATAGAAATACTTGATTATACGCTTCCCAACAGCATGGGCATCCCTGCCGTCTTGTTTAAATATAAAGAGTTGGCTCTTCCCTTTATACGAAGAGAATATCTGCGCTTTAAATATGTAGATAATGAGGCTGAAATCCGTCTGCGTTCAGTTATTGACCCGTATTTTAATTTATCAGCTAATACCGAAGAAAATAAATTATACGCAAAAATAATACACTGGTACATTGAACCGATACAAAGTATTTTTAATATAAGCGAAGCAAACGAAGAAACACTTTCACGAATTAATGAATATATTGAAAGTATTTATGGAAAGCAGCTAACGCTAGAAGCGGCTACAGAAAAAGCCCTTGAATTGATAGCGAGAGAAAATGAAAATATAGAAGCCATGAACCGCGATATTGACAGAGATACAGAAAACTTATGGCAGCCCTTAGAGGAAGGCAGTTATCAATGGTATAAACTGTACTCAATTTTTATAAGACAGTACATGCAGCGCAATACATTAACATTATGGGAATTGCGCGGTATTTTATATGATATGCAGAAAAAACGCTCAAAGCTGTTTTTTTCTCCTGTAACTGACGCCATTGGAAAATTCTTTCAAAGAACAATATCCAAAATATTAAGAGCTTATGAAAAAGACCATCCCAATTTTATTAAAGTGCGTAAATGGCTATACGATTATTTTTACAATAAACTTGACGCTGCCGAAAAGAAACTTGACGTATGCGGTTGGAAAGAGTACAACGGCGAATGTTTACGCCGCGATCGTAATTGTTGTAAAATACCATATACAAGCCCCTGTTTTACTGAAACAGACTGTAATTGTAAATCATTATCCTGCAAATTCTGGCTATGTACCGCCGCGCTCTCGCGCCTTGCATCAACAAAAAAAAACCGGCGGCTTTTTGCCAAACGCCGCATTTACAGTTACTGGTGTATAGCGTTTAACATACCGCTAAGAATTCGCTGTTCAAAAACTAATTCATTTGACGATAAGGCGAAAGAGCCGCTGGTTGATGTTTCAAAGAGTGATTGGTTTGATTTTAGTTTGGTGACTGATAGTTGACAAAGATTAAAGCCGTGTTTATATTATAATATAAAGTCTTATTTTTAGGAAATAGAGCATGAAAAAGTTTGTTATTTTTCTTATTATTTTTTCTGTGTTTATATGTAATGCTGGAACTCAAGAAATTATTCCCAAAATAACCATTGAAGACTTTGAAGAACATTTAATGCATTTTTTTGAAAATAAAAATGATTTATTAATTTATGAAGTAATAAGTATATATGAAAATAGTAAATATAGAAGAATGTTAGATCAACTTGATAATCATTTATTATTTTTCTTTTATGGAATAAAAATTGATAATATTAATCAATATAATAATTTTATGTCAATTATAAAAAAACGTAAAGTACAAAGGTTAATAAATATATTTGATATAATTGAAAATAACGACATTGGTTTATTTCTTGAACAACAAGAGCCAAATTCTGAATTAAATGATATTTATTGGACATTATTTTTCTCATCGGGAAATGTTCAATATATTAACTATTTAATAACAATAATTAATAATTATTTTAATGAAACAAAAAATGTAAATTATTATTTAGCGGCAAGATCGGCAATGTGGTCAATGGCATTAAATATAAGAACATATTCACAAGTGAGAGAATATTTTAATAAAAGTAATATAAAAAATGTATTAAAAGAATATATTCTTAATACAGATCCAGATAAAATGCAAAATGAAACAGTAGAATTTATCAGAAAGCAAAGGGAAAAAGGAATATGGTAAAAATATGGGCCGTACTCATTCGGTCAAGAAAAATACAGATCTCACATCCATATACAGTGATGTAAGGATTATGCCCAGTGTTACCGTTACATGATGTCTTGCCGTATCTGTGATGTTGTAAAACAGGCGAGTCAAAGCTTAACCAGCTTTCGCTCTTCTTAACCTAACATTCTCAATATCACTGCTAAACAATTCGCGAAGATCATTTAACCCCAACGCCATAAGCGCCATGCGGTCTATGCCGATGCCCCATGCGGCGACAGGGACGTTAACCCCAAGACTGGAAGTTACTTCAGGGCGGAAAATGCCTGAGCCGCCAAGTTCAAACCAGCCAAGTACCGGGTGTTTGATATGCACTTCAACGGATGGTTCCGTAAACGGAAAGTAACCGGGAACGTATTTAACTTCTTTCGCTCCGGCGACTTCAAGGGCAAACATTTCCAACATCCCCAAAAGCGTGCGAAGGTTGACATTTTCACCTAACACAATGCCTTCGGTTTGATAAAAGTCGGGCAGGTGGGTAGCGTCTACGCGGTCATAGCGGAAACAACGGGCAATGCCAAAGTATTTGCCGGGGATTTTCGCCGTCGGCAGTTGTTTCGCGGAAAGCACAGTCCCTTGGGAGCGAAGGATAAGCCGCTTTGTAAAATCGCGGTCAAAACCGTAATTCCAGCCGCGACTGCCCGTTGTGCCTCCGTTTTCATGGGCGGACGCGACATTGGAAAGCCACGGTTCGCTAATGGATTTTGCCCGCGCAATTCCGTCCTTGTTAGCAGGATCGGCTACGCTGTATGCGTCATGAATGTCGCGGGCTGAATGAAACTGCGGCATAAAAAGAGCGTCCGAATTCCAGAACTCAGTCTCAACTAACGGACCGTCAAATTCTTCAAAGCCCAGGGAAGTAAGTTTATCTTTTACATTCTCTAAAAATTTAGCGTAGGGGTTACTGCGACCCGGCGTTAGGCGGACAGGCGGCGTTTTAACATTGTAGGAGCGGAATGTCTTTCCCTTCCAACTGCCGTCCTCAAGCATTGATTGAGTCAAGGAGCCAATTTCATCGCCTGTAATTCCTGCCGCTTTTAGGGCTTGCGCCGCTTCCAATGCGGGAACTTTTCCGTCCTCCGCCGTTGTAAAGCCAAAGTAAACTGTTTCACGGTCTATCTGGCGGAACGGCGCATCCGCCGCGCCGCGTTTTTTCGCAATACCGGACATGGCACTTTTTTCAGCCGCATTCAACGAGGCTTCAGCTATTGCGCCTTTTAAGCCTTTTTCCAACAGACCGCGAAGTACGGCAAATTGGTCAGCAGAAGGCTCCTTCGACATAATTACATTTTTATCGCCATCCATCGCAAGTATGCCAAGTTTAGAAAGGCTTCCAAATGCGCTACCAATGTCTTTATTTTCTATATTAAGCGTCTTCGCAATATCGGGTAGTTTAAGTGTTCCGCTCTTTGTTTTTACAAGTTCGACAAAACGCTCTTCGGGACTTCCTTTCTCTTTCCAAACTTTTCCAAGATCCGTCAATTCAAAAAACACCGCCGTTTCACGCCGTATTTCGCCTACCAGCCCCTTCCCGACAAGCCACGAAAGCGCCTGATTTCCGTTTCCGGGCTTAAATCCCAGATCCTGCTCAACCTTTTCTATAGTAAGCTCGTCTCCTTTTTTATAGTTAAGGAGTATCCGTACTTCCAACGGATGTAAATTTTTTACGATATTTTTTATATCTAATTGCATAATTACCTCAATTTATATATAAAAATTATCAAAAATTATGTGAGCGGTCAATAGAAGAGGCTGCTAAAAAGAATAAAAAATAACAAAGATATAGTAGAAAAATCATGAATTTAATATAGAAATGTAGTATAATAATTTATCAGTTTCGATTGCTATTGGAGGAAACAATGGGAAAAACTCTACTTACACCTGTAATAAAAATTGATGAGGACAAATGTATAAATTGTTACGCATGTATCACCGGATGCCCCGTCAAATATTGCATGGACGGATCAGGCGATAAGCTGAGTATAAATCCTGACATTTGTATAGGGTGTGGAAATTGTATTTTAGTATGCTCGCACAAAGCCAGAAGATTAGTTGACGATACTCCTCATTTCTTTAGCGATCTTAAACAGGGACAAAAGATGGTTGCCGTAGTTGCCCCTGCCGCCGCGTCGGTTTTCCCGGAAAAATACCTTAATCTAAACGGATGGTTGAAATCCCTTGGCGTAGATGCTTTTGACGTGAGTTTCGGCGCTGAATTAACCGTCATTTCATACCTTGATTATATTAAAACAAAAAATCCCAGAACGGTAATCGCCCAGCCGTGTCCAGCGATTGTCAGCTTTATTGAGATTTACCATCCTGAATTACTGCCCTATCTTGCTCCGGCGGACAGTCCCATGTTGCACACCATAAAAATGATCCGCGAATATTACCCTGAATACAAAGATCATAAAATTGCCGTTATCTCCCCATGTATCGCCAAACGGCGCGAATTTGATGAAACAAAAATGGGAGACTACAACATAACAATGATTGCTTTAAAAGAGTATATTGAAAAGAATAATATCGATCTTTCTTCCTTCCCTGAAACTTTTTTTATAGGTCCGCGCGCGGAACGTGCTGTAGGTTTTTCCTCTCCGGGCGGTTTACTGGATACCGCGGAACGTTTTGTCCCAGGTGTCAGGCGGAAAACTCTAAAAACAGAGGGCGTTCACACAATATATCCGTATCTAAAGGAAATCTCGGAACATCTGAAAGATGATGATATTGAATTGCCGTTATTGGTAGACTGCTTGAATTGTGAAAAAGGCTGTAATGGCGGGCCCGGAACGGGAAACAGCAAACAACCATTAGCTGTCATAGAAAATCCTGTCCGTAAACGCAGGGCAAGACTGGAAAAATACCATCAATCTGAAAAGGGAGAATGGGTATATAAAAAATATCATAAAGTTTTAAATCAATATTGGAAAAAGGATTTGTATAATCGAACTTACAGGGATTTATCCGATAACTATGATGTAAAAAAACCAAATGAAGAAGAGCTGAAAGAAATTTATAAAACCATGAGAAAATTCAGTGAAAATGATTTATACGATTGTACAAGTTGCGGATACGGAAGATGCAAGTCAATGGCAAGGGCAATTTTTAACGGACTTAATAAACCGGATAACTGCGCCCACTACAATCTTGAACGGCTCAAAGAAGGAATGAAAACAGAAGAATTAAACAGACAGCTTACCGAACAAATAAACAACGCAACCATTCTTATTGACGGCATAGTGGATATTGTGCACGATTTGTATCAAAACATAGATTCCCAATCCAGATCCGTAGAAGAATCTTCCAAAAAAACTGAAGTAATGGTTAATTCGATAATGTCCACTTCTGACCTTTCACGGAGCAAGCGTGAAGACATAAAAGGTTTGAGAGAAAGCTCCTCAAAAAGCCAGACATCCATGCAGGAAACAATACAATCAATACAGGCCATTTCCCAATCAGTTGACGGTATAGCGTCCGCAATTAAAATTATCAGCGCAATCGCCGCCAATACAAA
>Ga0268262_10000900_pt1 | contig 38592 bp, 8 predicted proteins | sample TergutNc150P3_FD_190354 | JGI IMG/M metagenome (GOLD analysis project Ga0268262, IMG submission 190354) | Nasutitermes corniger P3 segment gut microbial community from laboratory colony in Florida, USA - Nc150 P3 (SPAdes) (version 2) | ecosystem: Host-associated > Arthropoda: Insects > Digestive...
TGCGTTTCCTCCCTGAGCGCCGTAACCCGGTATCAGGAAAAAAAGATCCTTGTAAGCTTTGCGGATTTCCGCCGCTTCTTCGTTTTCCGTACAACCGATTACAGCGCCGAAAAGCCTGTATCCGTCTTCTCCCAAAGTATTCGCCTCAAGAGAAGCCAATTTATCGCCTACAGAATGGTATACACGTTTTCCGCCGCCAATTTCAAGATACTCAAAGTCCTTCATTCCGGCGTTGCTTGTCCGCATTAAAACAAATGCGCCTTTGCCGGAATATTTTGCTTCTTTTAACCACGGTTCAATTGAATCCATGCCCATATATGGGCTTAAAGTGACAAAGTCAGCCTCAAAATCGCCGTAAAAGTGTGCTCTCGCATAACGTTTGGCGGTATCGGCGATATCGCCGCGTTTTATATCGGCGATTACAAGGCAACCCTTATCGTGTATGTATTTTAACGTTTCAGAGTAGGCGTTTAAGCCATCAAGCCCCATTTCCTCATAGAACGCTATTTGCACTTTAAAACAGGCGCACACGTCGCAAACGCCGTCAATAAGCGCCTTGTTAAAATCCAGCACGGCGGCAGCGTCGCTTTTCGCTTTGAATCTTTCTAAATCGGGAACATAATCCGCGAAAGTATCCAATCCCACGCAAACATGCCCCTTCTCCGCCACTCTCTTAAACAATCTGTCTATGTTAAGCATCTCTATAAACCTCTCATAATTTATGGTATCTGCCGTTTTAATGGCAGATACCATTTACTTAAAGTCCCCTGCGGAGATAATCTCGTCGCAGTATTCACAGCGGTATGTGCACTGCTCGCGGTTTTCCAAGTAGAAAATATGCGGCAAATATTTCTCCGTAGAACTAATACAGCGCGGATTTTTACAGATAAGCACATTTTCAACTTTTTGCGGAAGTTGCAGCTTTATCTTTTTTGTCACACGCTCGTTTTCTATTATACTTACCGTAATATTCGGATCTATTAATCCAAGAACGTCGAAGTTAATCGAAATCGTATTGTCTATTTTAATTATATCCTTTTTTCCGCATCTTTGTGAATTTGCGTTTGTGACAAACGCGACATTATACGGAACTTTGTCAAGATTAAGCCAGTTAAAAATGCGAATGCCCAGTCCCGCTTTAATGTGGTCAATAACAATGCCGTTTTTTATCTCATCAATATTTAACATCTTCCGCCCCCAAAACACCAGCCAGTAAAGCCATACGGACATACATACCGTACTTCGCCTGTTTAAAATACGCCGCCCTTGGATCCGAGTCGATCTCCACGGAAATCTCGTTTACGCGCGGCAATGGGTGTAAAACAATCATTTTTTCCCTGCCAACCGCCATTTTTTCGGTATTCAGGACATAAGTGTCTTTCAGGCGGATATAATCGTCTTCGTTAAAAAACCTCTCCCTTTGTACGCGCGTCATGTACAGAACGTCCAACTCGGGCATTGATTTTTCAAGATCCTCTCTTTCATCAAACTTAATATTTTGCTTTTTAAGTATATTATTTATATATTCAGGCAGAATAAGCTCCTGCGGCGATATAAAAATCATTTTTATTTTTGGGTAACGCGCGAGCGCCTTCGCAAGCGAATGAACGGTACGCCCAAACTTTAAATCGCCGCAAAAACCTACGGTAATGTTCTCTATTTTGCCCAATAATTGCCTTATTGTTAAAAGATCCGTTAGCGTCTGCGTGGGGTGGTGATGCCCTCCGTCCCCGGCGTTTATCACCGGAACCTCCGAATATCTGCTCGCAAGAAGCGCCGCGCCTTCCTTGGGGTTCCGCATGACTATTGCGTCGGCGTAACTTGCCGCCATGCGGATTGTATCCGCCAAACTTTCGCCTTTTACCGCGGAACTGGAGCCCGGCTCCGCAAAACCAAGGCAACTACCCCCCAAACGAAGCATTGCGGCTTCAAAACTAAGGCGTGTTCTGGTGCTTGGCTCAAAGAATAAAGTGGCTAAAAGACGCCCCTTTAGACTATTTCTGAGGTATTTTGGGTCTTTTTCTATCATTTCCGCTTGAGAAAACAGAAATTCCATCTCACTTAGTGAGAAATCTTCCGGTTCAATTAAAGATCGCCCTTTTAGCATCTCCCCTCCATATCACAACAAATCATAACAAAAAAAAACCGCCCTTAAAAGGCGGAATTGTATTAAAAACTGATTTTTGAAATGAGACTACCATGGCTGAATTATACAGGAAAAGCATTTTTTTGACAAGGGAAAGTTAAAAAAAATAAAAAAAAAATTAAAAGTTATTCCCAATAATTATAAAAATGTATTATAATAGAAAAAGGAATATTTTAATCAGGCAAAAGGTATGTTTACTCAAATTCCACAACGTTATAGTTCTGTTTTTACAGAATTTTACAAGGGGTTTAAAATGTGCAAAAGAGTTCTTATTATCTGCGTATTGTTTATCGCTTTTTGCGGCGGCTTGTTTGCGGCCGGAAGAAAAGACAACATTTCCAAATCCGCGGAAGATCCGTCCGGGTTTACAGATACATTTGATGTTTCTGAAAGAAAACCGGGGAAGTATAATTTTTACATAGAGGCGAAAGACAGAGCCGGCAATACTACCCGATCAGGACCTGATAATATTTATATCGATCCTGAGTCCGATCTTCCAAGGACTACGATCATCAACCCTCTGCCGTATATGCGCGTTCAGGGCAACATGAATATCGTCGGTATAGCGTTTGACGACGACGGAGTTAAACAAGTTGAGATCGCCGTATACCGAGGAACAGACGGCAAGGGCGAAGAAATAACCCGCGTAAAAGCGTCGGGAACAGACTACTGGTCTTATTTCCTTGACACGTCTGACAGCGAGATATGGCTGGACGGAGATTATACCGTTAAAGCATGGGCGACCGATATAAACGATCTTTCAGGTATCGCCGATGTTTACACTACCGGACAGAAAGTCCCCGCGAAAAAGAAAAAAATAGCGGTAGTTTACTGGCGTTTGGACAGAAAAAAACCCGAGACAATTATTACAAGCCACACTGTGGGCGCGCTTGTTTCCGGCAATATCCGTTTAGGCGGAACTCTCTACGACGGTAACGGCATTTCCGCTTTAAGCTATTCTGTTGACGGCGGACAAAAATATATTCCTTCAAAATTCAAAGTTAATAAAACAGGTCACGGCACATGGGATGTCACTCTTAACACAAAACAGTTTGAAGACGGTCCCGTCGTTATCTGGTTTAAAACAGTGGACGGTAACGACAGCATCGGAACCGCCGCCCATCTGTTATTCGTAAATAACGTAGGTCCCGACGTAAAAGTCGTATACCCCGAACCAAATACTACGTTAAACGGCGTATTTAATATCGCCGGTTACGCGAAACACCCTGTCGGATTAAAATCCGTAACATGGAAAGCCGGAAATTCTCAAGGCGAATTCGAGCTTCTTCCCGGAAACCAGTGGTGGTCTACGCCTGTAGACGCGCGCGCGTTCAAGGGAAACTCAATCGAAGTTGAAATCAAAGCGGTTGACGTTTCAGGTAACGTCTCCGTTACAAAACAAAAATATAAATTTGATCCCGCTTCAGATTTACCCGTTGTAAAATTAACATTACCCGTAACGGGAGCCGTAAACAGCGACTTAGGCATTGTCGTAAAAGGCGAAGCGACTGACGACGACGGTATTGAATCGGTCTTCTACTCTCTCGACGGCGCTCCCGCCGTGGAATTCCCGTGTAACGGATATTTCCAATTTTACATTCCCGATCCAACCGAAGGAAATCATACTCTGGACGTTTGGGCGAAAGATACTTCGGGGGTTACGGGAAATAAAGTACAGGTAAAAGGCATAACGGTTACAGGCGGCACAATACAGCCCGGAATCGCTTCTGTTACTTATCCCGAAGGAAAAACCACAAAAACCGACGTTTTTAATTCAGGTATGAGAATAAAACCTGTTCCAAAAATGACAATGCTTCTTTCTTACAGATCCGTAAACGCTCCCGCGTCGGCTTCAATTACCTTCGGCAATCTTATGAAGTCGCAGGTTAAACTGTCAGGCTCAAAAGACGTATTTACGGCGGCTGTCCCCGTTCCTACCGACCTTCCCGAAGGATTCATGGAAATTAAATTAACGGGAACGGATCGACAAGGCAGAGAATTTACATCCACCGAATCTGTTTATGTGGTTTCGCCTTCCGGCGACGATTCAGCTAACGTGTTCTCCTTTGTAAAACAGACATTGACACCGGACGGACGTATACTGCTTAAAACCGGAGACACATTATTGGGCGCGAGCAATAAACCCATAACAAGAGCAACCTTACAGGGCACCGGCGCCAATCTGTTAAATGCCAGCGTAGATACATACGGACGCGTCGTAATTACCGCCTCTGACGACGGTGAAACCGGCGCTCTCTCTCTGCGGCTGGACACCGAAGGCGGCTCGTTTACAAGCAATCAATTCAGAATTACCGTAGCGTCATCCGGTCCGACTATAAACTTGCAGAATTTTACAAATTACAGTTGGGTAAAAAATACTGTTAATGTCAGCTTTAATCTGGCAAGCAGAGGCAGAATAGCCAATGTGGAATACTCCGTAGACATGGGAGACTCATGGCAGAGGCTTCTTACCGCCGCCGAAGTATCGGGACTCCGCGCCCCTGTTAATACAAATATCACAAAGTCAATCGATATCTCGGGCGCGAACGACGGCTCGGTTACCATACTTATAAAAGCGTCGGGCGATTCCGACTTCACAATTACGAATTTTTCCGTATTAAAAGATACTCTGGCTCCGGCGGCTAAAACTATTGTGCCGATATCCGAAGCAAAGGTAAACGGAACAATACGCATGGCGTTTGCGGTTGAGGAAAAAGGACGGATTCAATCGATTTCTTACCGCAGAAACGCGTCCTCCGCTCCAAAAGAAATTTTTAACGACCTTTCATGGAACGGCGATTACGCGCCGCGTTTCTTTGAAATATTAATGGATTCGCTTCAAATGCCGCTTGATAACAATATGCGCTTTACATTTACGGATAAAGCCGGTAACTCCTCCGATCTTAACACATGGACATTTGTAATCGATCAGCAGATGGATATTCCGACGGTGCAGGTAATTCTTCCGCAGGAAAATGAAGTAATAACAAACGACTTCATAGTATCCGGCGTTATGTTCGACGACGACGGAATTAAAGGATATCAATGGAGAATTGACGCGAAACCGTGGAATAACGAAGAAGCCGCTTACGGTTTCTCAATCCCCGTGGCGTTGTCAACATTGACAGATAACGAACATACGGTAACAATCGTGGCGGAAGATCTTTACGGCGTAAAGAGCCTTCCCACAACGCGAAAATTCCGCGTATCGTTAACCGAACCTACCGCGACGATGACCTATCCTCTTTATGATACGGTATTAAAAGAAGGCGTACAGCTTACCGGAAGCGCCTTTGACCGCAACGGCATTAAAGATATAAAAGTTTCCGTTGATAACGGAAATTCATTTAACAGCGCGAAAGGAACCTTTGGAACCGCGGCGGAAACAGTACAGTGGAACTATCAATTTAACACGACAATATTAAAAGACGGTCCCCACGTTGTATTTATCAGAGTATGGGACAGATACGAAATACCCGCCACTTACGCGTTTATGATCAACGTAGATAATACAAAACCGGAAATTATTCTGGACAGCCCGGGCGACGGTTCAATCTCCGTAGGAAATATTTCCGTAATGGGACGCGTGCTTGATCCTAACCTTAAAGACGTAAGCATAGAATTAAGAAGTCTTGACGGCGTACAAATTCCCGCCAACTTAAGAGCAAGAAAACTTGACGTTAATTCCATAATAAGAGAAAACATCGATATTTCCGCAATGGCGGACGGACAGTACAATGTCGCGGTTATCGCTGTAGACAGAGCCGGAAACATGACGCGCTTCTCGCGTAACGTGCAGATGGCGCGCCAGACATACAGAAACTACATAGAAATCCTCTACCCGCTTGAAAACGAAGAAACAAGCGGCGAGTTTAACCTGTACGGCTATGCCGGCGGCTCAGCGCCCGCGGGAACGGTAACAATCAAAATTAACGGAGCCGATTCGCAAACCGCGCCTGTTGACGACGCCGGTTTCTATGCCTTTAAGTTGAATAGCGAATTCCTTAATACCGGAAATAACGCTATTACGGTAACCAGCAACTTCGGCGGACCCACACTGGTTTCGTCAAGGGCGTACAATATCGTTTACAGGGACGGCGGTCCGTGGGTAACGATAGACAGCTTTAAGTTCGCCGAGTTCTCCTATGACAGAGCGTATTTGTCGGGAAGAACGGGCTATGTGTTATCGGAAGATGACAAACAGCTTCTTGCGGACAAAAAACTCGATAAAGAAACAAAAGCCGCAATTTTGGCGAAAACTCCGGACTATACGGAAATAAGTTTTGACAACGGAAGATCTTTCATTAAGACAAACAAAGCCCTCGCAAAAGGCGTTGATTACCGCTTCCGTCTGGAAGACAGCGAAATGCCGGAAGGCTACCATTATATCGTTATAAGAACAACAATGAAAAACGGCGAAATAGCGGTAACAAGAATGATTGTTCAGATTGACAAAACATTCCCCGAGATTCGTCTTATATCGCCTGAAGCCGGAAGCAGATACAACCAGACTATCGCCTACTCCGCCTCCGCTACCGACGATATCGAACTTGTAAGTCTTACTTACCACCTTCGCAAAGGCGACAAAGCGATGTATGCGGTTCCCGGTTTCCTACAGGGACTTTATCTTGAAGGTATAATCCCGCCGTTTGTAAAACAAATTGCGCCCGATGTTATACCTAACATATTCGCGGGAGGCGCTACATACACGGACTTTGGTCTTGGATTAAGCTTCTTTGACGACAACGTAAAAATACAGGGACAGTACGGTATGATGACGCAAGATCAATATGAAGCTCTCGGCGGAACTAACAATATACGTTACGGCGGAAATGTATTCGGATTTAAGATTATCGCGAACGTATACGCCCTGCCCTTCGGCTCCTTTGCCGGACCTGATTTTGAATGGCTGTACGCTTCGTTCGCGTTCGGTGCCAATTTCTCGTACTTTGAAATAGCGCAGAGCGGTTCGTCTACATGGATGAGCGCGGTTATCGCGCAGATGGAATTCCCCAAGGTTAAAATACCAAAGAGGGAATACTTAAGAACATTCAGCTTATTCACTGAATTCCAGTTGTGGTTTGTACCAACAGACGTAGACGCGTCAAAGAATGACATACCTGTTGTTATACCGCACGTTACAATGGGCTTAAGGATATACATTTTCTAGTATTAACCAAATTTTAATAAAATAAAAACGACACTTTGTGTCGTTTTTATTTTATAATAGTAAAGGTATTAATAAGGTAAGAGGGAGAGGTTTTATGAATAAAATTAAAATCTATTGGTTTATTTTAACGGTTTCGTTATTAGCGATATTTGCGTTAACAACCTGCGACAGCCCGTTGGGAATGGGACCTCCCATAGACTGGGAAGCGCCTGTTTTAACGCTTGATCCTATTCCTAACCCCCTCTATGTTCATGCCGGAACAGTTCTTACAGGAAAAGTTAAGGACAATGTAGGAGTTGATCGCGTTATATTTTTAGATTCAAAAGGCAATGAACTTTTTCCTGTGGTACTAAACGGTGATAATTTTATAATTTATTTGGAATTTTCCGAGGAATACAACGGAGAAAAAATTGTAGCGGAAATCCGCGCTTATGACAAAATGGGAAACTCAGGCGGAACCGCCACGAAATTTATTACCATGATTATTGACATAAAACCGCCGCTTTTAGAGATGATAGAAATTAATCGTACGGATACAAAAACAGCGCAACTGCAGAAATACTCGGATTTAATAGCGCTTGAAGGTTCCAACAGACAAACAGATTTGTACAAATACCAAAACGGCTGGTTCTATATAAGCGCCAGAGTAGCGGACGAAGAAACAAAAGTTCAAATCACAACGTTGGAATTTTATGATTACAGAGATATGAATCGTCTTATACTTTCTCTGGATATAGATTATGACCAAGGTTATACGGCATATTATCCGCGTTGGACTGTAAAAGAAGAAGATATAATAAACGCCGGTCAGACTATATTCGGCGGAACCTATAAAACGGATTATTACAACAACCACGTCCGCTACTATTACCGCGTTGTTGTTAAAGCGTTGGACATGAGTAATAATGAAAACGAAACTTTTTCCGAGGATGAAGGATTCATCTGCTTGTGGGCTGATTCCGATAAACCCAGAGGAGTTGTTGATCCGGGTATAGTAGGCATACTTGAAGAAGATGAAGTGGCGACTGTATCTAAAAACACATCTTTGCCGGTTCAATTCTATGACGACGATTCTCTTGCATGGGCATACACCGGTCTTCTTACAGAAAACCAATGGAACGGCGATGCGGCAGTATGCGCTTCGGGCATTACAAAAATTCCCAAGGACCGTACAACAAAAGAAGCTAAACTGCTCTGGTTAAAAGAGCAATTGACGGGCAGTACAGGCGATTCAACCGCATTAGGAGCAGGAAGAATCGTTTATAACTGGAATTACGACAAACACAATTCATCAACGGTAAACGATCAAATTATAGAGCAAATTCAAGGTAAAAATCTTGATGAAAAACTTGTTTACTTAGTAACAAGCAATTCTGATTCCGATTACGGCGATTATGTTCTGTTTTCAATTTGCGCCGATAAAAAACTTTCCCCTCATCCTGCTGCTCCCGCCATTGATGCCGTATGGACAATAAAAAACAACTGGTCGGGCGAAGCCGTATATATTAATTTAAAAGACGAAAACGCCCCATTGATTGTATTTGATACGACAGCAACGCCCCCTTGTCCGGAAGAAAACACCTTCCCGCAAACGCTTGAATCGGGGAAGTATTTTTATATAGTTGGATATACTCTGCGTGAAAATGGAAACGGAACAACTCTTAATCAAGTTAAACAATTCCGCATGGCATGGATTCCTTATAATATACCCGGCGGACAAGACTCTAAAATTATCGCTGTACAAAAAGCCTTAAGCGATGACAAATACGGCACAGGCGATGCCTTGTTCACGACTGATTCTTCACTTGCCGGTATACAACACTGGGATTTTGACGCGCCCAACAGCCCAAGCATCGACACTCCTTCTGCCGAAAAAGGACTGCTTAAATTAGAAACATTTAGTTCTACGATACCCGGCAGTCAAAGCAAATATACAAAACAGACTTTTTCAAAACGATTCAATGTAATGGGCGATGATAACGATGATATTAAAACTTTAACCAGAAATTTTATGTATGATTACAAAAAGGCGGATGGAACACCCGGTAAGGATGGAATAGACGACCTTGAAAACGAAACAAAGCTCTTTATCTTCTACGCGTTAGACAGTATGGGGAACAAAGTTTACAGGCAACTGCCCATTTTAGGATTTAAAAATAATCCTGTAATGTCTATTTACGATATTACCTACAAGTTGGAGTCTATGCCGACTACAACATCGGTGCCATCGGTGTCTACGAATATACCGAACCCAACCGCTACCGGTAATTTCATTGAAAGTTCGGGAGCCCCTTCTTCGGCATATTACGTTCTTCTTAATACTTATAACCAATATCCTAATGTAATAACCGCGTTAAAGAACGCGGCAAGTCCTCCCATAAAAGAAGCGGATCCTTTCCAGATATATCCGCGCGGAACCACAGTTAAATACTGGGTAAAAGCCGATGACAACAGAATCCCTATAGACACTTTAACAATGAAAGACATAACTTATGCCAGTACACCTGCTCAAAGAGTGCCGATTGGAAGCGGTTTTAATCCAACCGATAAAACTTTCAGTTTCTGTGAATACTATCCGGATGTAACCCAAAGAACATTCCTGTTTGAAGCCACGGACAAATTAGGCAATGTGGCAAGCATACAACGTACCGTAGCGGTTTCCAACGCCGCGCGTTTGGAAAGCATAACCACGACGGAACAAACCGGCACTTACGGTCATGGTAAAGAAATCGTACTTCAAGCCAATTTTTCCAGTCAGATATATGTCGCTAACACAGACGGAACGGCGCTTACCGATCAAACTAAAAAGCCTAAAATTAATTATCGTTACAAAATAAAAGGTCAAGCCGGGTATGTATATGACAGCGTTACTTGCAATACTCCTGCCGGCGGGAATAACACAAACGGGTTCGGCTTATTTTCAACCCCGACAATTTCACTTTCTTTTAACTTTATTGTCCCCCTAAACGCGGAAGGCGATCTGGAAACATACGACGGCGACGGTAACTGGGACGCTATACATGATCGTCCTATTACGCTTGGTGATAATACCAGAATAATGGATCAAACGCGCAAAGACAGCGCGTTTATTCCCGGATACAGCACCGGCACTATAACCATGCCTAACTGGACACCTACTAACAACAATTCCTTACAGAAAAAGAAAACCATTACATTGGACGGAGTACACCCAACAATTACAGACAAAGGGTTAGACCCGAATGTAAAAGCTCCCTATTCCGGAACAGATCGCTACTTTAAAACAGGGGAATCAATTATTTTAATTCTTTCCTCGGAGAAGAATATCAGGGCTTTCGGTAATTCCAGACTGCAATACTCTATACAACCCGCAACCGGTCCGGCTCAAACATATTATACATATTTCAAGTATCAGAAACCTGTCGCCGGCAATTCAAAACAACTTGTTTACAGTCTTAAAGTGGACGCGTCAAGCTGTCCTATAGACGGTGAACTGCTAAGCGTAAGTCTTTATCAGACTGCAGACAGCGATATTATAGACGATTCGGACAATACCATTGTGACAAGTACGGCAACCAATCTTTTGGGCGGTCTAGGCAGATTTTACATTAAACAAAAAGTGCCTTCCGCGCCCGCTACAACGGGTTCAAACCCCACACCCACAACATTGAATGGTACGGCATTTGGGTCGGCTCCGACTTATTATAAAGGCACTGTTACTTTATCAGTACCGGCATCAGCCGCCGCGGCATTTAAAGACTGGGAAGACAGAAAACAGTATTCGCTTGACGGCGGTATTACATGGTCGGCGACATCGACATCTTCACCCTTAACATATAATATAACAACACCGGGCGCTTATAATCTGCAAGTCCGTTATATAGACAGAGCCGGAAACGAAGGAGATACGGCAAAAAAATCTATAGAGATAAGCAATACCTTCCCTCCTCTTGTTTCAGTTAACGCTGTACAAGCAAACGGCTGGTATATTGCCGGAAAAACCTTAACATTTAACTTGAATTTTGCGGATACTGTAACTGTCAATGATATAACTGATACAAACTTATCAATAACTCTTAAAAACAGGTCTGCGTCTCCGGGCACCGATAATCAAATAAAGCTTACCACAGATAAGGCTGTTGGTTTTAGCGGTACTACGATTACATTTAACTGGGCAAGCATCAGCGGAAAGGAAATGCTGGACGGCGTGTATATTTCCGACGTAGTGTTATCCGGACTTTCAGATAAATTCGGCATAACAGGACCAACCGGCTCGGCAACATTTAGCGGAGGCACACCTTCTGTTATTTCCATTAACAGTTGCCCCAACCTGACGCCGGGTATAAAAGTAGACGCTATAGCGCCATCTGTTACCGGCAGGGTTCCCGCGCACAATACCAATCCCACCGGAAACACAAGTATTACACAAATACAGCTTACCTTTAGAGAATCGGTAATGAAAGGAAGCGGAACCATCACAATAAGACCTCGCGGTAACTACTCTATTCCGCCGGTTTTTGAGGACTCGGGGTATTATCTTGGAACAGACGGAAACAGATATACTGTCGCCGGTACAAGCAAAGACAGAACGTATATTTCCAGCTTCTACGATATTTACAATAACAGTTCCTTGAGCGCCGCAGACCGCAATAATTTGACTCAGGGAGCGACAACGGCAAACGGCGCTACTCAAACTGCCGATACAACTAATCCAAGCGCAAGCCGCCTTATGATGAACACCAGAACAGGACAGAGCGCGGGTCCGTACAAAAAAACGACACAGGGATTGATAGAAGGACGCGGTTATACGGGAAATTATACAAGCGGCGCTACTGTCGCCTCGCCCCTTAGCGGCGCAAACTCTCCCGATACTGCCACGGGCTACATGATTCCCGATACCGCAACCAAGTGGGTACTGGATTACCAATATACAATTGAGAGCACTACAGGCGCTGTCAATAGTATTCGCAACGTACTTAACAAGGCAAAATTCCGTTGGCAGGAAATTGACGTTGCAAATTTAACTATACCGGCGGAAGGCAGTTCTACTGTAACCATCACGCTAAACGAGCCGTTGCTTAAAGGACTGGACTACGAAGTATATTATCCGGCAGGAACCTTTACCGATATGGCCGGAAACCCCTCTCCTAAGTCCGGAAACTTTAATACGGACGGCTCTACAACCGGCACTAATAACGATTACTACTTTACAACTCCGGGCGTACAAACGCCTGTCATTCGCGTAAACCGCAGAAGTTTTGACGCAAGAACAAGTGATTGGGCTTTGACTACAGGCGGAGGAAATACATACGCGGTTCCGACAAATACAACACCATGGAACAACACCACACCGGTAAATGATTCTAACGGATGGGGTATTGGCAATTTTGAAACCGTGCATTTCCGCGTAGAAAGCGAAAGCCAGAGTTTGGCATCAATGAACATTGGAACTACCAAAGGAGTAACGACCGGCGGCGACACCGATATTACTAACAGGCGCTCCGCTAAGGGGGCATGGAGCGGTACTGTTCTTGCCGCCAACTCCGGCGCTTCATCAATCAATGCTATGAACTGGACTGACGGTCCGTCAAATACTCCGGGTTTCTGGGTATTGAACAATATTATCCGCAGATCATATAACGGCACCCAACAAACATACAGGGTTATTACCAAAAATGGTATTGAAGAATCGCGTACATCTACTTCCGCAGGCGGCAATTTAAGTATGTTTAGATCGTATAACAGGGATCTAAAAAAATCCGAATTAGAGGGAATTACATTAACAACACAAACAAACGGGTATCAGGGTGTTATAACTTTTGACGCGCTTGAAGCCAACAAGAGTTATATTGTAGCGCAGGCTACAAAGAACGGCGCTTCAAGCGTTAAAGGGTATGAAGGAATCTACAGAACCGTTATTATGTTAAACTTCTCAGCCGATAAAGGCAGTAATTTCCTTCTTATAGAAGGTTCCAACATTAAAAACGGTATGCCGTCTATAGCGGGCTTCCCGGTACGGGATGCCGAAGAAACAGGTGACAGACGGTTTATCAAGGTGTTTTACAGTAACTCAATAAAACAATTCTATTGGATAAGTACGGAAATAGTCTGTGAATGGTATTTCCTATGTTGGGGCGGCGGCAGATCTCACCAGAGTGTCGGCGAGGTTAATAATTATCTTACCGTCGGTTACGGCGACTTAACGTATGCTTACGACATAGGTCAATATTAAGAGGGATATGAACATGAAAACAATGAATAACATTTTTAAGTTTATTTTAACGTCTATAGCGGTTGTAACATTTTTTTCCTGCGACATCCCTGTCGGTTTAGGTTCCAAGCTGGATATTCAAGGACCCATTGTTACAATAACTTCTCCGCCTCAGCGTAAGTCTGTTCCTGTAAAATTTGACTTAAAAGGAACAGCCGGTGACGATACAGGCGTTGAAAGGTTGGAAATAAAAGCTGTCATGAACAACAAAGAATTCCCAAAACAGTGGCGTTATTTAAAGGGCGTGTGGGAAATTTCCAATAACTACGGAGGGTCATGGTCGTCGTTTCCAACCGCTTCATGGGAAGGCACAAATAAATCCGGTTCATGGAGCGTTCCTATTGATATGAATATTATCGGAACGACAGTCCAAGAAGGCGAATATACCTTCAGCGTTCAGGCATGGGATAAAGGCGATTTTACCGACGATAATTCCTACAAGGCGATTGTTTTAATCATCGATCTTAATCCGCCCAAAGCGGATGTTAACTATCCAAACCTTTACAGAGACAAAAAAGAAGGCGGTATTGTTACCCCCGCTTATACAATTTCGCCTCTTAAAGAATTGCATGAAATACCGGATGATGGTCCCCAAAAAGAATATGAAGACCCCGCCTATTTAGGTAAATTCCTTACACAGGAATTTGATCTTAAATGGCAGGTAGATGACATGAACGACGTTTGGTCGATTGATTTACGTTTTTATGATTACGATACTGATATCGATAATAATCCCCTTACACCTCTTCCCGATACTTATTATTACAAGTTTAATAAAAACTTGGGAGAACCGCCGGCTAACGTTAATCCCGATGATTATATAAAACCTAACGGTACTGTAACAATTCCGGATCTATCCGAGCATACGGGAACTTTTGATCAGGGAGGAATATTACAAACTTCCATATCGACAAAAACCACCGTTAAAGTTGTTGCGGTCTGTTACGACGCGGCTGGAAATCCAAATCAGGAAAAAACACTCGGCTATTTTATTTATTGGCCAAGAGCGAATGCGCCGTGGATTACATTTACAGACGGAATGAATCCGCCTGTCTATTCCCCCGCGCCCGGATCTGATATTGCGACGCTTGAAACAAAAACATTTACCGTTTTTCCAAGTAAAAAAGTTAAAGCTACCGCTTATCAGGCGTACGGAGTAAAAAAAATTGAATACTCCGTATATGAATGCGCTATTATAGGCGCGGTACCTAATGTTTCCAAGGGAAATCTTACCGACACTCTTATGCCTGTAAAAGATTTTGGAGGAACCATATCAGCCGTACCCTATTCACCTGGAATGTATAGCACTATATTCGCATGGGATTTTGAAGTGCCTCCGCTTACCGGTTACTATGTTGTTAAAGCAAAAGCGTTCAGCAACAAAGAAAAAGCAAGCAAAGAATATGAAATGCTTTTTATAGTAAACGATATTACATTCCCTGATTTTCCGTCGCCGATACAACCCGCCGCTTCCGAACCGCTTTACCTTGCCATGGATACCGCCGGCACCCAGTTTACAATTTCCGGAACGGTAGGAGACGCTACGGGAATTAATTCTCTGTGTTTGGTATGGATTAATCCTGAATCAAAAGATGCCGCCGCAAACGCCCAACTTACTTATTTCCGCGAACCTAAATACATTGGGTGGACGAATGCGTTAGGGCTTACCCCAAACGGTCCGTCAGCGAATGACGGTAGTTTTGACTCCAGATATCCAAATAAATTATGGAAACTTAATCCTGTCTTTCAAAAAATAGACCCTGATACAAACCGCAGGATATATACCTTTTCAAAGACAATCAATCTTAGCGATTTAAATATCAATAGCGGCGTTGATCCGCAGCCTTTAAGAAGCCAGATGTTCCTCTTCAGGGCGGAAAATCCTGTAGACAAATGCACTATAATAACTTACGCTCCGCAGGGCGATACTTCTACGCCGGTAATTAAAATTGATAATGTTGAAATAAAAAGAGGCGCTGTAACGCAAGCAACATGTTATCCTAACACATATACCGTACTCCCGATATTTGCCAACAACGATACCATTAACATTACCGGAAAATGGCGGGAAGATTCTGTTAGAAAGCTAGACTTAACCACATTCTTTAAAAATTATTTTGAAATAAACATAAATAATACAAAAATGAATCATTTATCGAATCAACCCGCTCTAACTGTAGTAAAAGCGGTTTCTACAGACGCTGACGGAGCATGGGACGGAACATGGACACTGTCAACCACTGTAGGAACCGGCGCGGGTCAGGTTCCGTTGGCGAATCTTAAAGATACCCTTGTAATCGACGCAAAAACCAAAGATATAGGCGGAAACATCGCGCAAATAGGAAGCTCATGGTTAATAAAAAGCGATAAATTACAGCTTATGCGTATTTCCAGTGAAAAGAACGACGACACCTATAAAACCGGAGAACCAATTGAGATTTTCCTTGAATTCAGCAAACCGGTTAAGTTAAACGAAAGATTTTCAGGTACAAAAACAGATATTCAACTAATTCTTTCCAGTTCTACAGGAAATACGGCAAGAGCAAAATACAAAGACGGTCAAAATGATCAAAACAGCCGCCAGTATTTTGTGTATACGGTAGGAGCGGGAGAAAATACAACTTCTCCGGAATACTTGAATGTAAAAGGTCTTTGGTATAACGGCGAGTACACAACAAGCACATCTTATACGGATGCAGATTACCCGTTCGCATGGTCAAGAGGATCAGGCGGCTCAGATTTTGAGGAAGTGCGTCTTACAATGAGAACCGGTAAAACAGGCGAAACAGCGGAAGGAACCACGCCTCAATACTTTGTACGCACTCTGCCTACTAACACTACAGAAGGAAATTCCGACTATCAATTTACTCTGTTTGCGGCGAAGCATATTAAAATAGACACCAGCGCTCCTACCATAGAAAGTATTTCAACAACTACTTCGGCTGGCTATTATAACGAAGGTGATATTTATTTTACAGTTACCTTTAATGAATTTGTAAAATTGGGAAGCACCGCGCCGCGATTCCCCTTGCGATTGGCAGACAGCACGACTGCTTATACATCCACAAATATAAACGATGTACGTGTAAACGGTAAAACTATTACCTTTAAGTACACCATAGGAAGCGGACATACAACAAAAGGTGATCCTCTTCGTATATCTACTGATAACATTACCGGAAATACCAATATTACCGATATTGCGGGTAACTCATTGGCGGCTAACGCATTGGCATCTTTGGGACAAACAATCAGAACACTTACAGGAGTATACATTGAAACGCTAGCGCCCGACGCTCCCACAGTAAGAGTTCTTACAGCCTCAAACACAAGCAATGTTATTTCGCAAACTGTAGGCGCAAATACTATAACAGGCGAATCCGGTACTGCCGCAAAAAATCTTACCAATGTTTACAACCAAAATCTTTGGCTTGCGATACAGGGTAATACTACAGGAGATGCGACACCTGCGTATAAATGTGAGATTATTGAATACTCAACAGACAACGGCTTAAACTGGATAAGACCGCCAAATTATCTTAACAACCCCTTCCCCATTGACAGGACAGGTGATTACAAGATAATAGCTCGTCAGATAGATAAAGCCGGGAATATATCCGCCCCGACAATTGCCGTAAACTTTAACTGGGATCCGGGCGCTCTTCTTACCCGTATAAGTTCAACTAACGCTAACGGAGTTTATACCCACACATCGGGACGCGACGAAATTGCCATTACCTTGAATTTCAGAAAAAGTCTTTACTTCGCCGGAACCCCGCAAATTACGCTTAACGCAAAGAACAGCAGTAACGCTAATAAGACTGTAACAATGACACCCTCAAATCCTGCCAATTCACTTACCTTCATCTATAAAATAGTTGACGGCGATTACACACAAACAGGTCCGACTGTATACTTGGACATTACAGCCCTTTCAGGCATTACAGCGGTCTGGGACGGCGGCGCTAACAATACCGGTGTAAATGTTTTATCGCTAATTAATAACAATTTTACCGCATTGTCCACGCCAAAACTTGACTCTACCAAACAGTTTACGGTAGAAACCGGCGCTCTTACAAACACCGCGCCTGTGTTTGCGGCAGACTCCGGAACAGAAGGAAACGATAACTTCCATGGAATACGCTCGGACGATGGTTCTTACTGGACAACTTTACAGATAACGTTTAACCACGTTATTAACAAAGGTTCCGGAAATATTACCATTACACAGGTTGCAGGGTCAGGTACATCAGCGTACCGTCTGCCTGCGGTTCTTACAGAGGCGCAGTACAACAGGTTTAGGGGTAACAGTAATACAAGCGGAAGTATTGACACATATTATATCAAGGGAACAAATGGGTTTAAATATAATACCACTACTCCGGCTAATTCTGAATCGGATACTTCTACCAAGTATATTTTGCAGTACAATTATAATCCCGACAGTTCTGTAACCACCAACAATTCCGCTTTTACAGGCGATAATTTTATACCGGCCGCATTCTTTACAAATTTCCGTAACGCGGAAGCGATCAGCGTCAATGTTAACGCGCAGGCTGTTACTATAAGCGGAGACGGAAAAATCCTGAATATACGGCTTATCGGTTCCAGCGCTCCGCAGGTGCCCGGCGCGAGTTATGAGGTAACATATCCTGCCGGTCTTGTTACCGATTCATTGGGTAACAACTCAACAGCGGGGAACTATGTCTCTGCAAATAGTACCGCTATAGCGTTACGCGGCGTAGCAAAACCATTTGTAAGGGTACGAAAATCACAGGATACTATAGCAACAGGAACAGCAACCGCTAATGCGCCTAGGCTTGTAGCGACTCAACCTATGCAGTCTTATGCAAGAATGGATTGCAGAACGCCGAATGCGGCTATAACCTATGCCGCTACCACATATAAAAACAGCAATAATGCCAATGTAACAGCCATGAACTGGGGTACGGGCGTTAACGGCACATCAGGAGGGGACCCTAACGGAAATAATAATACTTACGATGGACCTCAAGATACAGCCAACGGAGCAACCCGCCCCACTAGTGTAGCGGCAAATGCGGCGTATGGAACCGCTTATTCAACCCAAATAACATTGGGTGATAATCCCGCAATTAACAGCGCTGATGTTCAGGGATACCAATGGTGGGTAAGGGCAAAGGCGCAGACAGGAACCGGCGGTTCAGCCGTATACAGCGCCGAGACGGAAGAAAAAGCATACCGCACGGTTATTACTTTACAAGTACGCAGAAACAACGGAGCAATAACAGCAAATGATAATGAAGCTATCCTTGCCGACGGCGACCAAATCTGGATACGCGGCGGAGACGCTATAGGATCTTCTTCCATACCGGGCTTCCCCTTTACATGGGAAGACAACTGGAACTCGACTAGCGACGACTGGAAAGACAGGCGTGCCGGCATCAGGTTAATGTCCAAAACAAATACTACGGATAATCTTAATAACTCGGAATGGAAATTTGTAACATGGGAAATTAACACCACCGCCTATATAGATTTTATAATGGGGCATGATACCGCATCGACAATTGATCAAGCTTGGCAGTACGGTCCCACACAATCGGCATATCAAAGGTCAGGCTGGACATCATTTAAGGATAAATACCCCGTTTATCCCGGCAAACACCGTTGGTGTGACATGGGACAGAATTGGTCAGGAAAGTACGCTATGAACTTCTCCAAAACTTTCCATAACAGACCCACTACCGCTCCATTCAACGCGACCAACTACACACGCTGGCCCGGGTTGAACACAAAATAAGCTAAAACAAATCCAAAAAAAAAGCCTGACACTCTCAGGCTTTTTTTTGCTTTTTCACATTTGTAAAAATTTAAATTTTGTTACACTTACGGACTAGGCTGCGTGTAAGTAATACCCTGCGCCCCCCTTGTGAAGAATTGTAATGAGAAGTTAACTGTACCGCTGTTATAACTTGTACCATTACTATTTCTAAGCCAACGGTGCTTGCCCGGATACAGCGTATAAGCTTCTTTGGCAGCCGTCCAACCCGCTCTCTGGTATGCCCATTGCCGCGGACCGTATTGCCACGCTTCATTTACGCTAGGCGTTGACGCGTCAATATTATGGGCAAGAACAATGTCAAACCATGTCCTTACATTGATTTCCCATGATACCCATCTCCATATTGACAAGGTATTCATATTGGTTGTGTAGGTTACTCTTCTTAATAACTTTATACCAGCCCGATTTTTATCAGTATTAAGTTTGCCGTAATCATCCTGCCAGTTAAGGGGGAAACCGGAAACTGTCGAACTTCCCGGCGCGTCGCCTCCGCGTATCCAGATTTGATCTCCATTGCCAATAGTTTGCCCTTGTGAGGTGTTAGAAAAATTATTTACTTCATATGTTAAAACCGTACGGAACGCTATTTCTTCGTATTGTGCACTGTTATTTGTTGAACCGTTTCGGCTTCTTACTCCTATACGCCATACATATCCGGCTAAATTTTCTCTGCTATTGGTATCAGTATAAGTAGACGTTCCAACAGTTATATGCGCAGAGCTATCCGAAAAACTGCTATATTCAGTACCATCTGTCCCGGTTTCAGCAACATTCTGTACAGTGACATTATTTAAATTATTTTCATCGGCATTATCATTGGTATTTTTATAATAATTTGCAGCACCATTGTAAGCAATTCCGTTATTATCAAAAATACCTTGGGAAGAGTCAACTTCTATAGCTCTATGTTCCGCTCCGTCAGCTCTGTAACGGACTATTGAGCTAGGAGTGCGGCAGTCAAGACGCGCTCTTGTTTGAATAAGCCCGTTGAAATTTGCCATAAGGTACGGGCTTGTGTTGTTCCCTGCCGCCGACTCTATACGATCCATGTTAACTTTTTTGTCTACTCGGACAAACGGTCTGTTGACACCGGGAGCCGTATAGGCGGCATTACCGCCTGAGCCATTATAAGATACGGCGGGTGACTGATAACCTAAACTATCCTGTACAAGACCCTCCGGAATAACAATGTCATAAGTCGCGCCAAGCACCTGAAGAGCGTTTAAACCTGTAAGATTTATTGTCAGTGTGTTTCCGGTTATTGTTATATCCTGAGAACTTATAGGCAGCGTTACTTTTTCCGCCATAAGGAAATCATAAGCCATCTGCTCTTGCGCAGTACCGCCGTTATTCGGAGTAACAACAGTTGTTTGTTCGTAACTCAGCACAAATTTTGTCGATGTATCGGGAACGCCGTTGTCGGCTCCGTTGGTTCCTCTTGAATAATAAGTGTTAAAATTCCTGGCGCTCTTGTACCTTGCCGCCTGAGTTTCGGTAAGAACCGCGGGAAGCCTGTAATTCGCCGTTTTCTGAGTTATGGTAATATCTCCGCTTCTCTTTGAAATAGAGCGGTTATATGTAAGCATAATAGTTCCCGTCGCTTCATCGCCCGACGCGCTTATCGCATAAGTCGGGTTTGAACCTGAAAGGGCAAGAGCGCTTGTAACTACTTTTATTTCTTTTCTATTAATCAATCTATTGGCGCTGTCAGAGGGAAGTTTAATTAACGAATTTACATTTACCAAATCTGTATCCGTAGCGGTTATATTTAACGCGTCTACATCAAGATTTGTTGTTCCTGAGTTCGGAGTATTATCGTTTGCGGCTACACTGTATGTAAATGATAAATAACTTGTGTTTACCGCCGCAACTCCGTCTACAGTTACTTTTGTACTGCCGGCTCCTCTTATTGCATTAAGAGTAATCTGCGGAGTTCCGGTAATGGTCAGCGGTTTTCTAAAATACAACGTAATGTTTATTTTATCCTGCCGCGCCGAATTGTTGGTATATGTACCATTTGGAGTTGAAGAATCAATACGCGTAATAATCTCACCCGGATCCCAGTTTAACGAAACGGCATTAGAAGCCGCCGAAGCGTTTCCGGCTTTGTCTATCTGCCGTACTCTTACAGTGTATTTTCCGTATATATCCTGTTTAAACGCCGCTCCTGTAGTACTGTCTATTCTTTTCCAATTTATCGGCGGATTTACTGTTGTCGCGTCCAATGAATATTCCAAATACTGAAGCCGTTGATTTCCTGTGGCGCTAATACCGGTATTTATGGTATTTGTATCTCCGATTATGGCAAACCATAATTCATCATTGTAAACACTCTTTAAATCTACAGCGCTTGCTCCGGATACGCCGGTGCCAAAATTATTAGTAATTGTATCCGTATTAGTTGAGGATTTTAACGCCCTGAATACGGGAACAGCCGGCGATATGGTATTGATGAATATCCCGTCGCCGTTGTTAGCGGATCCTCCGTTAAGAGATCTGTTTGTCTCTGATAAAGTCATTGCCGCCATAGCGTTTCCGGCAATATCGGTTATCGACCCGCCTGTAAAGGAAGTTACAATTACTTTTTTATCGCCTGTTGTATCAGTTGCCTTTACTGTATACGAGAAAGTAACTGTTTTGTCGTTTACTTTTACGGTTCCGTCTGTTGTAACTGAAGTAACGGTAACCGGACCGCCGGTGTATTTATACACTTGTAAATTTAATTGCGGAGTTCCCGATATTTTTACAGCTTCGCTGAAAACAACATTAATGATAATTTCAGAGCCTTCCGCGTAATGACCAGCTTTATTGCTTGAATATATACTTTGTACAGTAGGAGCCTGAGTATCTATACCTATATTCTTCCCTTTCGCGAGAGTGTATGGTACATCACCGTTAGGCGGCGGCGTAATATTTGTCGCCACAGGAATCCTGCGAACATAATAATTTACACCATTACTGGTTCTTGTATCACCTTCAAGATGACCGCTGTCACCTTTTGTTATTCTTATTTCTTCCGTTCCGGCTACCCATGTAAACGGATAGGCGGCAGGTTCCCAGTAGTTTCCGCTTAATGCGCCGTCAAGCCCTAAAACATCAAGCCAATTCGGATCTAATGCGTTTTGTCCGGGATCTATACGATATCTGAAATACTGCCGTGTACTCTGCGTACTTTGAGGAGGAACGGTTATGTATGCCGCCGTTGCGGTTCCGCCGCCTACCTTCAAAGTTAAAACAGGGTTTGCGCTTCTTCCGCTCTTTAAGAGAACGGGTTTGTTAAATTCAAGGAAGATATCTATATTTCCAGAATTGTATGTCTGATCCGCGGCTTCACTGGAAATACGCACAAGCCTTAATTGATCGCTTTCTATTAACCATGACGCTCCGTCTTCAGACACATTGCCGCCTATATCTTTCAATGTTGCGGATACAACCATTGTATCTTTAAGATTAGTCAATGGAATATTGTTTGCCGCAAACGGCGCAGTGTCTTTAACTGTTGCGACTACCTGCCATGTACCGTTATCACTGCCGGGAGTGTTACCGGTAAATGTTGAGGGAGTTAAGATTGTCTGATTTATGGTAATTTTAAAGTTATCTTTAAGGTAGGTATTAAAATCCAAATACTTTATGGAGTCTTCTTTCCAAGTACCATTTATGGTTATTGTATCACCGTTCTTAAATTTTTTAATCTCCTGACCAAATTGTCCCGGAGTCAATGTAATCGTATCCAACCCGCTTTTTATTACAGCGTTTGTAATTTCAATTGTAGGCGGAGACTCGTCTCCCTGCGGCGTATAGGTAATAATTGTTACCTTTGGGTTCTTGTTTGCCGCCCTTAACAGAAAAACCTGGCTTTTTAACGGCTGCTTGTCAACGCTTATACCTATATTTAAATCACTAATAGGTATTATTTTTGAAAATTTGTATTCAACACGCTGTGTAGCCGGATTTATACTATTTGGATAATCAGTAGACTTAGTTACATTTAATTTCCAGAGCTTGTTCTTATTGATTGAGTCAAAATAACCTTCTTCTTTATATGCTCCGCCTGTAACACAAGTAAGCGCGTCTTTCCAGCCTTGATAATCCGCATCACGGAAATATTCCAACTGTGCGTTCGCTGCGGCATTTTTTGACTGCGGATTAATCCAGACAAGGCAAAGGGTGTCTACTTCTGTAGCATCTGCTACAACACCGCTGATTGTAATTGAATCGGAAGTTATATTTTGAAAAAGAGGATCCAACGCCGGCGGTTTTACGGATTGAGGAAAATCAGGGAAAGTAATATCCTGCACTCTAAAAATTGCCGAGACAGGATCGCTTGTCTTCCCGCTTATACTGAGCGTTGTCGCTGTTACAACATAATATGCCGAACGAGGCACAGGTTCAAAGCCCCAATCAAATTTTCCTCTTGATGATATTTGATTCAGTATTTCTATATTGGTATATTCAGCTAACAATGTTTTACCTGTTGCGGCGTATGTAGACGCAAAAGGCGGATCATCTAATCTATAGAGCGAATATGTTACTTTTTGTATTCCCTGCGCATGAAACGCTATAGCTTTTATCGCTACTCTGGGATATATCATAAACGCGCCTTTAGTTTGGTCTTGTACATTTGCGTTAAAAGAATTTACCGTCGGCGTATTATTATAATACTCAGGCGTTTTTATATCGCCTGAAAAAGTAATCCAGGGAATATCTGCGTCCGCCCAATAAATAAAATAGCCAAGAGTTTTTTCCTCTGTAGGATGTCCCGCCACGTCATAACAAACCGCAACTACTCTGATTGTCGTATTTGCCGTTGTAATCGGGCTTTTTAAATAGCCGTTTCCGTAATCGCCGCTAGCTCTGTTTAACGCGGGAATTCTTACAGTCCCGTTGGGTCTTACATAAAGCGAAGGAGGAGGACTTTCCGGCATTGGCTGTGAATTTTGATAAACACGATAGATATAATCTTCGGGAAGCGAAGAAGACTTGTCTTCGTCAATTTCCACGTCCATTTTGTACAAACGCAAATCAAACGACCAAATGTTAAAATTTTCTTCTATACTCCACTGCAGATCAAATTCGTTAGTTTGGAATTTACCGACAATTTCAGAGTCGCGCCAGTCGGTCAGATTGCGAAGTTTTTCCAGTTCTTTTCCATCGTCGCTTGTTACGTCAAATTTGTCAGTATCCTTATCATAGCTTAAATATCTGTCGTATAACAACGGCTTGTTTATCGATACGGACGGGGGTTCGTTGTCAATAATAAGTATTAATGTTTTAAATGAATTATCGTCTGACAGTTCACCTTTATCCCATGCCTGCGCTATGAACATATACTGTCCTTCATCCGGAGGTACGCCGTTAATTGTCATATCTACTTGTATTCCCCAATTAACAAAATTACTTCCTTCCCATGATGCCTGCGAAAACGCCGACCATGACGAACCGTAATCATCGGAGATTTCCCATTTGCCGCCTATATTACGCCACTGGCGGGGGAAAGGATCCCTGTCTTTTTCTACTTTAACAAGCATCTGTTTTATATTGCGGGTATCTGAAACAGTTCCTGTAAGCAGAAAATGCGAGTTAACCGCTTTCCTTGGAGCCGGAGACGTAAAAATAAGCTCCGGTCCTTCAAGATCCAGTTTTTCCCCAAGACCTACCGGAAGGTCGCAGGAGGACATCACGAATACGGTAATAATTCCTAAAATAATGTTTTTTACAGTTTTCATTTGTTCCTCCTAATTTAGATCAAGCGCGTAGCTTAAATCGCCGTAACCGCCTGACATCCAGTCTTCAACATCACCTATTGTTGATGATGTGGCTGTTCCATCCCCTCTTCCTATAATCTGGAAATACCATGAGCTGACAATTTCGGTTGTTACCCAATAGAACGCATTAGTATGATTAGTCGGTATCGTCTGCGTTGACTCGGCGTTTCCCCTGTTATAAGCGCCCCCGACTGTACCGTTATCTCCGGCTCCATTAGTCCCACGGTAAAAGAATTTTACATACCTTGAATCGGTACGGTGAGTGCCGTCCTTTAACGGGAAACCGGCTACTGTCGGCAAACCGTTTCTGACATTTGATCCTGAAATCATCAAAGGATGAGCACCTGTAGTAATATTTGTTTGATTACCGTCACTACCGGTTCGTCCCGCCTGATACATCATTACTACAGTTCTGAATACGCCTTCATATCCTGTTATCGAACTGTAGTCCGCCGTATTAAATGTATTTGTTCCGTTTGAGGCTGTTGTTTTATGATCTATTCTGGCTATCGCGGCAATATAGTTTTTACTTGCCTCAAGGTTTCTGTAATCCGATGAAGCCGGAACACCGGGGGTAGACGGCGCAAAACTAATTAAGCTTGTAACCGCTCCGGCGGAGGGAATTGTAGTTCCAATGGTAATGTCTTGCACATCAGTTTCAGTAGCGTCCTTGTTATACGATCTGAAACCAAAGAAACCGTTTCCTACCGTTTGACTGACAGGCGATTCCAACATAGTGGTATAATTTCCGCCAGCAGTGTCCCTGTTCCTGAAAATAAGATTGGGGCGTACCCATCTGCCTATGTATTTTGTAGCTGCCGCTTTTGTTCCTTGCCATAAAATAGTAGCGTCAGCGGTAATACCCAACGTTCCATCCGCAACAGGAACGGGAGTAGTTGAGTCCCACCTGCCTATAATACTGCCCTTTCCGCCTCCTGACATATTCTTTCCTTCTAACGTACCGTGGAAAATTCTTGCCTGCGGAGTTTCCGATGTAATTGCGTAATTGACTGTATTAAAATCGGTAATAGTTCCGTTGTTATATCCATTTGCGTTATAATAAATATTGGTACCGTAAGAAGACTTATTATAATTTGCGCTTATTCTTGCGTCATAACTCTTTCTTTCTACTCGTATTACGGGTTTTTGCACTCCCTTAGACCAGAACCAATAAGAACCTTTGGTTACGCCTACAGCCGCATTTCCGGCTTGATCTGTAAATGTCCCGTCTGGATAAATTACGTCCCATTGCAGACCCGGCAGTAACGGTTCAGGAAGATTAATAGTAACTGAATTACCGCTTGTTGTTACATTGCCGCTTGTTACCGCTATTTCCTGCCAACGCCATTTTGCGTTGTCAAGCACAGCGCGGATATTATTTACTACACCCGTTGTGTCAAAAAGATTTTTGTACTGATAATCCAATACCCACTTGGCTGTTACATCGGGAACCATGAAATTAGAGCCGCGCGGACCGGGAGCGTTTATTCCCGGCATAGCATCCGTAGGAGAGTCCGAATTCCCGTAATAACCTGAATATCCCGCTCCTTTTATCAAGCCGTTTGTTGTTTTTAAGTACGGACCTACGGTTAACCCCGTTACATCGCTCAGCGGCGGAGTGTTCATTGACGTACCGCCGATTAGTGTTGTTTTATTTGCGACGGTAACGCTGCTGTTATTAAAAATATCGGAAAAACCTGAAACATAGGTATTATTCGCAACCACTGTACTTGATCTTGTTTCTTCTCCTGTTGAGAGATTAACCGTCACATAATACCCTTCGTTTTCAATAACTGCCGGTATCGCATAACTCCCGTGCGGTCTTATCGTTATAGTTCCGTTTCCTTTTTGCATCGGCTTGCTGAAATTCAATTTAATTGTTTTGTTGTCTGATGAAATAGAACCGCTCGCTATTGTCGAAGAAGGTGATTCCGGATCCGGTGAAAAGTTATTTATATTCCCCGTTCTGTTATTCGCGTTTTGCGGTTCTCTGCTTCTTACGGTAGGTTTAATTGTGCTTACTTTAATGCCGGTAATATCATAAGTAACATCATAATAAGCTGCAGCCGGCAAAGGAGGCGGGTTGTTATGAGTTACTCTAACATTTGCCGCATCTGTTACCGTTATACTTGTTGGTCCTGTATTTCCAAAACGATCTTTTAAACCGCTTAGTTTAATAGAATCCAACATAAGACCTGTTAACATATCTTTTGTATCAGAAGCAAGAGTCCATGTAAAATTAAGAGTACGGCTGTTTGCCGCCACAGCGGAGCTTATGGCATTTGTTCTGTAAGTAGGACTAATGCCGCCGGGTGTATCCGTATTAATGGTTGTATCTTTTAATGTTATCGTTATATTTGTAAGCTGTCCTGTTTCGGCAGTAACTATGTCGTCAAAGTCCAGTGTAAAATTAAGAGTATTTCCGGCTATATATGTAGCGTTAGGCTGTATCACGTTTATACCTAACAGTTTGGGGAAGATATTATTTACATGAATTAACTGGCTTGTAGTCGCGCCTTCGTTTCCGGCTTTGTCAATAAGACGAGTTTTAAGACTCCACTGTCCGTTAAGAATGTTTATAGTATCGGCGGTACGAGCGGAAGTCCACGGCTGTGCGGTTGTATTTATCACACTCGGGAAGTCTACCCAATTTAAGCCTCCGTCAAGCGAATACTGCCTTTTTTCCGTTCCATAAGGTTCGGTATCAGTACCGGGATTGGCAATCGCCATATACGGTGTAGCGCTGTAATATATAGTTGTTGTCGGTGTGGAACCAACCTCTATTGTTGTAGACCCTGTTAATCTTGTTACAGGTCTTACCGGAGGCGTAAGATCAAAGTATATTTCTTTTCCGGCGATAAAAGCACTTAACGACGTTGTAAATGAAGAAACAACAACAGGATTTCCGGCATCGTCCGTAATATTGCCCGCGTTAACAAGAGTTATATCGTTCTGCATTATTCCGTCGTTGGGGATATTCGTTCTGTTTACATCCAACGTAAAGAAAATATTAGCTCCCGTTACTTTCCGGTAATCAAAGTGCGTTGTATCGTATCCTGACGGCGGCGAGAATGAACCATTTGGTCTTTGCAGACGGAAACTAAGCGCCGTCACCGTATCGCCTTTAACTTTTAATGGTTTGCTGGATGTTATTTGGAGAGTAATCGATTCGCCCGATTTAAGATACCATTTACCGGCTTCAAAAGCGGTTTTTGTATTTACCATAGTGATACCTTCTATCACGGGGGCAATACCGTCAAGTTGTATATTCTTCTGTTCCTGTAGTGAGTGGGCTGCGGTGTCCCAGAAAAACCCGGTTACATTTCCCGGAGTATAAGCCGAATCCTTGCGTACAGCGTCCAAAATCTTATTTGAAGAATCCACAGTTATCGGACGGTCAATCGCGTCATAAACATCTTGTGAAGGAATAGCCGGAAAAACCGACGGATGGCTTGCATAAGCCGGTTTATTGGCTATACCGGTATATATCGTTTCAAGTTTACCTTGAGCGTTTGCGGGAACTTTAAAATTAAAAGTAAGATACATTGTATCGGCTGTTACAGGTTCGCATTCTATTTGCTGAACACCGTATTTATTTATTCCCGAATCCTTAATTTGATACAGTACGTTTAATTTGGGTCTTTTTCCGTTAGTATTGTTTTGTAAATTTATTAAACCGTCAAAGTTCGCCCTAATTTCAATTTCATCGCCGGCTTTTTGCCATGCCGGATAAGTGCCGCTTTGTCTTGCGGTAGTTATGCTTGTAAGAGCCGCCGCGCTTGCTATAGCGATTGTACGCTGTACTTTTGCTTTATTTCCAAGCGAATCTTCCGCCTCAAACAAAAATACTCTCTGCGATACATCAGGAAAATATTCAACATAACCAAGAGCATAGTCAGTATTTTTAAAATAACCTACCGACACAGAAGCGTCTTTAGACGTTATGTCATTCATTGAAAGAGATGTAATCGTCAGTTGACCTTCTTTTTGCGCCATAGCCCATAATTTAACTACTGTTCCTCTCGGGTAAATTCTGTAAGTATCGGTTTTTTCTCTTTCTGTAAGCGTTAAAGTTATACCGCTCATAGATACGTTCTTTAAACCGGGATACTTATTTGCATTAAAAATATCACGAGCCGCAATATATTCTGATGTTATCTCTCCTGTCGTAGAATAGTCATATACGCTTGGAGGCGAATTTGCGTCATCTTTATTTGTATAAGTCATTGTAAGTTTATCGGTTATGTCGTAAATATCAATCGTGGGAGGCGTTTTATTGCCCAACAGATAAAACTGCGTAAATACTGTGTGCCCCATGTTGTCTTCCGCATAGAATACAAAAAGCTTTGTGGTATTTTCAAGCGCTCCGTTATATGTAAAATTATTATATGCGGGCTTATCAATATCCGCACCCCCAAGTATGCTGAATGTTTTTGAAAAAAGCTGTTTATAGTATGTGCCGTCTCCCAATGTATCATCATAAACGCCGTTACCCGATACCGCCGTTGACAAATCCCACCATTGAACGCCTGCGGGAAAATCGGAACCTTTTTCCAACGCGTTTTTAACTAAAAGTATATTCTCGTCTACCGTTGCCAATATAAAAGGTATCCACGCAAGGCGGAATTTTGTTACTTTATTAGCGCCAACACCGGATCTGTCTTCACGAAGCGTATAGCCGTGTATTGTAAAATTGCCGTCCGTTGTTAACGCCGGAAAAGTATTTTCTTCGGGACTAGGCGGCAAGGTTGGAGGATTTCCCTTTTTGTCAAATACAATTAACGGCGCGTTTTCATCTACAAGATTTATAATGTATTTTTTGTATTTGATAACATCGGGGTATACACCGCCCGTATGCGGAGGTAATTTTTTATCTTTAACCAGCGTAACAAGCACAAATTCGCCGAAGTCCGACGAATCATTACCTGTTACTATTAAATATTGTTTTTCATCTACTCCGCTTAAAGAAATAAGATTTATAACAGGTTCCGATGTTGCTGACGCAATTCCGTTTTTCCTGTCGTATCTCCAGTTGTAAACAGGTTGACTTGCGGTAAACCTATCCAGTAAAAACGCAAACTTTGCTTCATCGGAGCCGATCGGTAATTTAACGCCTAAATCTATATAATTAGTAGTTCCCGTTGTTCCTGCCCATTGTTCTTTTGTAAAAAGAGCGGCATAAGCCCATTCAATTCTATCGTCATCAAAAAATTCAATAGGAATTGTAGAACCCTTTGTAATTGTAAAGTCAGAACTAGCTCCGCTTCCGCCTACAGCGCGGGTATCAATAATTCCTTTTGGAAAATCGGCTTCATTCCACAAACATATATATTTTTGGTCTTCTATTGACTCATTTCCGCTTTTATCGATAGCGACAATTCTTAAACGGTAATAGTAACGTTTATTAGATAAAGTTTTATAATCTGTTTTGTAATTTGGAAGCGATAATACAGAAACTCCGGCGTTAAGAATCATATCTTCCGTAAGAAACCATTGCGGAGCAAAAAGCGAAGAACCGCTGTCACGTGACAATGAAAGAAGTTCATCATCGGGGAATTCGCTGTCATAAATTTTTAACACTACGCCATGTATTGTAGTTTCGCTTTCAGAAATTGTAGCGCTTATATAAAAAGCTCCGTTTTGATACTTGTTTACATTGGCGCTTACTTCGCCGCGCGGATCGCTTAACGCAAGAGCTTGAAAATCCTCATAAGGCAAAAGATCCTGTGTCCTAATACTTGTACGCTGAACCCAAACATCGTCAACAATCGGCGGTCTTATATCAATAGTCATCATGATTGTCGCGATAGATTCCGCGCCTGAATTACCCATTTTGTCGAAAGCTACAACGTCCGCTTGTATTGTTTCTCCGTTTTGCTCGGGAGAAAAGTCAAGTTTTATTTGCCATCTGTCATTGGGAAGCAGTTCGGCTGTAAACAACAACTCGCCTGTTGTTGAATCTCGGAGTATTACACGATCTACAGCCACGTTATCTGTAACTGTTCCGGTTAACTGCGCGCCTAATTTTACATACATCGGATTAGGCGGCTTGGGAGACAATGTAAGAACAGGCGGCTCCCAGTCGATAGGATCGCCCATTCCCAAGGGAGTATCGCACGTAGTCAAAAAAAGGGCTGAAATAAACAAAAACGATAATAAAAACCGGATTTTTTTGTTACTTAACATATAACCTCCAAAAAAAGCAAAGAACTACAGACAAGAAATTAGTGCAATAACATTGTAGAAAAAATACGACTCATTTATGAATATTATTACTGTATTCTACTATAATATACAATAAAATGTATATTTTTCCACTTTTAAACGAAATTTTCTTTACTTTTTTATATTTTTCAATACGCTCTATGTAGTGTATATTTTGATAACAACACCATATATAGCATATACACAAAATAGTTATAATATACAAATTATATTAACATAATACCAAAAAGTTCTCTGTTTTAAATAATGTACGTAAGAGGGTAATTACCATATTTTTGCATTTTCCCATAAAATAATGACAATATCCGTATTTTTGTCATTTCTCGTAATGATTTAATCAAAAAATAATCTTAGATTTTGCTTGCTTAATCATAGACTATAATGGTATTATTAGTTGAGAAGATCTATTTTTTGGAGGAAATTGTATGAAATTATTACATTCTAACAAAAAGCCCATATTATTGGGATTCGGGATATTCGCAGTATTAGCCATAATTTTTATATTCACAACCTGCGATATCGGGTTAGGACCAATTGTAAACACGGAAAAACCGGTTATTCAAAACGGTGACGACGGAAATGGCCCGGGATCATTCTTGCAAGGTTCAAACAATACTATTGAACTTAACGTTGAAAACAAATTGGGCTTTAAAATTGACGAAGTTTTCATGGAAGTTGAATACATCGATAAAAATACCCAAGAACGCGTAAGAAAAAAATTCCCCGGACATATAAATCCTGAAACAGGTAAATGGGAAGTTGATCTTGACACATCCGAAATGAAAGACGGACAAATTAAAGCGTGGGTTACCGCTATTGACGAATCGGGAAATGACACAACATCAACGGAAATTACATACTTTGTAAAAAACAAACTTCCGCAAATTGAAATGACTATTCCCGTTATTACCACCGAAAAATTCGACAACGATGATTTTCTTAACAATCTTTTTAGTTCTGACCCTGTTTACCGCAGATTTTCATTAATGGGTGTCGCCACAGATGACTTTGGAATTTGGCCCGGCTTCCCAAAAATTATGATTTGGCCCGAAAATAATGACAACGTAGACACGGACGGACTTCCAAGATATGAAAATGGAAGACCTACGGATGCTTATGGGTATTGGTACCAAATGGAAGATATTCCTTCTCTTAATGAAAAATCTACAACAGCGACAAGATTTTCATGGCCTATGTTAAATCTAAAACATGATCCAACGCCTCTTACCGCCAAAAGTACATATCCTGAAGGCGGAGAATACCGTCTACCCAAAAAAACCGGTGAAAACCGTGAAGAATTTCTTACGCTTGGAAAATACAGATTCAGAGTATGGACAAAAGACAGGTTTGGAAACGATAACTATTATCCCGACAGAACAGATACAACGCGTCCGCCTGAAAACCCTTCAAAAAAATATATAGAGATAGCCTATAAATCGGCGACAAGTATAGCTATGGCCGATGTTACAAAATACCCGTTATACTACAACATGGCGGTTAATTTGTTGGTTGAAATTTTACTTGAAAAGAACGATGTAGATATATCAACACAGTCTAATCCTGTAAGAGCGAAGATAACCAAGACAAACGATGCCTCCGCAAATCTGCCCGCGAATATATTATGGGAAGGAGCGGCAATAAAGGATACTGAAACAAAATATCATCTTGATATCTCCACGGCAACGGCGAGTACTTGGACTTTGCTTTTACCCGCGGACAATCGTCTGTATATTAAAACGTGGGTTGTTGATAGCAAAGAAGAGGTTGCGGGACCTGAATTAACCACATATTTCATTGTTGACAAAACCCCGCCTGACTTGACGATTGACAGACCGATTCTTCTGACAAACAGTAAAGCGGCGGGAGCTTTTTCAGACGGCGGTTCATACAACATTTTATATCCCACCATTGATTCGCCGCCGGCGTCAGCGACAGAACCTAAATGGGTAACGGGCATAATAACTGTAAGCGGAGTTCCCAAAGATACCGGAACAAATGCCAGCGGCATTAAAGAAATCCTATATCATTTTGGCAAACTGGGTGATGATACAGCGGCGAATGATACCGCAAGAAAAACAATATATGATAATGCCGTTTGGAATGATACCCTGCTTAATACACCCAATCCGGTAAAGAGCGATTCAATAGGCGGTTCATGGAGCGGAACACAATTTTCGTGGACATGGACATATAATATTTTCCCTGATGAATTCAGACAAAATAATCCCACTATAGTACAATTACATACGGATCTTGGTTATAGTTCCAGCAGTCCGAAGTGGGAAAGCAAACGTACAGATAAAGTCGGCAGTGTGCGTTTTTATCTGCCGTTCTATGTAAAAGTAGTAGACAATGCGAATAATTACAGAATAATTCATTACACGCTTTGTGTTGACCCAAAAATGGATGAGCCCATTGTTACCATAACACAACCGGAAGTTAAGAAAGAAGCGGACGGGATAACGGATATAACACCGATTGTAGGCGGTACTGTACGCGTAGCGGGATTTGCCACTGACAACTGGTGGATGCACACCGCACTGATGAGGATAAAAAAATCAGGCGTAGCTAGTTACTATCTACCTCCGGGCGCTACCCTTTTCTATCCTAATAACGAATACCCTGCGCCATTGGTTGAAGGTACAACTACCCGCGATGAAGCCGGTTGGTTCAAAACCAACAAAATCGGCGACAGTAACGTAGTTAACTGGTATGCGAACATAAACGGGGATAAAGGGCTTGACCCGGTATCCGGTGTTATAGAAGTATCCCTTGAAGTTGTCGCCATTGATTGCGATGAAAACGATCTAACGCATAATACCCCGCACATAGTCGGTCCTGTTGAAAAATTGGGTGTTAAATTCAGCAAAGATGTTCCTTTAATCAATAATACAAAGATATTAAAAGATAATGTGGCTGATAGACCTTATTCCGAAAGTATAAAGACAGCGGGTAAGTTTACCTTTAGCATGGATGTTGACGCTACTGATGATATTAACACTCTTTCAGTACGAGTAAATAATTCCGCGACGGTAACAACCCTTATAGAAGAAAACAGTGTAAAACCTTTAACTTCTTCCTGGGTTGTGGGAGCTAAATCTACAAGCGGCGGCAGAGCAAAACGTAACGTAAAAATTACCGTTGATTCAACAAAATCACCTATGATTAGCGGACTTACTTTGCCGGGAATTACATACGGTAATACCGGAAATCTGATATTGGAAGTAACGGTAACAGAAAACACGGTGGACAAACTTTCAACAACCAACACATTTACAATAGGAGTTGACAATTTATACCCAACTGCTGTAATACAAACGCCGCATATTGCGTCTGAAAATATTAGTAACGGTAAATACTATTGGGTGTTGGGAACCGCAAAAGATTACAGCGCCGGTACCGAACTTGTCCAAGGGTTGGAACGGGTGTTAGTGTACTTTGAAAAGGCAACTATAAGCCGTCCCAACAGCAGTACAAGAACGGTAACCGGAAGCGGAAGTTATATAAGACCGAATGGTTCTGACGCTCTTAATTCCGAATTTACCAACTATCCTGATGTACTGGATCACAGAGGCTCTACCACAACAGAAACAACAGCGCCTAATACTAACCCTTGGCTAAAATACCCTGTAATTAACTATGTACAAACTATCCCCGATCCGGCGCAATCGGCATGGAAAGCCGCCAGCGCCATGGTCATTGATTATGCTGAAAATAACGGGACAGCGGATCCGGACGGTGACGGAACAAAAGGTGAAATATGGACAGGTACAAGTTCCAGCAGAGAATGGGGAGCGCGAGTTGATTTCGCAGGTTGGAAAGACGGACCTTATATTGTCCATTACCTGATCATGGATCAGGCTGGGAACGCCGTTCACTACCAAAACGACATCTATGTTAAAAACAACAGTCCAAAGATTATGACGATTAACTTTGGTACGGATATAAACGGCTCAGGTACTGTAACTGACGGAACCTCAAGCTCTTTAAACGAGTACTTGTACTTGAATAATTCTAATCCCAATCTTGCCGCTAACACGCCGATAGACACTTCTATAGTTACTTCTATTGCCGGATCAATGTCCCCATCCTTCAGAATTCGCGGTAACATGTTTAGCGTGAAGTTGACTTATACAGGCGGAAACAACACTAACGGTAATATAAGAGCCAAAGTTGCCTATGCTACACAAGGTGATGAAGCACCCGCGTCAACTATGGCAAGGGGCAATTTATATGAAATTAAAACCTTTGGCACTTCAAATACGGATTTTACAAAATACGGCGCTCCGAACAATATAACGGGAACTGTCTTTGTGGCAACCGGTCCGGTTACCGGCGGCAGTACCATTGCTACGGTCGGCTCTGTTATTCCATACAACGTAACCGGTACACCCGCTACATTAAATCCCGCTCCAACCACCGCTACCATTGACTTTTCAACCTTTAATGTCGGTTGGGATTCACCAAAAGATGGTTCAGGAAACATCACAAGTAACAATGTACGGTTTTTTATTGTAAAAGTTTACGATGCGACAGTTGCGTCAGCTACCAATGGCGCGGATGTTGAATTAGATCAGCTTTCCGACGCGTTACTGGTAAAATTGGACATTGACAATACCGATAGTAAAAATCCGTCTATAGAGTTCTTACCGCTTGGCAGTGAATATTATGTAAACGCAAGCGCTTTGCCTCCTTTAAATAATCCCGCAAACAATGCGGCTAAAACTACAAGATTCATTTCCGACGCTGATTACAATAAAAATATTTACATGGACGGCGATGTAAGAGCGGGCTATGTGCAATACGCAAGAGACAATCAAAGCGGTTCTACTGAAATTGCAAACATAAGCGGCAAAGTAAAGTTCCTTGGCAGAGCGGAAGACAACCAGCGTATCGCTTCAATTTGGGCTACGATAACCAATTACAACAGCGGCAACTCATTCCAAATAGCGCACGCCGGTACCGACGGTTTTATCGTAGCGGATACAGGCGCTGATTGGGAATTCAAATTACTCGGCGATAACACCATAAAAGATTATTTAACGCTTGATTTTGGTCATACGCTTAGTTGGGAATTTATGTGGGACAGTTCAAAAGTCGCCGGTGTCGCAAGAGAAAATGTTGTTATTACATTCCAAGTTCGTGATGCCGCCGCCCGTACCAACAACAGCGCCAGAACGGTAAATATTGTTCCGTATATATCGGAAGTTAGAACTTCACTTAGCGAAATACAATCACCCGGGTCGGTTTTTAACCGTTCAGCTTTAGGCGGTTATCCGGTAAGGGACAACGAAGATATCAAGATACATGGATTTAACCTTGGAACATTCACCGCTAATGATAACAATAACTACGCAAGAATAGGAACCGGCGCGGCTAATAACATTACCATTACATCAAATAACGGAAGTGTTATGGTAGCGAATGTTAGCGGGAAAGATTCAGGTACGTTGGATATTGCGGTAAACGGTATTGTATCGTTCAATAACAGAACGGAAAAAGCCAAGTCTGCGTCCTACAATCAGGAAAAGAACGGCATAAACAACGACATTCTGGACAACAGCCGATATATGTATGTGTGGCAAACAGGGGATTTAATAACAGGTGTAGCAGCCATATCCAATCCATTTATGAGACTGCATAGCGATGGAACCAGATTTATAAGTTATGGTATATATACCGGTCAGAGTACCGGGCGATTAAAAGTACAAAGAAGTGACAACGCTGCCGCTACAAAACAGCAGACGATTACACTTGGAACATCATACTCAAACAGAATGATCTATACCACTGTCGCCGCCGGCAGTAACAAATCCTTCTATGCGGCAGGTTCTGATCTTAGCTCCCAAAATAATCGCGGTTTCCAAATAGGCAGGAGTAACCCCGCAGGTGACAATAACGCTGCCGGTAATACTATTTCTGATGCTGCAGGCGGCAACCAAACCGCTTCCGGTCATTTCAATCTTTATGGTATGGCGGACTCTAACCCCGATCGGTTTAGGATACCGCGTATCGCCGTTCAATCTACCGGCGCAACATTTAATACAACAACCGGCATAATAACATCTGGTGTCAGAACCAGCGATAAGGCTGATAGGGTTTTAATAAGCTACTTTGACGCCAAAGAAAATGAGATTAGGGTCATATACGGTCTTATCGGCGACGGTACTACTTCCGCCCATATTACTGACGGTACGGCAGGAGAAATAGTAGCCAGCGGTACTACATCAAAAAAAGGCAGTCCGTATACGGCGGTTGGCTTACTTAAAAACGGCACGCCTGTTATCGCATGGTATGACGCTGATAGTAAAAAACTGTATTTATCCTACGGCAACACGCCATCAAAGGCGGCAGATGTTTCTGTTAGCACTAGTGACGGCGCCGGAACCGGTTATCCTAACACCACAGCAACAGCTACATGGCAAAGTAACGCCGTAGAAATTGACAACGGTAAAGGTTCATATGTTGACATGGCGGTAGACGCGGCAGATAATGTTCATCTTGCGTATTATAGTAATGCCGGCGGAGTTTATTACGCCCTTATTCCGCCAACTACTACCGGAACAATAAGACCGAACGCTGCCAACAAACAAATATTCAAAGTAGACACATACCTTTCCGCTGGAACCAAACTTATGCTCAACGTAAGAAAAACTGGCAGTAATTATGTGCCGTATATTACCTATGCCAACGCATCCTTCCCGGGAACCGTAAACGCTGTTCGTGTCGCATGGCGTGTAAATTTCAGCGCCCAATCACCCGGCGGTCCGGACGTGATGAATGGTACAGACGCAAACGACAGATTTATAGGCAACTGGGAAGTAATGACAGTTCCTGTTGATCATATCCCAAATTCCGATGAATATGTCTGTAACGGCGTACCTTATACTACAACCGGGTGGTATCTGACCGGAACCGGTTTGTCATCAAATACTACAGCCATAGACCAATCAATTCTGGTTGGCTATTTGACAGACACATCGTTTGAAGGGTCGATCCTGAAAGGCAACATTTTAACGGTACCCTTAATACTGCAGAAACCTTAACGCATAACAACTAACACACAGCGGGCAGACGCAAAAGCGTCCGCCCGTTTTTTTTTGCGTTACAGACAAAATTGTTCAGATTTTATTTAAGTTACAAGTAGTATAGCTGATTATCCCTTCAACCGCTCTCTTATTTCATCGACAGACAATCCCTGCTCAAAAAGTT
>Ga0268262_10000901_pt1 | contig 38582 bp, 36 predicted proteins | sample TergutNc150P3_FD_190354 | JGI IMG/M metagenome (GOLD analysis project Ga0268262, IMG submission 190354) | Nasutitermes corniger P3 segment gut microbial community from laboratory colony in Florida, USA - Nc150 P3 (SPAdes) (version 2) | ecosystem: Host-associated > Arthropoda: Insects >...
TTTGACTTTAGAAAATTGTATGGTTTACCTGAAGGCGACATAGATATTCTTCTTAAACAATTTCGTGAGGATAATTTTACAAGGTATTCCAGAAAAAACGATTGGCGGCATTCGTTTACAAAAGTACTCAACAATGATGGAAATATATATGAATATCAGACATGGATAGCATCCTTTAGATATATTAACAAATGGAATCAGGAAACAGAACCTCAAGAGTATAAAATTATCATTGATGGAAACAATAAAATATTATGGATAGGATACAATTATGGTTCTTATTTTATTTCAGCAGGTAAAAACATTTATCGCTTTTCATACGTGCATAAGCATATAACTTTATATCCGAATATTTGTCTTAAAGATGAATATTTTTCTGAAGATAATATGGAGGCAAATGATAAATTAATAGTAAACGGAAGAAATACAGAGGTGAATAGGTATGGGACTTTTGAAAATGCGAAAACAATTTTACAAGAAGAAAAAATCGGTGTACAAATTTCAATTGACGAATATTTTGAAAAAGGATTTTTCTATAAAGGCCATAAATGGAATAAGTATTATGAATATATGTATTACAAGGACACAACTTTTCTCATTAGTATTCAGGTTAAGAATAATTTATTTTATATTGAAATTGAAAATATTACATATCCTTTTTATGGGTATATATTGCTTGACTTAAACGAAATTCGTATTGTCGAGGCAAAGCGAATTGAATAGCCAAGTTTCAAATTTAAAGCTTATATCCGCACAAATACCGGGGGCATCATGAAATTTTATCTTGATTATAAAACCAGAGTATTTACTCAAGATGAAGTAGATGCCTTATTAAAAGCCCTTCATGGCAGTATGATAAATAGAATTAAGCTAATAAAAAAACGCATTACTTTATCTTATAAAAACATCTTTTGCTATAGACTAATAATAATAATGAATAAATTTATTTATATAATAGGCTTGGGTAAGTTCAAAAAAGAATTAAGAGAAGAATCTATTTATTCATATTACATGACAACAGAAGGAAGGTAACCAACAATGACAAATAAAAAACTAATTCTCGGCGCTATTTCCGGAGACATCATCGGCTCTGTTTTTGAATGGCATAATGTCAAGTCATTGGATTTTGATTTGTTCTGTCCAAATAGCAGATTTACAGATGATAGCGTCCTAACACTAGCTACAATGCATGCACTGATAAACAATGTTGATTACGCACAAGCTTATCAAGAATTTGGCAGGAAATTCCCAAATGTAGGCTATGGCCATAGTTTTTGCATATGGCTTTCTTCTGATAAGCCTAAGCCATACAAAAGTTGGGGAAATGGCTCCGCAATGCGAGTTAGCCCAATTGGATGGTTTTATAACAGCCTTGAAGATACGTTACTTGGGGCAAAAAAAAGCGCTGAAGTTACGCATAATCATCCTGAAGGAATTAAAGGAGCGCAAGCTACGGCAGCGGCAATTTTTTTGGCAAGAACAGGAAAAAGCAAAGATGATATAAAAAACTTTATAATCAATAAATTTGGATATAACCTAAACAGAAAGATAGACAATATCAGGCCAGGCTATGAATTTGATGTTAGTTGCCAAGGTTCTGTTCCAGAGGCGATTATCGCTTTTCTGGAAAGTACCGATTTTGAGAACGCGATAAGATTGGCGGTTTCCATTGGAGGCGATAGCGATACCATTGCCTGCATTACAGGAGGAATCGCGGAGGCGTTTTACCAGAATGTACCGGATAAAATAGCTGATATTGTTCTATATAATTTACCAGGAGAATTAATCAAAATTATTGAAGAATTTTCAAATCGAATAAACTCATAAATTATTACAAAGGTATTGCACGACTCAAATAAATAAGGCTAAATATAGTAAAGGCGGAAAATATGGAAATAAAGGAATTATCATCAGACCTGATTGATGACTATTTGGAGTTCTTTGACAATATTGCTTTTAGCGATCATAAAGACTGGTCATGGTGTTATTGCGCTTTTTATCATTTTGATGACGATGACATAAAGAAACTACGGGAAGCCGGGAATGAAAATCTGCGTAGTGAAGCCGTTGATCTCATAAAAGAAAAAAATATTCAAGGCTATCTCGCGTATGAGGGTAATAAAGTTGTTGGTTGGTGCAATTGTGGCAAAAAAACAAACTACAAACGTCTTCGTACATTTAAAGAATTATGGGAAGGGGAAGATGAAAAAATAAAGTCGGTCGTATGCTTTATTGTCGCGCCTGATATGCGTAAGAAAGGAGTCGCTACACAACTCCTTGAACGCATTTGTTCAGACGCGAAATCTGAAGGTTACTCGTATATTGAGGCATATCCTATTAAAGGTGGCAAGAATTGTTTTGATCTTTTCCATGGGCCTGATAAAATGTATGAAAAAGAGGGATTTAGTTTTTATAAAGAATTTGAGTATGGCACAATAGTACGTAAATATGTTACAATTTCTCATGACACAATCAGAACTTGATAAACTTGAAGAGACCCTGGTTCTGGGAATCAGGGATTTTATGAAGAAGAACGGATTCAGCCGTGCCCATCTGGGCTTGTCAGGCGGCATAGATTCCGCCCTTGTCGCTTACCTTGCTGTTCAAACTGTCGGCGCGGAGAACGTTACCTGCATCAGCATGCCCTCGCGGTTTTCGTCCCAGGGATCAAAAGACGACGCGGCGGAGCTTGCGGCGAACCTTCACTGCCGTTTTGAGACCATTCCCATCGAAGGAATTTACTCTACCTACCTTAGCGCCCTGGAAAAGGTTTTTGAAAACCGCCCCTTCGACGTGACGGAAGAAAACCTGCAGGCAAGGATACGCGGCACATTGCTCATGTCCTATTCAAACAAATTCAATTCCGTGCTTCTTGCGACAGGTAACAGAAGCGAAGCCTCAATGGGCTACTGCACCCTTTACGGGGACACCTGCGGCGCGATCGCGCCTATCGGGAATCTTTTCAAAACCGATGTTTACGCGCTCAGCAACCGAATTAACGCGAGGGCTATGGCAGCGGGAGGTAGGCAAATTATTCCCCAGGCGATCATCGACAAAAGCCCGTCGGCGGAACTGCGCCCTGGCCAGAAAGACGAAGACAGCCTCCCACCCTACGACACTCTTGACGCGATCCTAAGACTGTACCTTTGCGAAAACCTTTCGCCCGCTGAAATCGTTGGCAAAGGCTGGGACAGAGAGCTGGTAGACCGTATCATCAATACCACAAATCGGATGGAGTTCAAGCGCATTCAGTGCCCGCCCTCCCTGTGATACCATATACCATCGTCCAAAATTTGATTTTTTCAATTAAGCATAATAATATTTAATGAAGAGGGCAAAATCATGAATGAAAGTTGTTATGGATGTACCACCTGCGCTAGCGCGGATAAACCACTTGAAGAATTTATAGCGAAACTGCCGATGGAGACTTCACACCACAGGGTGGAAGGCCAGTCAACAAAATGCGGCTTTGGCTTGCAGGGGGTGTGTTGCAGGCTTTGCGCCAACGGTCCCTGCCGGATAACTCCAAAATCGCCAAGGGGAATTTGCGGCGCTTCAGCGGATGTAATGGTTACGCGAAACCTGCTTAGGGCTGTCGCGTCCGGTTCCGGCTGTTACATTCATGTGGTGGAAAATACCGCCCTTAACCTGAAAAACACCGCGCTTGAAAAAGGAAAGCTCAAAGGCCTCGGCGCTCTTCAGCGGCTCTGCAAGCTTTTTGGCGTTTCCGGAAAGGATGATCACGAAAAGGCTCTGAATGTGGCGAACGCAGTTCTTAACGATCTCTATAAACCTGAATATGTCAAAATGGACTTAGTAGAGAAAATGGCTTATCCTCCAAGGTTCAAGTTATGGAAGGAATTGGGCATACTCCCCGGCGGCGCGAAAGCCGAAGTTTTTCACGGCGTTGTGAAATGTTCAACCAATTTAAATTCCGATCCGGTGAATATGCTTCTGGACTGCCTCAAGCTTGGCATCTCCACTGGCATCTACGGCCTTACGCTTACCAATTTGCTGAATGACGTGCTTTTAGGCGAGCCAGAACTGCGCCCCGCGCCGGTGGGCCTTAGGGTAATAAACCCCGATTACATCAACATAATGATCACCGGCCACCAGCACACGATGTTTGTTCATCTACAGGAAAGGCTTATACAACCGGATGTTGTTGCGCTGGCAAAAGCGGCTGGCGCGAAGGGCTTTAAGCTAGTCGGCTGTACCTGCGTGGGCCAGGACTTGCAGCTCCGGGGTGCCCATTACACCGAGGTTTTCGATGGACATGCTGGAAACAACTACACAAGCGAGGCGATTCTTGCCACTGGCGCGATTGACGCAGTTCTTTCGGAGTTTAACTGTACCCTGCCGGGAATAGAAACAGTCTGCAATGAGCTTCTTATAAAGCAGATTTGTATTGATGATGTGGCGAAAAAAGCAAACGCCGAGCTTATCCCGTTTGATTTTGCGAACCGTGAGGCGCAATTCGAAAAGATCATCAACAAGATAATTGCCGCTTACAAGGAAAGGCGGTCAAAGGTGAAGCTCAACCTTGCCCCGGAACACGGCAACGACAACACCCTGACCGGAGTGAGCGAAGTCTCGCTAAAAAAATTCCTTGGCGATTCATGGAAGCCACTTATCGACCTTATCGTTTCAGGCGACATCAAAGGCGTTGCCGGCGTGGTCGGCTGTTCAAGCCTTGTAGCTGGCGGACACGATGTGCTGACCGTGGATCTAGTAAAAGAGCTTATCGCCCGCGACATCATCATTCTTACGGCGGGCTGTTCATCAGGCGGGATTGAAAACTGCGGCCTTATGATTCCCGATGCGGCGGAACTTGCCGGGCCAAAGCTTAAGGCAGTGTGCCAGAAACTCGGCATTCCCCCTGTGCTGAACTTCGGCCCCTGCCTTGCCATAGGGCGGCTGGAAATTGTTGCCACCGAGCTTGCCGAAGCAATCGGCATCGACATCCCGCAGCTTCCGCTGGTGCTTTCCGCCGCGCAGTGGCTTGAAGAGCAAGCCCTCGCTGACGGATGTTTTGGCCTTGCCCTGGGGCTGCCCCTTCACCTTGGTCTTCCCCCGTTTGTGACAGGCAGCAAGGTTGCCACTCAGGTGCTTTGCCAGGACATGATTTCCCTTACCGGCGGCCGGGTGGTCATCAACAGCGACGCGAAAGAGTCCGCGAATCTGCTTGAAAAGATCATCAACGAAAAACGCGCCGCATTGAAGATTTAGGGGGCCACGATGAAGCGCATCATTATTGAACAGGATAAATGTGACGGTTGCAAAAATTGCAGCATCGCCTGTATGCAGGCACACCGTGAAACAGATACCATAACAGGAAGCCGTGGGACGGTTTACGATCTTGATCTTCTTGACCCCAAAAACGAAGCCCGCCATACCATTGCCAATTATCGGAAAGGCGGTTATGTTCCGGTTTTCTGCCGCCATTGCGCCGTGCCAGACTGCGTGGGCGCTTGTATGTCAGGGGCTTTAAAGAAAGATCCCGCTACTGGCCATGTGCAGTACGATGAAAAACGTTGTGGCACTTGCTTCATGTGCGTCATGAGCTGCCCCTACGGAAACATTAAGCCAGACAGTGTAACACGGACGAGGATCCTCAAGTGCGATTTTTGCAAGGAAGACAATGAGGAACCAAATTGCGTGAAGTCCTGTCCCAAAGAAGCTATTCATGTGGAAGAAGTGTGGGGGTAATGTAGTATGAAACACCTGATAATTGGCGCTGGAGCTACGGCAATAAGCGCTGTAAGGACAATTCTGAAAGAGAAGAGCGATGACACTGTTGTAATAGTTTCGCAGGATGAAGAAGTTTATTCGCGATGTATGCTGCACAAATTTATTTCCGGCGAGAGGGACGCTGAAAGCATCAACTTTATTAACGATGACATTTTAAAATCGCCTAGAGTCCAGTGGATAAAGAACAAGACTATCACCCGCCTGGACGCCGCCACAAAAACAGTTTACGCCGGGGAGGAAAAGATCGCTTCAGGTTACACTGTGCTTATCGCCACCGGATCGGACAGCGTAACCCCTCCCATAGGCGAGCTTAAAACCGCGAAAAACGCTTTTGGCCTTCGCCACCTTTCCGATGCCCGCGCCATTACAGAGCACGCGAAGAAGGCGAAAGAAATCGCCGTCATCGGCGCGGGGCTCGTCGGCCTTGACGCGGTATACGGCATCCTTGAATCGCCATGCGGCAAAGAAAAAAAGATCACCGTAGTTGAAATGGCACCATCAGTTCTGGCTATTAACCTAGACGCCCACGCTGCCGAAGCGTACCAGCGGCTTTTTGAAAAAAAAGGCGTCGCTTTCCGCCTTGCCCGCAAAGTGGTAAATACCAAAAGTGTTGGAGAAAACATCACCGCCCTTGAGCTGGATGACGGTGAAATAATATCCTGCGACATGGTGATTATGGCGGTGGGCGTAAGAGCGGCAACAGCTTTTTTGGCAGAAAGCGGCATCGATCTTACCGAGCGAAGGGCGGTGAAAGTAGACGATTACCTTGCGACTAACGTTTCAGGTATTTACGCCGCCGGAGATGTCGCAGGGCTGTCCGGTATTTGGCCTAACGCCCAGAAACAGGGGGAGATGGCCGCCTACAACATGACCGGCACCAGGTGGGCTTATGATGACCGTTTCGCCATAAAAAACACCGTCAACTTTTTCGGCTTGTTGTCTCTTTCGCTTGGCGCTATTAATCCATCAGACGGAGACCAGACTTATGTAAAGGAAGACAGAAACAATTACCGCAAGCTTATTTTAAGGGACGGTATTCCAGTTGGGATTATACTCCAGGGCGAAATCGGCGAAAAGGGATTTTGGCTCTACCTGATCAAAAATAAGATACGCATCGATAACCTGGGCAAAAGCCCCTGGAACGTGAGTTACGCCGATTTCTACGGAGTGGAAGCAAACGGCGAATACAAGTGGGTTGTTTAGGCAAGCAATAACCTCTTTTTTGCCAACTCGCAATATTTTCTTTCAATCTCAATTCCAATGAAGAATCGTTTACCAATATCTTTACAAGCGATGCCCGTAGTCCCGCTACCGCAAAATGGGTCCAATACAACATCGTTTTCTTTTGTCGAAGCAAGCACAATGCGCCTTAAAAGATCCATCGGTTTTTGGGTGGGATGTTTCCCTTGTTCCTTTTCTCCGGTTTTTGGCTTTGGTATCGACCAGACAGATCGCATTTGCGTATTTTCCTTTTTTAATTTATCTTCCGGGAAATGCCCATTCTTCATTCTTTCATAATTAAAGGTGTGTTTTGCTTTTTTGTCTTTGCGCGCCCAAATAAGGGTTTCATGCGACGCCGTAAAAAATCGGCAGCTTAAATTAGGCGAAGCATTTGGTTTGAACCACGCGATATCATTTAAAAAATGAAAATTATTTTTTTGCAGAAAGTAGCCGCACAAATAAATACTGTGATAAGTCCCTGAAATCCAAATAGTTCCTTCAGGCTTTAATATGCGGCGGCAGGCAGCGATCCATTCATTGTGAAATGAAGTATCAATTTCAAAACCGCCACTCTTATCCCACTTGCCTTTATTTACGCTTGCCATTTTTCCGTTTTGGCAGGTAAAGCCGTTATTTGAAAGCAGATACGGCGGATCGGCAAATATCATATTGATGGAATTTTCAGGAATACTTTGTAATACTTCCTGGCAATCATTGTTGAATATTATGGCGTTATCTGATTGGTAAAAAGGCTTAAATGCATCCAACGCAGGATTTATATCATTCAACTTCAAAACATTCCTTATTCTGATTTTATCATAAAAATAAAATAATGTCAGTAACCCTTATTGAATACTTGACAAAATAATGCAATCAGTTAATGATAAAACATTAGGATGATTTTTTATGAAAAATAAACCAAATGATAATCATGTAGCAATAAGTAAATTTTTAAGCTTAGTATTGAGACATTCACCCCAAACAATTCATTTGAATATCGACAAAATTGGCTGGGTCAATATTGATGAATTTATTCAAAATGCAAATAAATATAAAGGAATGCCTCTAACTGCTGATTTAATAAACACAATAGTTTAAACCAATGACAAACAACGTTTTATTTTATCTGATGATGGAAAAAGAATTCGCGCCAATCAGGGACATAGTATAAAAATCGATTTAGAATTGGAAGCTAAAACCCCTCCCGATATTCTATATCACGGAACAGCAAGCCGTTTTCTGGATTCAATAATGAGAGACGGATTAAGCCTATGTCAAGGCAATATGTTCATCTCTCACAAACTGAAGAAACAGCGTTAACAGTTGGAAAAAGGCATGAAAAACCAATTGTATTATGTATTAACACGAAGAATATGTCTGAAGATGGCCATGTATTTTATTTATCCAAAAATAATGTTTGGCTGGTGAATAATGTGCCAACAAAATATATACCTTAAAAATGGATGGGGCTGGTTATAATATATATGATAAAGATGATGATTTACAAGCATGGATAGGAATCAAAGAAAAAATAGAAAAACGGCACATATCCTTGTAATATAAGTTCTTTTCCTTCACAACCTATCCTTATATCTATCCTACCTTATGGTACTTTAAAACTAAATCACTATATTTAACGCCTGAATTTAAAAAATAGTCGCAATCTTCCGGATTTTCATATATGCACCACGCCATTAACGCATAACTATCCAGTGCCAAAAAAGAAAATAATCTTAAATACTCCTGTTTTTCTGGCACCCTTTTCAAGTATTGATGAAGACACCACACGGGATCAACTTCCTCAATACCTTGATGCAACGCTGAAATGGCAATATCAAGTAACGGGTCTGCCATACCGGCCTGTTCCCAATCAATTATTCTTATACTTCTATCAGGCAGCCGTAAAAAATTCGGCGCACAAGCATCGCCATGGCAAAGGACTTTTGGAATATTCAATTTATTAACTATTGCTTGAATTGTATTAATTTTATCCCGGTATTTTTCTAATTCGATTAATTCCTTTGAGTTTTTATCACAATGCAAAATATATTTATCCATATTTTCAATAATATTGTAATCGTATTTGGTAGAAACTCCGCTTCTATGGACATTACGAAGCAGATCAAGTGCGTCAATCATGTCGGATTCACAGTTACTTAACTCCTTGCTATCATCAAAAAATTTAGTTATTTTAATGCCATTGTTATAAGAAATTAAGTCATCTGTTATATTAAGCGGTATCAACGAATGATACGCGGCCTTTTCCTGTTCCCAGTTCATTATTGATGTGTCAACTAATTTATGTATAACATATTTCTCATTTTCAACAATAAACGAATATACCGGGTTAGAACCTCTTAAAGGGTTAAATTCTTTTATTTCATTCTCTTGAATTCCAAAAACAAGTTCAATTTCATGATGCAAATCCGATTCCATATTCATGCTTTTCTCCATGGTTTAACCTCATTGTGTAAATGCTTTATTTATAACATTCAGGTCTATCATGGGATGCCAGAGTAAACATTTTTATCAAAAATATTTTTTATCCGACTGGCTTGACAAAATCAAATAGCGCTTATAAACTAAAATCACCGTAAGAAATCCCGTAGCGGATCTGGAACAAAAAGGCTGAGCAGGAGTGGTCTGCCCAAATCTTTTTGTTTAAGGAGTCCGTTATGGAAAAGCAAAAACCTAAAAAAGACGGCGCTTCGGATGTTACGCCAAAGCAACCTCCCAAAGAAACCCCGGAACAAATGGTTCGTTCCCTTCAGGGTGTTTTCTGTAAGGGTCGTTACAGATCCTGGGCATACGTCCAGGACAAAAAACCCGATTAACCCAAAAAGGCCGGTATATCCGGCCCTTTATTAGCCTGATTATCCGTTAATTTCCTTGTCGCTGAGCAAGCCTCTTTTCTTCTGAGCTGTAACATAAGACACATAAAGCTGGTCAGAAAAGGCAATGTGGCTTAATATCCAGTCTCTGAGGGTGCGGACAAACTGGTTAGGTACGAGTTTTTTACCCTCATTATATTCCTTTACGGCTTCAAGAATGTTTATCACCAATGTATCGTGCTCTTTCTTATGGTCCTGATATCCAGGATACCTAATCCGCTGCAACAGTACCTGTTCGGCGCTAAAGTGGAAACGGACATAGTTAACCATTCGCTCCATTGTTTCTTTAAATACGTCATCAAGCGTCTCATAATCATTTCTGCCTATACAGGCATTGAAAAGCTCATTGGTAAGAGAAAAAAGTTCTTTGTGCTGGTTGTCAATCAATTCAATCCCTGTAACATATTTTTCGTCCCAGACAACCAGATCTATTTCATTCTTAATATCCATGTTAAATCGTTCCTTCGTACACAAGCAGTTCTTTTCCGTCTATTGTTACCGTTAAGCCGGATTCGAGTTTATTAGTGGCCTCTCTCATGTGTGTAAGCCAGACAAGGTTGGGATTGATGAGGCGTAATTTTTGTTCGTTTATTTCCGAAACCCCTTCGCAAATTATTCCGTTTACCATAGTGATAATGGATGTATAGCCTTCGGTAAGCTCTTTGCAGATAAGTATTTCGCCACCGCCGGAAGATATGATTTTCTTGCGGGCTTCGTCGGGATTTGTGACATGGATTATCTTGCCATGCGCACGGACAATATTGGGATTTGCGTAACCGCCCGCGTTTGAACGCGCCAGAACCGTTCCGATAATAACGACGCGGACGTTATTGATCATGTTTGGGCTTTCAAGCGGAAGGCCCGCAATAAGAACTACTTTATCCGAAATGCCGGCAACCCCTGTCTCCGAAACAACTTTCATTGTGTTGTTTATCATGCTTTCAGAATCATCGACTTTCGAACTGATACAGGTATTAACGCCCCAGTATAACTGCATAAAGCGTTCAGCGCGAGCATCGGTCGTTACGGCAAAAATGGGTTCATCCGGCCTGAATACGCTGAGGATTCGTGCGGTATTGCCGCTGCGGGTTGGCGTAACTATGGCTTTTGCGTTTACCGCCGCCGCGATTTCAACTCCTGATCGCGACATGATAACGCCCAGGTTTTCTTTTGGGTTATGCACTTCAGAATGACATTCATCGTGGTAGTTTTTCATGCGTTTGCGGAATTCATTCGACGACTCAACAGCGCACGCTATTTTGTCCATCGTTTTTACCGCTTCCACCGGATACGCTCCCGCTGATGTTTCGCCAGAAAGCATGATCGCATCGGATCCGTCGAATATCGCGTTCGCCACATCGGTCAGCTCGGCGCGGGTTGGACGCGGATTCACGATCATCGATTCCAGCATCTGCGTTGCGGTAATGACAGGCTTTCCTGCCCTGCGGCATACATTGATAATGTGCTTCTGCGCGAGGGGAATCTGCTCGGTGGGGAGCTGTACGCCAAGGTCGCCCCTCGCTACCATTACGCCGTCGGCAAGCCGGGCAATCTCTTTTATGTTGTCCAGGCCTTCGCCGCTTTCTATCTTTGCTATAATTTTTATGTGGGAAGAGCGGGCTTCAAGGAATTTTTTTATTTCGGTAACCTCATGGGGAAAGCTCAAAAAACTTGCCGCAACATAATCAATATCCATTGAAATGCCGAATTCCAGGTCTTTCTTGTCCTGTTCGCCCATAATGGGAAGGTTTGCGTGAATGCCGATAAGGTTGACATTTTTTTTGCTGCCAATGACAGCGGTATTGTTTGCGCGGCACTTGATGCCTCCGGAAACATCAACCACTTCAAGCTCAAGAAGCCCGTCGGCGATAAGAACGCGGTGCCCGCATTGCAGTTTCGATTCCGCTTCTTTCCAGGTCAACGAAATACGCGCCGGCGCTCCATTCCCCGCCGCCGTGGTTAAACAACCATCGGTAGTAATGACAACAGAGTCTCCGCTGTTTATCGTAATTTTGCCGTCATTTTCAACCTCACCTGTCCGTATCTCAGGCCCCTTGGTATCCAGCAGAATCGCGACCGGAACTTTCAGTTCGGCGGAAACACGCCTGACGCGCTCTATTGAAGCGCGGTGCTCAACCTGATTCCCATGAGAAAAATTAAGCCTCGCCACATTCATCCCGGCAAGTATAAGGTCGCGTACGACATCATCCTCAGCCGACGCGGGCCCCAAAGAACACACAATTTTAGTTTTTCTGCTTTTCATAATGTAAAGGGTATCTCCTTTTGTATGATTATAGCATAGATCATGTTCCCGCTGTAAGCCATTCAGAACCAAGGTGCCTAATAAAGGATTTTTTGGAATTTTATCTCACAAAGGCACAAAGTCCACAGAGGACACAAAGAAAAGCAGATTCCATTAATATCTCATAACTCTGTGTTCTTTGTGTTCGCGAACCGAAGGTTCGATGTGCCTTTATGAGAGATAATTTCAGGAAAATTTCTTATTGGATACTTGAATTCACCAGAGGCAGCTTCAGCCTGAAAATAGAGCCCTCGCCGGCGTGGCTTTCAGCTTCGACAGTTCCACCGTGAAGCAGGGCAATGTGGCGCACGATTGACAGGCCAAGGCCGGTGCCGCCTGCCTCGCGGCTTCGGGAGCGATCCACGCGGTAAAACCGCTCAAAAATGCGTTCCAGGTGCTCGGACGGGATACCGCTGCCGTTGTCTTTTACCTCGACGACAATTTGATCTTTTTCCTGAAAAGCGCGGACTTGAATGGAAGAGCCGTTGCCGGAATATTTGATACTGTTGTCCAGGAGATTGAAAAGAGCCTGAATAAAAAGCGAACTGTAGAGCTGCGCATTTAAATTTGGGGGACAAGAAACGTCAATAGCGATATCCTTATTTTTAGCCGCAACCGAAACTGAGTCTATTGCTTCGCCGATAACTGAATCCAGAACAACAGTTTCCAATGGAGGGCGTTCGGCGTTTCCGCTTTCAAGACTTACCAAAGATAATAAATCCCTTGTAATGTTGTCCATGGACTGGGCGTTTTTCTTTATGATCTCCGCAAAGTGATGAATCTGCTCCTGATCATCAAATGAAGAATCAAGGATGTTTTCCGCAAAGCCCTGTATCACATGAATGGGAGTACGCAGTTCATGGGCAACATTGGCGGCGAAATCCTTGCGAACCTGCTCAAGCTTAACCAGGCGGCTGATGTCCCCCAGTACCATCACAATGCCGGGCGGTTTTTGCGGCAAACCCATGTCCATAGGCGCAGCAAACACCTGGAAACATTGCTGAGAGCCGGAAACAAAGCGCCTAAGCGTAAACTCATAGGGCCTGCCTGTTGAAAGAACAATTTGCGCCGCTTCCTCCAGTTCAGCCGAGTGGCTGAATTCAAGAAGGGAAACACCACGCACATCCTTTTCTTTATCGATACCAAACAACGAACAAAGCCTGAGATTCGCGAAAATAATATTAAGGTTGCTGTCCAGGGTTATTACCCCGTCAAACATACTGTTGAGAATCAACTCGCGGTGGCGGCTTTCTGTTTCGGCTTCTTCGGCTTTTATATTCAGCTCGACTGTCTTTTCGTTCAAATCCGCATTAAGCTTCGCCTCGATAAAAAACGACTGACGGCGTGAAAAATAATAAAGGGCCATACAGGTTCCAAGAATTATTGAAAAACCCAAAGCTAAAAAGGGGAAAGTTGTATTTAACAGGCGGGTAAAAAATCCGGGTATCAAACGGGAAAGGCGAAGAACTCCGGCAAATCGCCCGGAAGAATCCTGAATGGCAATCGCGGCGTAAAGGTAATACTGCCCCAAAGTCGCCGAACGCCGATGGGCGATCCCGATGCCCTCATTAACAGCGTCCTGGAATTCAGCACGATCCAAATGATTTTCCATAGCAGCGCTGTCGGCTTCCGTGTCAAAAATGACCTGCCCGCTCCGGCTGATAAAAGTGATACGGTATGAGCCTGAAATATTCGCTAGGGAAGCCCATTCCGCCACGAAACGAAGGTTCGACGCGTCCTTATCAGAAAAGATTTCCGCTGACGTAAAATTTTTCAAAGCCATGGCAGCTTCTTTCATATTTTCTGTATTTATTTCGTAGTATTGGTTATTCGCGAAGATGAGTACTCCCGTGATAAAATAAACCGATACAATTAATGCCGCGACAGCCACAAAAACAAGGCTTCTTTTAAAAATACTTTTCATGACATCCTCATTCTGTTTTGAACCGATAACCAATGCCCCGGATGGTTTCAATCATATCGCCTGAAGCCCCAAGCTTTTTTCTCAATCCCATAATTTGCACGTCAATAGAACGATCCGTTACCGGGTAATCGTGCCCCCTTATCGCGGTGATAAGTTTCTGGCGTGAAAAAACAATGTCGGGGTTACTCAAAAAATGAGCAAGGATCGCGTATTCGGTAGGAAAAAGATCCAGAGGCGTATCTCCCAGAAAAGCCGTATGCCGCTCGATGTCAATTTTAAAATTTCCCTGCTGAAAGACAGTCTTGCTTTTGGAGCCTTCGGCATCAGCGGAAGCAGCTTCTTTCCGCCTGAGAGCCGTGCGTATACGCGCAGCCAATACCCTGGGGCTGTATGGCTTGACCACGTAATCGTCGGCTCCTAACTCAAGCCCCGCGACTATGTCGGCTTCTTCGCCTCGGGCAGTGCACATGATCACCGGCAAGGTTTGCAGGTTTTTCTCCGCCCGGATTTTTTTAATGGTCTTAAAACCATCCATGCCGGGAAGCATGATATCCAGAATAACGCAGTCCGCCCCTTTTTCGCGTATAACCTTAAGCCCTTCCTCTCCAGTTAATGCCGGGATAAGTTTCCACCCTTCGCGGGCAAAAGCGAATTTCAACATTTCCTGTATTTCAGGATCGTCTTCGATTATTAAGATCCGTTCCATACTCAATCGTTTAGACCCTCATGTTTGCCTTCGATCATATAAATGATTCCTTCGCAGATATTGGTGATGTGATCTCCAAGGCGTTCCATATAGCCTGATAGTTTAAGAAGCCTTGCAGCGGCCTTGATGAGCTGCGGTTCTTTTTTCATAAGCGCAAGTACCTCTTCGGTAAGGTCTCTATGCTCGCTGTCTATTTTATCATCAAACGCGGATATTTCTCTGGCGGTTTTTGGATCCTGCGCAAGGTAGGCGGAAAACGCTTTTCTAAGCATTTCCTGTGCGGTTTCCGCCATACGCTCAATTCTGGAAATGGAACGAAACGAAGGGCGCTCCGACAATTTCAACGCCGCCTTTACCAAATGAACAGCATAATCGCCAATTCGTTCCAGGTTTGCGGTAATTTTAAAAACGGTTATGAGTTCCCGCAAATCACGGGCTACAGGCTGCTGGGTAGCAATAAGAACCAGGGCTATGTCTTCTATCTTTAACTGGAGGGCGTCAACAAACTTGCCGTTCTCTTTTACTTCTTCCGCAAGCTCCTTGTCGCCTGAGCGCAGTACGGCAAGCGCCTTTCCAATATCCTCTTCCACCCTGGCAGCCATGAGTGCCAGCTCCTGCCGCAATTGATTTAACTCTTCACTTAATAAAGTCCGCGCCTGCATCATTATTCTCCTTAACCAAAGCGGCCTGTAATGTAAGATTCGGTGCGTTTATCCTGAGGCTGTGTAAACACCTTTGCCGTTTCGGCGTATTCGATAAGTTCCCCCAATAAAAAGAAAGCTGTCCGGTCGCTGATACGCGCTGCCTGATTCATAGAATGTGTAACAATGATGATGCTGAAATCCCTTTTTAGCTCGCCGATGAGTTCCTCGATTCTTCCTGTGGCAATGGGATCCAACGCACTGGTCGGCTCGTCCATGAGGATGATTTCCGGGGCCATGGAGATGCTACGCGCTATGCAGAGCCTTTGCTGCTGGCCGCCTGAAAGACTGTGCGCCGGTTTCTTCAGCCTGTCCTTTACTTCATCCCACAGCGCGGCTTTTATCAAGGATTGTTCCACAAGCTCCGCCAGCTTTTTTTTGTCCTTCATGCCCTGCATTCGCCTACCATAAGCCACGTTGTCAAAGACGCTCATGTTAAAAGGATTCGGCTTTTGAAACACCATGCCAATACGCGTCCGCAGTTCGCTTACATCGATGTCGCCATAAATGTCCTCGCCGTCTAAAATCACTTTCCCGGTAATCCGGCAGGAAGGGATAAGATCGTTCATCCGGTTTATTACTCTGATGAAGGTCGATTTCCCGCAGCCGGACGGACCTATAAGAGCCGCCGCTTCGTTATTGCCTATGTCAAAATTAATATTGAGTAGTGCCTGAAATTCGCCGTAGAAGAGATTTAAATTGTTGATTTGTAGCTTCTCGCCTGGCATTATTAATCCGTATTCCCCGCGACGCCGCTTCCGGCAGCGCCTCTGTATATTAACTTAACCGCCGTATTGATTATAAGCACCACCACGATCAGCACAGCGGCGGCGGTAAAAGCGTGGGCAAAATCGTCAACTTCGATTGCTTCTTTGGTAAGGTAATAAAGATGAATTGTCAAAGTACGGCCCGACTCGAAAATTGTTTTGGGAAGGTTACGCGCAATCCCGACGGTGAGCAGTACAGGAGCTGATTCGCCCACCACCCGGCCCGCGCCGAGTATCGCGGCGGTAAGGATTCCCGGCATTGCGGGGGGCAGAACCACATGGAGTATGGTTTGAAACTTGGTAGCACCCAGGGAAAGCGAACCTTCCCGAAATGAATCCGGCACTGTCTTAAGCGCCTCTTCTGTCGTTCTGATGATCACCGGAAGGATCATGATGCTAAGGGTAAGCCCACCAGCAATGATGGACTGTCCCAGATGCAGGAAGCGGCAGAAAAACAACAGCCCGAAAAGGCCATATATAATCGAAGGGATGCCAGCAAGCGTATCAATGGCAAGCCCCAGGAAGCGGCTAATACTGGATTTGAAGGCGTACTCGTGCAGATAAATGGCTGTCATGATCCCAAGTGGCACGGCAATGGCCAGAGACACAACTACCGTCCAGGCGGTAGCCACAATCATGGGGAGAAGGCTTTGGCTCACGGGGCCTAAGATGACGGAAAGTTTAAACATTCCTGCTGACTGGACAATTATATAGGCGATGATTCCGATTAGAGCCGCACCCACTGCCAAGGAAGCAATGGCCATCAATACATACCAGAAGCTGTCGGTAACTCTTCTTTTTTTAAGATAATTCACGCGTCTGTCTCTCCCCTGCGGCGTATTACTAAAATCAAGCCATTAAGAAGAAGGATCATTACAAGCAGGACTATGCCTATCGCGAAAAGCATATGCGAGTGCCTGCCTTCGGCGTAACCCATTTCCAGGGCGATGGTTGCTGTCAAAGTCCTTACCCCTTCCAGCGGGCTTTTGATTAGCTGCACCGAGTTTCCCGCGACAAGGATAACCGCCATCGTTTCGCCAACGGCACGGGAAAAGCCCAGGATAATCCCCGCCAGTACCCCGGACTTTGCGTGGGGCAAAACCACATACAAGGCGGTCTGCATCTTGCTTGCGCCTAACGCCAGGGACGCTTCGCGCCGGGACAGAGGCACCGCCTGTAGGCATTTTTCGGACACGGTAATAATCGTCGGAAGGATCATTATCGCAAGGACAATTACAGCGGAAAGCAGGCTGTTTCCCGACGGGGTTTTGAAAGCCTGCTTGACCAGCGGCACGATTACCATAAGGCCGAAGAATCCGTAGACCACCGATGGTATGCCCGCCAAAAGCTCCACGCCGCTTCTAAAAACATTCGCGAGCTTTGGCGGAAGGAACTCCGCCATAAAAAGGGCGCAGAACAGGGCTATTGGCACTCCAAGTAAAAGCGCTCCGAAGCAGACTAATATACTGCCCAGAATCATGGGAAAGATACCGTAGACTTTTCTGTAAGCGGGGAGCCATTCCATACCGGCAATAAATTTGAATAAATTATATGGCGGCTCAGGCAGAATGATGTGTATCTTTTGGTTCAAGCCGGGCAACGCCCCGCTGAAGCTCACCGAGCAAGTGTTCGCGTCAGGAAAACTCACATCGGCATCCCCTGCCTCAATCGGCTGAAGCAGCCTTGTGTGGTATTTTTTATCAGGCGAAAGACGGAAGGTCAGTTCCCGCTCTTCTCCCTTGTTGACAAATTGAAAGAAAACGCTTTTAACGTCCCAGGGGAATTCAATAAAGCCTTCGGGGTTTTCGTATAATGTTCCATTAATTGTAACCCTATCCATCCTTTCGGTAACAATTCGCACGGTTTTGGCGGTAGGGACAAAAAAAGGTTCCGCCCCCTGTATGAGTATGAAAACAACAATGGCTCCCAGGGCGGCAACTCCGGTAAAGGAGAACGCCCTGAAAAGCCATGTAAAAGCAGTATCAATAAGACGGCGAGGTCTTAGAACAGGTAGCATCGCTTCCTTTTTTACCGCACACTAATCCAGCTTGTTTTTACAATGTTTTGACCGGCAGGACTCATGACCCAGTCCAGGAACGCTTTGGTTTCAGTGTTAAGCGGCACTCCCTTTTTCGTCAACAGAATAAAAGGCCGGGCAATTTTGTAGGAGCCTGAGACCACATTGCCAGTAGTAGCTGCGACTCCGTCAACGCTTAGGGCTTTGATTGAATTATCCAGAGAGCCAAGGGAAATGTAGCCAATCGCGTCGGCATTGCGGGATACTTCGGCTTTGATTGCGCCGGTTCCATCGAACTCTATCGCGCCCCTGACCAGCTTGTCCTGGAACTTGAGGATCTCTTCAAAAGCGCCACGGGTTCCCGAGCCCGGTTCCCTGGAAACCACAGCGATACGCCCGGTTTTGCCCAGAGCCGCAGCGCCAAGCTGTTCCCAGTTGGAAATTTCTCCGGTGTAGATATTCTTGATCTGTGCCTGGGTCAGGCTTGTAATAGGGTTCGCGTTATTGATGATTACCGCAATGCCGTCGATAGCGATGGTAAGCTCGTCAATTCCTGTTCCCATTTCAGCGGGGGTCAGTTCACGGCTGGACATACCAATTTCGCAGGTACCCGCCGGCACGCCTTTGATTCCGTCGCCGGAACCGGTCGCGCTGACGGTGAATTTAACGTTGCTGCGAACCTTGGCGTATTCGGCGACAAACAGTTCCATCAGGGGATTAACTGAAGTTGACCCGCCCACGGCAATAGTGTAAGGCGCAGCCGCAGGCTGGGTTTGCGAAGGCTGCTGTGAACCGGCGCCGGCTTGCCTGCCAGTCGCAAAAGCCAGTGCTGCCGTCAAAATAAAAGCCACAAAAACAAAAAGAAATTTTCTCATTGTAAAACTCCTTAAATAAAGTTGCTTTATAATATGTTGTTTCATTGTTTAAGAATGGTAATGTTTTTGTTAAAATTTGATTAAATTACTAAAAAATTAAAATATTTCTCCCTCTCATTCGTCTTCAAAACTATAGGGAGAAGACAATGAAAAACACAATTAAATTTGGTTTTATGGGTATTCTTGCAATGCTTGTAACATGCGCCGTGTTTGCTGTGGCTGTCATGCTGCTATGGAACGCCCTCTTGCCGCAGATTTTCGCGCTTCCGCAGATCGGCTACCTGCAAGCGGTAGGGCTGCTGATCCTTTCGCGGCTGCTCTTCGGAGGCATAGGCGACGATATGAAAAACCATGCCGCGCATCGGGGAGGAATGAGAGGCGGGCATATGTTTGATCACGATAACAGACTTCGTGAAAGATGGATGAACATGAGCGAAGAAGAACGCAGAGAGTTTATGGAAAGAGAAAGGAAGGACGAAGGCAATGAGTAAACCCATTATTGCCGTTCAAAACCTGACCAAGCGGTACAAGGGCGCGGGAAAGCCAGCGGTGGACAGCATCAGTTTTTCCGTAGGCGAAGGGGAATTCTTCGCTTTTCTCGGACCCAATGGCGCGGGAAAAACCACGACCATCTCAATCCTGACCACAACGCTTTCCAAAACTTCCGGGGAACTACATATCGCCGGATTCGACGTGGACACCCAGGCTCGGCAGGTACGTGAAGAAATCGGGATTATCTTCCAGCAGCCAAGCCTTGACGAGAACCTCAGCGTCGAAGAAAACATCCGTTTCCATGCCTGCCTCTACGGTATGTGCGGCTACCGCCCCTCCTTTAAACTGATGCCGACAGCTTATCGTAAAAAAGTATTGGAACTGGCTGACATGGTCGGCCTCGCCGATTTACTGGAGAAGCCCGTCAAAAAACTTTCAGGCGGAATGCGGCGCAAACTGGAAATTATCCGCAGCCTGATCCACACACCTCGGGTACTTTTCCTGGACGAGCCAACGCAGGGGCTGGACGCTGTAAGCCGCCGGGGACTGTGGGACTACATCAATACAGTGCGCCGCCAGTACGGAACCACGGTATTTCTCACCACCCACTACATCGACGAAGCTGAAAACACCGACACGGTATGCGTAATTAACCACGGGAAGATCGTATTTATGGATTCACCGGATGAAATGAAGCGGAACCTGCTTAAGCAGGAACTTATCATCGACGCAGATGACCGTAACGCGCTCAAGGCGGAATTGTCCGCGTTGAATCTGAGCATAAGCGCAAACGGCAAGGTCATTGTTCCCTTTCAGGGGCGCACGGCGCAACAGTTGATCGCGCAGATCAAAACGCCGCTTTCAGTTTTAAAAATCCACGACCCTTCATTAGAGGACGCTTACGTGGAACTATTGCAGAAGACAGAATCAGGAAACACAAAATGAACGAAACAATCCTAACACGCAGAAAGTCCCGTATTTTCCGGGAACTTAACACCATCCTCACCGTGATGGCGCGGGACATTACACTCTTTTTCAAATCCATAGCCACGCCGATTATGAGCATAGTTATGCCCCTGGTTATGATGGGCATGATAGGCGGCAACCTTTCGCAGAACATGGCATCTTCGCTGAGCTTTCAATTCGGTACATTCATGATAGTGGGGATGATGGTCAATATGCTGTTTATGATGACCTCGATGAACATGACCAGTTTTGTAGACGATCATCAAACCGACTTTATACAGGAAATGCTGGTGTCGCCGGTATCCCGCTATTCCCTTGTAATCGGCAAGATCTTCGGCTCCATGTTCGGGGCGATCCTAAGCCTCGCGGGAACGCTCGTTGTGGGCCTTTTGATGGGCATTACCCTGAGCGCCGGGCAGCTCCTCTTGATCCTTGCGCTTTCACCGCTCATGTGCCTTTCCGGCGGCGCACTGGCGATGATACTTATCGGCCTTATCAGGAACAAAACCGCCGCGAATATGGCAGTGTCGCTTATCACCCTGCCGCAAATGTTTTTATCAGGCGCGATTATTCCAATTAACAATTCATCGGGGGCACTCTTTGTTGTAAGCCGAATGTTGCCGATGACCTATTGCATTGACCTGGTACGCGCAGTAGTTTATGCCGGAACACCGGAATATAATAGCGTAGTAATGTTTAACCCTTTAATCAACTTTGCCGTTATTGCCGCGCTTACGGTATTGTGCCTTGTCATCGGGACTTTCTTTTTCGCACGTTCTGAAAAAAACAGGTAAAAACAGAAACACATGGCAAGCAAAACAGCGGAAGTCTTTTTAAGTTTCAGGCAGCGGCTACTGAATTTCATACACACACGGGTCAGCCGAATTGAAGACGCCGAGGACATTTTACAGGAGGTGTTCTATCAATTTACCCGTGTCAATAATTTGATCAACCCGATAGAAAACATTTCAGCTTGGCTTTACCATGCGGCGCGTAACAGAATTATCGACCACTATAAAAAGAAAAAAGATGAGCCATTGCCCTCATCTTACGATGAAGAAAATGATGATGTTCTAGACGAGATAAGCGATATTATTTATGGCGAAGAGGCAACTCCGGAAATAAAAATGCTGCGTTCATTGGTTTTTGAAGAAATACAAGCCGCCCTTGCAGATTTGCCAAAGGAACAACGCGAGGTTTTTGAGCTGACCGAATTGCTGGGTTATTCCGTAAATGAAGCTGCAGAAAAAACCCATACGCCGGTTAATACGGTTCTTTCGCGCAAGCATTACGCGGTAAAATTTTTACGAAAAAAATTACATGAGTTGTATGACGATGTTATCTGCAAATAGCGGGGCATTGACTAATTAATTTCCATAGATAATACTAAAACTGAAAAAAATGGACAAAACATTGTGGCTTCATTAATTCTCTTAATTATTATTTATATCTCGTTTATTAGTTTAGGTTTGCCGGATTCATTGCTTGGATCGGCATGGCCTTCAATGTATAACGGCTTAAATGTTCCCCTGCATTACGCCGGGTATATTTTAATGATTGTCGCGGGCGGGACGGTTATATCAAGCGTTTTCAGCGAAAGAGTTATCAGGCGGCTGGGAACCGGGCTTGTCGCCGCCTTGAGTGTTTTATTGACCGCAGTTGCGCTCCTCGGAATATCATTTTCTCATTCTTTCTCATTATTGTGCCTATACGCCATTCCCCTTGGCCTGGGCGCAGGTTCCATAGATGCCGCCCTGAATAACTACGTGGCGTTGCATTACAAGGCAAAGCACATGAGCTGGCTCCATTGCTTTTGGGGGATTGGCGCATCAATAGGGCCAATTATCATGTCGTATTTTTTAATAAGGGACAGCTCATGGGGCCTGGGTTACCGCACGATAGGAATAATTCAATCCTCTCTTGTGATCGTATTGTTTTCAACAATATCGCTATGGGGGAAAAACAAATCCCAAAGCAGCAATACCCAAAGCGGCAGTGAAATAAAAGAAACCCGTCAGAAAATACAATTCAGCCAATTGTTTCGCACCGTTGGGGTTAAACCAATTCTGGTCGCGTTCTTCTGCTATTGCAGTATTGAAACCACAACCGGATTGTGGGGAAGTAGTTATCTGGTTATTGAAAAAAACATAGCGCCTGAAATAGCTGCCCGATGGATTTCGTTGTACTTTATCGGCATAACTGCCGGCCGCTTTATTTCCGGTTTTCTGACCATGAAATTTAACAACCGCCAGATGGTCAGATTGGGGCAGGCTTTTATCGCTTGCGGAATAATCGCTTTATTCCTGCCCATCGGCAGGGCATTATTATTACCCGCCTTTTTTACAATCGGGCTGGGCTGCGCTCCGATATACCCAAGCCTTCTGCACGAGACGCCCAAAAATTTTGGCAGTGAAAAATCACAGGCTATAATGGGAATACAAATGGCAAGCGCGTATATAGGATCCACATTTATGCCGCCGTTGTTCGGGCGGATAGCGTCATTCTTAAGTTTCAAAACCTTCCCGATATTTATCGGGGCAATACTGTTGCTAAATATTTTAATGGTTGAATTAGTGAACAAAAAAATAGGAAACTTGGGCGAGCCCTGAATTTTTTAGATTTGGAGATAGGCGACGTTTTAATGTCGCCTATCTCCATTAGAATTATATGCCGCTGAGCAAACAACCTAATACAAGCAAAGCGCCGCCAACAAAGGAGACCCAATTGTTGATCCCGCTAAAGAACGGGATGTGGACGAGCGATGCGAGCAACCCCAGAATGATCAGGCATACGCTGATAAGAAAGATCACGTTTCTTGGTGCAGATAATCTCATAACAAAATCCTCCTAAAAGATTAATATAAAGTCTATGTAAATATACTGATTTTACTAACGCCTGAAATAAGTGGAAATATATTTTTTTGTGTAAAATAAATTTTAATCGTGTTATTTTATTTATTAATTGCAAAAGTAAAAATCTTACCATGGAGTACACGGAGTTTCACGGAGTAAAAGAAGATTTTCATACTAAAAACTCCGTGTTCTTTGTGTACTCTGTGCCTTTGTGAGATAAAATTTCTAGAAAATCTCTTGAGCTTATACTATCGAATCTGCTGTCGTTTGACTTGCTCGCCGGCGCTTGTGTAGACTGTCGTGTTTGGCGGGACAGACTCGGTTATCCATACGTTGCCGCCGATAATGCTGCCACGGCCAATTACCGTTTCGCCGCCCAGAATTGTCGCATTGGAATAAATGGTAACGTCGTCTTCGATAGTGGGATGGCGTTTGCGGTTGCCTTCTTCTTTTTTCACCGAAAGAGCGCCAAGGGTAACACCCTGATAGAGCTTTACATTGTTGCCGATAACCGTTGTCTCGCCTATTACCACGCCGGTTCCGTGATCGATAAAAAACGATTCGCCAATTTCCGCTCCCGGGTGGATGTCTATGCCGGTGCTGCCATGAACCATCTCGCTCATCATGCGGGGGATAAGGGGAACCTGCGCCTTCCAGAAATAATGGGCAAGCCGGTGGACGGTAATTGCCTGAAAGCCGGGGTATGAAAGTATCACTTCCTCAAAGCTTTTAGCCGCAGGATCGCCCCGGAAATTTGCCTGCATATCAAGGGATAATTTGCGGCGAATCAGCGGGATTTCCTCGAAAAAACTCTCCACGATAAGCTCCGCCGAAGCGTGGCAGCCACCATGCCCACAGCTCAAAGATCCCTCGCGGACTGAAAACGCAAGGCTTTTTTCCACTTCGCGGATCAGCTCCCTGGCAAGGTGGTTCACCTTTTCCGCAGTCATGAGCTTCAGGTTGCTGTGATCAAGCCCCTGGTTTTCCCGAAAGCCGGGAAAAATAAGTTCGTCCAGGCCGCGCATAATGCGGGCAATGTTTTCCCTGCCGGGAAGGTTCGCCCCACCGGAATGGTTCACCATGCCATAATCGCCGTATGTTTCCATAAGCGAATCTATTACCTTGCCGATTCTGTCCATGCAAACAGTGTATCAGAGTTCCGCCCGGCAATATAGGTGTTATCAGAAGCTATACTTCAGCGCCGCCTTTACAAAACTGTTGTCCTTATACTGACCGAATTGCCCGTCCTTGCTGCCGCCAAAAATACCGCATGAAAGCTCAATGGACACCGCGTCCTTGGTCCAGACAAGCGAAGGTATAAAGAGGAAATCGCCGTCTTCAATTCCGCACAAAACTGCAAGCCGGGCTTCCAGCTCATCGCGCAGGAATTTCTTGGAAAGGGCAGCAATAATTTGCGTGGAAGTCATATTGGTATCGGCCTCAATATCAAACAGCGGATTATTGCCAATCTTGTTATCCATCAGGCGAATGGATTCGTTGCACTGGAAGTTAAGGTTAATGCCCCACATAAGATCGCGATCAAAACCCAAAGCCCCCAAAAGCGCTGGATTGTAAACCGATCCGTCATCACCGTCTAAATCCCCGGTTATGTTTAGCGCAAGCTCCGCGCGGGCATTAAAGCCAAAAAGCACTTGCGCCCAGTCAACTCCGATTTGGTGGTAGGGATTATAGGCGAAATTTATCGCAGTAGGCACCGGCGAAGGCGGCGCAATCGACATCGTAACAGCAGGCCTTGTTAAGCGCCCATAGTAGTACTGCAAGCCAAAATCAGCCGGGCCAATTGTTGTCGTAAACCTTGCGCCCGCCTGCATATAATCCAAGGTTGAAGTATCCTCCTGAGTTATCGGAACCCCCATAGCCTGAAGCTGGCTCAACTGCGTCATTTGCGCCGGAACCCAGCGCCCCTCCGTGGCGTAACGCAGCGGTTCAAAAGACGGCACAAACACGCCTTCAATTTTGGAGAAAGATCCAACGCGGTACGAAGCGTGAATTAAGGGGCGTGCAATTTTTAAGCTCATCGAGTCGCTTAAATCGGTCAATTCCGAGTAATCCAAAGGGTTGATCACGTCCAGAGGGCCAAAACTGTCAGCTTTGCCCCAGGTGAGCTTTCGTAGGCCGCCTTCAACTTCCAGACCGCCGAAAAAAGCGCGGACATACGCCTCGTCAATGGATACCGGCTGTGTTGACGGACGTAATTTCAAGTTGACAATGCCATCGGCAAAAGAAGGCCCTGCAAAAAAATTGAGCTTCCCGGAAAAAACATTGCCCAGGCGCGTTTGATCCATCCCGTTGGAAAAATCATCAGCGTATCCCAAAAGCGACGCGGAAACCTCGCCCCCGACGGCAACGGCTACGGCGCTATTTGTATTACCGACAGTGTCGTCATCGCCGAACCCGAAGCCAAAATCCTGTGCGTAAATGTTAATGCAAATAATAACGCATAACAATACAAAAAATAGTTTTTTTTCTTTACTCATTTTTCACTCCTCGTTTTATCTAGTTCTCCCCGTCTCAAGATACGCTGTAGTAAAAACCCCCTCGGGAATAGGATCATCGTACTTGATAATCTCCATATATATCGTCGTTGAGGTTCCTGCCCCGACCGTGGATACTTTGGTTTGCATAGGCGTAAGGCGTCCCTGCGCGTCCTTAAAATCGGACATTTCCATCAGCTTTTCCATTTCTCCGCGACGGTTGTACATTTCACTTTTATAGATCAAGAAACCAGTCTTGTCTATCCATGATACAGTTTTTGAATACTTATAAGTATTGTCTTTCGGAACAGATTGAACCACATAACAGGATTTCCCGTTAAGCGTTTCCTCGCGCAACAATGTATGGGTGTCCAGTGAAAGCTCCCTGTTCATGGACGAGATGTCGTCATACGAGAAATCTGTGCCCATAAAGCTACCGCCGCTTTCCGACGCCGCGATCCGCCGCACCTTGCCCAGGCTCGGTAAATAAATCCACTGGTCCGAACCGCCCCCGGCAGTGTCCATAGTGAGGAAGCGCGTCCCCGCAACATTGGCGGGGTTTAGGAACACTATTACGGTACGCGCCCCGTTGAGGCCATCCTTTGAATACTGATCGATTTTCCGCTCCGTCGTTGTTCCGTTCTTCGCAGTAATTACCATGCGGGAGCGGGTAGACATCGTATCAGATTTGATACGGTTCTTCGCTGAGTTCATAATTGAAGCGCCATCCTGTGCACTCAGCAGACCCGCACTTACTAACAGAAATACTAAAACAGTCATTCTCTTCATTTTATTCCTCCTGGTTTTCTAAGTAGATGAATTGCGGCTTAATAACCATAAGCAGCGCCGGAATTACAGTTAAGCTGACAAAAGCAGTTATCATCATGCTTAAAGCGATAAGCGCGCCTAGTTGCGCGATGATTCTGAACTGGGAGAACGCGAGTACCCCGAAGCCCGCGCCCACGGACAGGGCGTTAATGATAATGGCCTTGCCGCAGCCGATGAAAGTCCGGCGAAGAAAATCTGGTGCTCCCGATTGGTATTCATGTTTGTAAAATTCTATAAAGTGAATGGTATAGTCAATACCGATGCCGACAGCCAGGCTCGAAATCAGGGCGGTTCCGAGGCTGAGTTTAATTCCCAGAAAACCCATCACAGCGAAGTTGCACAGGATTGCCAGCGTCAACGGAACGGAGCCGATAAATCCGGCAACCAGGGCTTTGTTGGAAAGCGCCACGATTAGGAACACTATAAGCACGGAAATGAAAATCGATATAAGCTGGGAGTTAAAAATCAAATCGGTGACGGCCATTTCATAAACTATGCCACCGCCGATAATCACTTCAACATTTTTGGGAAAGTTCACCGCGATATATTCTTTTATCGTGTCGATAACCGCATGGGAATCTCTATTTCCTACCGTGCGTAACTGTACCATCGTCCTGATCGCAGTGGGCTCAAGCGGATCGTTGGAATAGCCTGAATCATCATCCCCGGAAAGCAGAACCAGGTAATTGGCAATTAAACGCTGGAGTTCATCTTTGGTTTCTTTGCCGTAACGCCTGGGATCCGAAGGAATTTCATAATAAGCCATGCCCTCATAATTTGTAAGGCGTTTTAGTTCCCGCACCAGATCACTGCCGCTTAAATGGGACGATTTTCCCGCCGCATTATCGAGAAACCTAATCATATCCGCCGTGTCGTAACTGTCCAAACTATAAGAGCTTTCCTGAATCGGGGCTTCATAATAATCGTCATTATCACTAAAACCAAAATTACCAAAACCAAAATCTCCAATATCACTGAAACCAAAGCTTTCCGTCCCGGTAAATGAATTGACCGGCCGCAACCCTTCGGGGCTTTCGCCGACATTAAACACCTGGTTGATCCGCTTGATAATATCCGTAAAACCAACAACCTTGCCAACATCCTGAACATGCTCAGTCAGGTAAACGGAAAGGCCATCAACCGCCTGCAACACGTCGGGGTGCAGCAGTTCTTCCGTAGTGGCAGCCTGCATTACCAGATTTAAGTCCTTTGAGCCGCCGAAATACTCGCGGATAAAACGATCTGAGCGGCTGATGTCGGTCTCGTTCTGAAAAAATTCAACTACCGCGTTATCGACGATAACCTTTGAAAGCCCGTATAGCGAAATAAGCACAGCCAGAGCAGCCAGAACGAGTACCAGTACCTTTTTCTCGGCGATGCTTGTAAATGCCCCAGCGATAGCGTTGCTGAAACGATCATCATCTGACTGCTCTTTTTGCTTTTCTTTGTTAAGGCGCGGGCCCCGGAGCAGGAACATTGACGGAATAAGCAGTACCGCCACGACAAATGCAGCCATCACGCCAACGCCGGCACAAAACCCGAATTCGCGCATCGGGACTATCGGCGTAAAACAAAACGAGACAAAGCCTGCGATGGTGGTAAGCGCCGCCAGAAATACCGGCTTAATCAATTTCTTAACAAGAGCCAAAACCAATTCGCGGTGCTCTTCAATTGTAAGCAATCTATTACGGGTATCTTCGGCATAATGGGTAACGATGTGAATACCGTAGGCACTGCCGACCGCGACAAGAATTACCGGCAGTATGGTAGTAATTACCGAGAGCTTTATGCCCAACAGCGCCGCCATCCCGACAGTCCAGATTACCGCGATGATGACTGTCAAAAACGGCAGAACGACAAAAGAAAAACGCCTGAACGAGAAGAAAAGCATTGCCAGCACCACAATAACAACAAGGGGTATCAATAGCAGATTGTCAGCGATTATTGATTTATTGATAGTCGCGTTGATAATCGGCTGTCCGGTAAAATACACTTCCGCTTCACCGGAAAAAATTTCACCGGCAATTTTACGGATTATATCGATACTCCGGGTTACTTCCGGGCGGGTAAAATCCACAGTAACAGCATCCAGGGTAATCAGGATCTGCGTAGCCGAAAGATCGTCAGAAACGAGGGAATTGCTGAACAGATCCCAGGACGCGATACGCCGCCTAAGCTCAGTGATCTCTTCATCGGTTCCGGTGAAATTTTCCGGCACCAAATCCGAAACAATGATACTGTCGCTGTCGCCGGTTATATATTGCGTTGACATGATCGAATTGACGGATTTGACAAATTCGATATCTTCAACAGCCTGTGAGAAATCCCGGATGCGGGTGAGAAAGGCTTTTTCAAAAACCGTCCTGTAAGGACGCTCAAGCCCGACCAGAATCATTACCTGCCCGCCGAAAGTCTCGTCAACATATTCAGAGATAAGCTTGGCGGGATTTTTGTCCGGCAGGAAGCGGATGTTATTGTTGTCCAGCTCCGCACGGGGAACCCACAAGCCCAGGAATAACGTGATTATTGTGATAACGCCGACCACCAAAGCCGGATGCTTAAACAATTTTTTCATATTTGACTCTTAATCCAAAATCTCCTACAATGCAAATAGATAACAACACACAGTTTGATTAAATCCGAAGTGTATCCTACACAACACTATGTGCCTGTTGGATACGCTACATTTTTTGATGAAATGTAGGGAAACCTTATAGGAGAAAATATGGAAAAAAAGGAGAATCGTAAGAGCCGTTATTCCAAAATGGTAATGCGCGAAAGCTTAATGGAGCTTATGAAGTCAAAATCGATTTTAAGCATTTCCGTAAAGGATATATGCGATATTGCTGATATAAGCCGCTCAACTTTTTATGATCATTATAAAGACCAATACGATTTATTAAAGCAGATAGAAGATGATACCCTTGCATATTTTGAAGATATGCTGATCAGGTATAAGGATAAGCAAACCCAAAAAGAGACTAACCAGATGCTTGAGGAAATGCTGACGTATATTGCGAATAACGGCGATACCATTCAGGTATTGTTAAGCGAAAACGGCGACATAAGTTTTCAAAAGAAACTTCTGTATCACTTCATTATGCACAACCAAATAATTAAATACTTCTCCGAAAAACAGAATGATGATACAAAACCTTATTATTCAGTTTTTCTTGTGCATGGAGCTATCGGTTTGATTCAGCACTGGCTGAAAGAAAAAATGGCTATGCCGGTTCCGCAGTTGGCCAAGATGTTAATGAAATGGACAGAACACCAGATTAAGTTCTAATACCTTTTTTCAGCTTACTCATCTCGCCATTGCTTTTCTGAACCTGGCAGAACGAAGCGAGCTATTATCCCCTCCCTGGCGGTATCCAATCCATAATCCCACATTGATTATGCGTTCCCTGGCACTGGGATGGGTTGTGTTAAACCCTGAGCGCTGGGAATTCACAGTACCTTGCAGCAATTTTAAAACATCCAGAATAGCCTGAGGATTATAGCCCGATGCCGCAAGGAGAATTATCGCTTCCTGGTCAGATTCCATTTCCTGTTTCTGGGAATAGCCATTTTTTAAAAGGGTATCCATCATTGCGGTAACCGAATCGCGGAAAGCAAGAAGCCTCTGAACCGATGTGGAACCACTGCTCGCAATGCCTGATGCCCGATCCGCTATTGCCGACATTTCATTACTAAACCCCATAGTGCTAATTAAATTGGCGCTGTGTTTCAGCATTACGTGGGCAAGCTCATGGGCAATGACTGCGGCAAGCATATCTTCGGAAGTGGTTAGCTCCACCAGCCCTTTGGTGATAAAAATATGCCCCCCCGGGCTGGAAAACGCGTTAAACTCCGGGCTGTCAAGGATAAGCACATGGTAGCCATTGAATATTTCAGGGTAAGGGGAATTAATAACAACAGTCTGGCAGATAAGGTTCAAATAATTGGTCAGTGCCGGATTGGCTGTATAAGGCTTATAAATCGCGAGAATATTTGCCGCCACCGCCCGTCCCAAAAAATACTCGTCTTGCAGCGTAGGTTCCGCTTCACTTTCCATTAAAGCCTTTTCCATGCTGGAAATAGCGTCATTTGGAAAATTCTGCGCACTGTTAACATTGGGCGTCGTACTACTGGTCTGGGACTGCCCTTTAGGATAAACTGCCTGAGCTTGAATAAAAAGAAACCCAAAAATAAACAACAAGGCGATATTTTTCATTCCAGTTTTAACCCGCTTGCTTTTCTTGCGCTTTTTGCATCTGCGTCACGCACCATCACAAAAAGATATGGCGGCTCATCGCCTTCATAACTAACAGTATAAACTACGCCGCCATACTCTATAACCCGATTGACGGAATTATGATAAAGTATTTGGTATTTTTCACCAATACCTTCCCGGTATTTCCCGAATTGAATTACCGGATCCCCATCATAATCTTCAAAAGCAACATCCAGAAAATATCCAAGGGCTTCATTAGCTCTAAGTCCGTTAGAGCGAACCAGGCCCGGCAAATTTTCCTGAATAATAACAGAATCCCTGGCTGCGGCGCCTCTTCGCAACAATTGACCTTCTTCGATTATCGGTTCCATATCTCCTATGCCCAACCTGAGGGTAATAGTTTTAGAGATATAGCATTGTAATTTCGGAGTATTATTTACTCCGACAAGTTCAGTAATAACGCTGTCGGTAATAGGTACAGCGCGAGCTGTTGTTGAACAGCTTATTAAAGCTAAAGGTATTGTGATACAAGCAATTATTAAATAAATGATTTTAAATTCAATAGACTTTTTCATCACTACTCCTTCCCTGTTATGGCAAAAATTAAGTTGTTTTCTGTACGGTAATGCTAATGTTTCTTTTCCGGTACGTCAACTGCTTTGATTATACATGAAGCCCCTGGCAGAATCACAGAACCAAGCGCATTTCCCACCGCCCCTGTTTGGGAGTCTATAGGACAAACATTTACAAGGCCGGAAGCCTGATGGGCGATAAGGACAAACTCCTCCCCGGGGGAAAAGCAGAAGTTTCTGGGGCTGTCTCCAAAAGCAGGATAAGAGCCTATGAAACGCGGTGAAGCGCCCTCGACGGTACTAAAAGCCGAGATAAGGTTTTTTCCCCTTACAGAAGCATACAACCTTGTTCCATCCTCAGTAAAATGGATGTCGGCAGCGGTATCCGCCTCGGTAAAAACTCCTTCTATGAGAGGATATAAGGCCTCTGGCTTCACACCTGTCTTTGCCAATTGATAGCAGACCATGCTTACACCCAATTCCATAACAGCATAAAAAAGTTTGCCGCCGGGGTGGATGGCTATATGCCTTGGCCCGCCGCCTTCCGGCGCTGAAACAACAGGGTTTACGCTGTCCGGGACGAGAGAACCATCTTTCCGCTGGTTATAGCAAAACAGGCTATCGGCCCCAAGGTCGGCGGCAATCAGAAGGTTGGCCCCCGGAACAGGGTTGACCGAGTGCGCATGTGGCCCTTTCTGGCGGTCAGGATTCGGGCCTGAGCCTTCGTGCTGTATTTCCGCTACAACAGCGCCTAAGGAGCCGTCGGAAAGAATCTCAACGCCAAAGATGCTGCCGCTTTCATAATTCGCCGCGTAGAGATAGTTGTTCATTTCGGCAACATGGCAGGTTCCGGCGCCACCTGATTCCCGGCTATTGATGAAAACCAAAGCGTTTTGCGCCCCCACCGATAAAGCGGATACCTTTCCCGCTCTTCCGGTTTCATTGGCGGCATACAGGAAATTTCCCGAACGCAATAAAAAAGAGGGATTTTCGCCGCCATAAAATGAATCCTCAAGACGCAGAATGCCGCTGTTTGTGTCAAAGCAAAGAAGATGAATCCCCTTGTCCATTGGGTTTGAGGTATAACAACCGGCATAAAAAAAATAAAGCATATTATCTCGCCTTGAAAAAATAAACACCACCATTATAATAAGCTTACGGGTTATATGCTACCTGAAATTATTAAACGCGAAGCTATATACCTTTGGTATTACTTTTCTATTTTACTCGGGCAAATAGGGCCGTACTGGGTTTTGGGAATGGCACTTGGCTCGGTCATATCGGTATTTGGCAAGGAACGGATACACAGGCTATTTGACTCATTACAGGACAAGCACCTCGGAGTGTTCGGCTTAATCCCCGCAAGCCTTATCGGGATTGCCTCTCCCCTTTGCATGTACGGAACAATACCTATTGCCGCTTCATTCTCGCAAAAAGGAATGCGCGATGACTGGCTTGCGGCGTTTATGATGAGTTCCATACTTCTAAACCCGCAGCTTCTTTTTTACAGCGCCGCCCTGGGCAGCGCTGCGCTTATAATTCGTTTTGCGTCCTGCTTTTTCTGCGGCATCGCATCGGGATTTTTGTTGCATATCTTCTATAGGAATAAAAACTTTTTCAATTTCAAAGGCTTTAGCGAAACAGAAAGCCACGATACCGATCCCGATCTTGCCCTGCGCCTGCTGAAAAACCTCTGGCGGAATTTTAAAACAACAGGGCCGGCTTTCCTTATCGGGTTATGCCTTGCCGCCATGTTTCAACGTTACATACCGGAAGATACTGTCGCAGCCCTTTTCGGGAAAAACCGGGGCTTTGGCCTCTTAATGGCTGCAAGTGTCGGGGTACCCCTGTACGTTTGTGGAGGCGGGACTATCCCGCTGTTGCAGGTATGGCTGCTTAACGGAATGACAATGGGCGCGGCTTCCGCCTTTATGATTACCGGGCAGGCCATGAAAATAACAAACCTGGGGGCAGTAAAAATCATTCTGGGCTTGAAACATTTCTTGCTTTATATATTATTTGTCATATTGTTTGCCCTGCTAAGTGGATTTATTGTGGATTATATATTCAGGATCGGATATTAAGCGGAATTACAAGCGCAGCGCATCATGAATATCTTTCACAAACGCTTTAAGCGTTTCCATAAAAACAGGAAGTTGCTTCCCAATAAACTCTATGTTTCCTGCCTTGCCCGCAGCTTCAAGAGCGGCCGCTTCCGCTGAAACTTTCTCCGCGCCAAGGTTTGCGGATGCACCTTTCAGAGCATGGAACTGGGTCACCAATGCGGAGATGATGTCCGCCGAAGACAGATCAGCTTCCTCGGTTTTCTGTAGCAGCGGCAGCCTTTCTTCCACATCCTTGCATAGCAAAGCAAGCAAAGAACGATAGCGTTCTTCTTTCCCGCCTGTCATCGCGATACCTTTTTTAACATCCACGCCAGGAATAGTAGGGAGTAGGGAGTGGCTAGTAGGGAGTGGGGTTTCTGTTAGTGGACTTTGCGTATTAGGAAGCTCGCCATGCTTGCTAACCTCGCTCCCCATTCCCAATTCCCCATTCCCCATTCCCTTTACCTGTTTTCTTTTTTCCTTCGGTATCCAGCGGCCAAGCATTTCATCCAATTTTGATACATCTATGGGTTTGGCAAGAAAATCGTTGAATCCGTTCTCGATAAACATTTCCCGCATCCCAACAACGGCATTTGCGGTTAATGCGACAATCGGAACCTGCTTATACGTAACGTCATTTGCCGTCAGTCCCTTTTCCCAGGCGCGAATTGCAGCGGTTGTTTCAATGCCATCCATATCCGGCATCAGGTGATCCATAAGTACAATGTCGTAGTCGCGCTCCTCCTCAGCTGCGCGCTTTACCAGCTCTATGGCCAGCATACCGTTAAGGCATGTGTCCACCGATACCCTGTAGGGGCTAAGGAGGCCTTCGGCCACTTTGAGGTTGGTGGCGATATCATCTACCACCAGCAGACGTGCGCCGGGGAATGTGAAGCGGATCGCACTGGCGTTTCCGTCATTATCATAATAGCCTTTGCTGTCCGCCTTGCCGTTGAGGGTGTTGGCAATTGACAGGGATTGCACCGGAATAGACACAAAGCGCACACCGTTTATGTAAGCTTCAGTTCCCCATTCAACCATAAGGGCAAGGGGCGGTTTTTTATCATTATGAAAAAATCCACGTTCCATTATCTGCTTGATCTTATTATATAGACCGTAGCCGGAAAACACATAGAACCATTCTTCAAGATACAGGGCTGCGGCCAAATCATCCTGGCTCGTCACCAAAGTATATGGAACCTTCAGGTTTTCCAAAGTCCAGCATATCGATTTGGCGTAGACAGCCCTGCCTTCATAAACCAGCACCTTCTTTTTTTCCGCTTCCTCCACCATGGCAAAGGGCGTTTCCGATTCAAAATCCTGGGGGACAATCACCGTAAAGGTACTGCCTTTACCGTATTCGCTTTCCACTGTAATGTCCCCACCCATCGCGACACATAGGCGTTTTGTAATGGCAAGGCCCAGTCCCGTTCCTTCGATGCCCTGGTTTTTCCTTTCGTCCACTTTGACAAACTCGCCAAACAGTTTATCCCGATCCTCAGGCTTAATTCCCTTTCCGGTATCGACCACTGCTATTTTGAGCCAAACCTGTTTTTCGTCCCGCTTGTCCTCGGTAATGATTAAGCCAATATTGCCCTTTTCCGAATACTTAACCGCGTTGGAAAGAAGGTTAAGAAGTATTTGACGCAAGCGTACTTCGTCCCCGATGAAGTTATTGGGGATTTGCCCGTCTATATTGGTATAAAATCGGAGCGGTTTTTCCCCGATCCGCATACGGATAATATTGACAGAGTCGTTGATCAAAGATGAAAGCATATATTTTACGGGGGTTATTTCCAGCTTGCCAGCTTCGATTTTTGAAAAGTCCAGAATATCATTGATAATGGAGACGAGGTTATTCCCCGCCTGCCTAATCTCCTGCGCACGGTCGCGGGCCTCTTCCGAGAGTTCTCCCCTTAGCAATAGTTCCGCCATACCGATAATCGCATTCATTGGGGTGCGGATTTCATGGCTCATTTTCGCAAGAAAATCGCTTTTTGCATGCGAAGCAGATTCCGCCTTCCGGTTTGCTTCAAGCAACTGCAAATTTTGTTCAGCCATCGCGTTTTCCGAACGGGAAATGAAAACATTGATAACAACGAACAGGAAAAAGATAAGGAACAGCATGCTGAAAAATACGGTATTCATGGTATGATTCAGCGCCAACAAACCCGGTAACGGATAACTCACTGCCAGATACCATTCCATCGCCGGAATAGAGCTTACCAGGTATATTTTTTTATCGTAGACAAAGTCTCTGCTCTCCCCGTCGGAAAGCTCATGCGCGGTTTTGATCAATTCCTTTCCGGTTTCGCCAAGCAGTTCGTCAAGGCGGACTTTATTTTCAACCAGACTGTAATCTACCGCCGAAGTAATTTCATTGTATTTGTTGAACATATATGAGGTGATATGTGTATCGAACTTCAGATAGCTGGAAGCGACAAAATTGGAAAAGTCAGTTAGGTTTATGCCTGTACCAAGCATACCCAAAGGTTTTTTTCCGGCATCCGAGTCAGTAAATACCGGGACATTGACCCAAAGGTTGATTTCACCCAAATCAGGATTATAGTTAATGTTAAAATTAAATTTTTCTGTCTCGTACAGCGTTAAATTGTACCAATAATTCTCAGGATCATCCGGATTGACAACATATGGCACATTTCCTGTAAAATAAAACAACTTATCCACGTCATTGATCCAGAAAACCACTTTATTATTGAAATGTTCCTGATAAAGGGTGAATTCGGTGCGCGCAAGCAAGCCAAGAGCCGGATCGGAGGGATCCATAAAGTACTGCCTGATAACCGGAGTATCCGCCATTTTCAGCACAAGGGCGAGTTCGCTGTTTACCGCAGTTGCCAAACGCAACATCATTGTTTCAGATGTTATGGAGAGCTGCTGTTCAATAAAAGAAAGGTTGGTTTGATGCGTAGAAATTGTATATGCCACAATAGCCGCAATAGCAATAATCAGAAAAAGAATGCCTGAAAAAGCAAGGAATGCCTTGTTGACAAATCTTTTTATTGACCTGACAGGTTTTATTATCATGTCGCGCTATTGGCTATTGTCACATATACCACCACACCGCCTTATTCCACTTTGAAGCGCGAAACCTCCCTTAACAGATCGTCAATGGCTTCGCGGTTCTTTACGGTCATCTCGTTGACATTGTGTACCGCTACGTTAATCTGATCCGCGCCTAATGACATCTCGTTCATGCCGCCGGTTATTTCCTGCGTCGCTTTTTCAAGGTTCTGACATTCACGCAGGACTTCCTGGCTTCCGACGTGCATTTCATCGGAACTGCTCCTTACCTTCTGCGTAAGCTCGCTCAAACTGCTTGCGCTCTTTAAAACCTGCTTGCTCCCCTCGGTCTGCTCTTCCATCGCGTTGCGGATATGCAATTCCTGATCCGACACCGTATTTACGCCTGTGTCAATCGCTTCAAATTTTTTCAGCACGTCCTCGGTGGAAGCTGTAACTTTTTTGATTGACTCGGCTATTTTTTCCAGTACCTGGCCAATCGTTTTGGACTGCACGCCGGAGTTTTCAGCCAGCTTGCGTATCTCGTCGGCGACTACGGCGAAGCCCTTCCCGGCTTCCCCTGCGTGGGCGGCTTCTATCGCAGCGTTCATCGAAAGCAGGTTGGTCTGGCTGGCTATTTTTTCCATTACCGTGTTGATTTCCATCAAGCCCTCGGACTCGTGGGCAATTTCCTGGATGTCCGCCGCGACTTCCTGCAGCCCGCCGCGGCCAACTTCAGAGGCTTCTTTCAGCGAATTTACATTGGCGGCGTTGTTGACAAGCGTGTTGGTTACCGAGCCGATATTGGCAACCATCTGTTCAATGGCGGCCGAAGCCCTTGAAACATTGCTGCTCTGGTTTTCAATATGGTGGTTGAGTTTGCTGATGTTGGCGATAACATTCTCCATAGTCGCGTTGGTTTCGGTTACGCTGGCGCTCTGGTTAACAACGCGGTTCTTGATGTTTTGGATGCTGGCGGTAATCTCGTTTATCGCCGCCGCAGTTTCGGTCATATTGCTGGCAAGGGTGCTGCCGATATCTTTCAATACGCCTGCCTGGTTCCTGATGAGTAGCACCAGGTTCTTGATTTTCTCAAGCGTTTTGTTGAAGTAATTGGCAAGGTCGCCTACCTCGTCGTCGGATTCGACCTCAATGCTCCGCGTCAGGTCGCCCTCGCCTTCCGAGATTTCCTTGAGGGTATCCGCAACATTGACGATAGGCTCGGTAGTCTTGCCCAGGACTTTATATATAATTACTACCGCCGCTGCGATAGCTACCACAGCCAGAATAACGACAAACAGCATCATAAAGTTGACGTCTTTCAGGATGTACTTTTCAGTTGAGCCGATCATCAGCGCCCATGTTGTAGGGGAAGCCGCCAGGGGGACTGGGGCTATGGCCATTATCATGTTAGTATGCAGCATTGGGTCGTAATTTTGGCCCTCCCACTCCTGCGCGTTTTTAACGCAATAGGAAACCTTGTTCAGAGATTTTCCGTATTGCGTTTCGTCGGCCAGTTGACCTCCTATCATCTCCGGCAGGTAATTTGCCAGAATAAACCCGGTATTGGTGTAGATTGCCATGCTGGAAACTTCGTCGTAATCGCGGATAGTATCCTCTACCAAAGGTTGTATCTGGTCAATAGGAAACTGGCAGCCTACAACCCCGACCGGTTCATTGATGCGTTTATTAATGATGGGGACCATGATCCTGTAACACCAGACATCTTCTCCATTCATATTAATTTTTAAAGGGTCGCTCATTTCGACTACCCTGCTGTTGGGCCCGGCAAGGTGGTTCATTGCCTCCTCAACGACGATGCTGGTAATAGTCTTTATCGACCCGCCTTCCCTTGTCAGGGCAAAGGCGAACTGGCC
>Ga0268262_10000902_pt1 | contig 38544 bp, 35 predicted proteins | sample TergutNc150P3_FD_190354 | JGI IMG/M metagenome (GOLD analysis project Ga0268262, IMG submission 190354) | Nasutitermes corniger P3 segment gut microbial community from laboratory colony in Florida, USA - Nc150 P3 (SPAdes) (version 2) | ecosystem: Host-associated > Arthropoda: Insects >...
ATTTTTGTTACAATGGGTATTTTTTTTGTGACATAAGGCAGATTGCGTTATCCGCAACGCCACTCAAATCCTCGGGGATAAGGTCTAGACATATATGAATGTAAATATAGATTATTTTTTGAGATATGTCAAGGATTTTAACGATTAAGAGTAAATCCATAATTTTATATTTTTTAATGAAATGGAAAACATAAAATACAACGAGCAAGGCTTAGTCCCCGCCATTGCGCAGCACGCGGAAGACGGCACGGTGCTTATGATGGCTTGGATGAACGAAGAGGCTTTGAAATTGACTTTGGAAAAGGGCGAAATGGTGTTTTGGAGCCGCAGCAGGGGGGAGCTTTGGCACAAAGGTTCCACCAGCGGGAATTTCCTAAAAGTGGTTAGTTGGTCGCCGGATTGCGACTTTGACTGCCTTTTGTTCAAGGTCCTGCCCCAAGGGAAGGGGGTGGCTTGCCATACAGGGGAAAAAAGTTGCTTTTTTTCTTTCCAAGATGTATAATTACTGCAAAGTAATTTATATTATGTATAAAGGAATTTTACAAACGGGGGCGCTTATGGGCACTAAGGCGATGTTCGGGACTACGCTGGCGGTAATCGCTGCCTTGTTTTCAACCGCAGTGGCGCAGTCTAACTACACGGAGGCTTTAACTGGATTAACCCCCAGCCAAAAAACTTTGGATATGGTGTTTGTTCAAGGTGGAAGCTACACAAGGGGATGCTCTACTGGAGATAGTGCATGCGAACCAACAGAAAAGCCTACTCACAGCGTAACGCTCAGTGATTATTACATTGGCAAATACGAACTGACAAACGCTCAATGGGTTGCTGTGATGGGTGGTAGCGGGACTAAGGATAACAAACCTAAAACGAACATCACTTGGTATGATGCCGTTGAGTTCACATGCAAGCTGAGCAAGCAGACCAATAAGAAATACCGCTTGGTAACCGATGCAGAATTTGAATATGCGGCTCGCGGAGGCATAAACAAAAACAATTTTCTCTATTCCGGCAGCAACACCGCCAACGATGTAGCTTGGACTTCGGCTAATGCTGGCGGTGGTTATACAGCAAAAGATGTAGGCACCAAAAATCCTAATACACTCGACATATACGACATGAGCGGAAACGTATATGAATGGACGCTTGACAGTTGGGGTTGGGCAGCTACTTATAGCAGTTCCAGCGGCTTGACAAATCCCATGAATAAACCAACTGCTCATACCCAAAAGACACGTCGTGGCGGTAGCTATGACCAGCCAGCATCGGAAAGCCGCGTTTCGGCGCACAAGATACGTTCAATAGAAGGCAAAGATGGTTCAATAGGGTTTCGCTTGGCTCGCTCTGTTTCTAATTCTGACCCCGCTGCCCAGATAGACCCGTGCGGCATCACACAACCTTTCCCATCGGGTGCCAAAATTGGTTACCGAGATGAAAGGATAGCTACGGCTAATGACGAAGCGTGGATATATGATATGGGCGAGTATAACCCCGGCATGGGCTACGTGCTTAGACTTTCGGCTAACGGTGCAGCGCAATATTCTGTGATTATGATTTATAACGGTCAACAAATAGTTAGCAGCCAAGCCTCTGGCGAGTGGTTTACAGTCAACGGACAGTCCTTATACATAGTGCCGAGTTCCGGCACAACAAAAAAGTATATATATCTTCCGCTTTGCAGAGAAAAATGCGACAACCTATCCATGATGCCTTCAACCGATATGCCCGGAAGATACGAGCGCATGAAACTTGCCGATTTTTCTGGAGCGAACAAAGTAAATCTTCCAACCATTTCCAGCCCTAAGACCCCTGAAGCCTTAGCCCAAGCCGCTGGGAAAACTAACGTCGATATGGCTAGTCCCCCCGAAACCGGACGCGATTCACGGCTGATAGAAGGTACTGCGAATGCGTGGGTACAAGACAACGTTGTCACGGGAGCTGGCGGTACGCATAGGTATCGCAAAGATTTTGATTCGCAATCGGATATGAGGTTCGTAGTTTGGGATGCCGCTGCTGGTACCTCAACCTTATTGGCTCATGGACCGTGGTTCACAGTTGACAGCACATTCTTGCGAGTTAAAGACCCTAATGGTGCTAACTACGATTATCTATATAACGTTGTAGGCGATACGGTACTCTATCACATATCCTTCCAATCTTACGAGCCTGGCGATTTCAGAATACTTAAAAAGATGAAAGCAAGCGAAGTTCCATATTGGAAGGAACCTACTAGCCCTGATACCTACAACCAAGGTGCTTCAAAATACATCCCTCCCTCCGTCAACGGTACTATGCCGGAAGTATCCAGTTCTTCTGGAGAAAGTGCCATTTTGCCTCAAATTGTCATGAGTAATCAGGCGATGCAAATAAAAAATGGCATAAATTTGCAAGCTGTGAACGGCGCAGCGGTTGAAATTTATAACATCAAGGGAAATTTGATAAACAGGCAGAACTATGCCAGCGGTATATATTCCGTCTCATTCGTTCATTTGCCAAAGGGAATGTACATAGTTAAGGTGCGGTTTGGCAAGGAATTGAGCATATTACGAGTGCCTGTACTGTGAATTAATCAATATTTTTATACAAATATCATTTTTTTGAATTTTTTTTCCGAGATTTTCCGTCTAATAGTGCATGAAAGCACATAATTTTTTATTTTTCATCTTTTTACTCGCCCATTCTCTTTGTTTTGCACAGCAAAACGGATTTTCTTATTGGTGGCAGAGCGACGGCATAATAGATTACCAGCAAATGGAAGAACTGGACGCCCTTAGCGGAGATGCCGAATTATGGTGCGCGTTGGCGGAGCTTTATGTTGGCAAGGAGCAGGCAGAAGCGGCGGAATGCGTTTTTGACAAGCCACAAAAGAAGGAGAAAAAGATATGGAAGCTAAATCTAAGCGGTGGCGCAAATTTAGATTCTGGAGGAAACCTAAAAAACAGGTTTGCAAAAGCAAGCGGCAAGATATGGGACATTTCCGGCGAGGTTAGGCTCAAAGAGGGCGATGATATAAAGGGAAACGCCGCTTTAAGGCATGGAATTTTTTACGCAAAGGGCGGAGATTTAACGAGCAAGCATAGGGGGGTGCTATCGGAATTCAATTTAAACGATTTACATCTCGGCGGTCAATGGCTCTTCAGAGAAGAAAGAGATTCCTCGTGGATTTATGGAAAGTTTGGCAAAAATTTTTTGGAAAAGAGAGTTTACACGGGCGGTAATTTTCGCATGGTTACTCCATATTATGGCGGAAATAGGCTTTGGAGCAGAACTTGGCAAGGGGTGCGATTTGAAGACTGGAATTTGAGAGCAACGGAAATTGCAGTTGTAAAAGAAGACGAGAATGCCCTTGATTTTATCTGGCTCGCAGAGCGGAAACGCCGTAGCGCAAGGCTTGCCTTTGAGCACGACAAAAGCAAAAGCAGGATTTCCGCTGGATTCACACCCGTTGCCAAAGGTTCGGACAGTTTGTGGGCAAGGGCGGAACACCCTTTGCGCTTGCGGCTTGGATGGGATAAAAGAATGCAAAACGCTAGAATTTCACATTCGTTTTTGCTTAAAGAGAATTGGAAGCAGGGAAAGCCATTGGATTTTAGAAGCGAAAGCAAAATAAAATTTCCGCTCGCATACTCGCCGCTTTTAACTATAAGATGGACAGCCTATATTTACAAAGACACAAGAATAGATTTAAGGCAATTTTACGTGGAAAGCAGTTTGAATTTTTGAAATTTTCTATATTATAAAACATAGAGGAAAAGGAGTTTTTATGAGTAAAGGGCAATTAGTAGCAAAAGCAACAGAGGAAATTCTTAAAAAATTGGTAACCGCTGGCACAATAGCCGGTATATTCCTAGCTTTGATAAATATTTTGAAAAAAGGCAGATAATTCTGTTCATACATCCTGAATGACTTTTACTATATTTAGTCTATGAATTATATCGTTGCAACATATTTAGCGAGATTTGTCGGAATTTTGCTCTTGATTCCAACGATTTTTCCCACTTGGTTCATAAATTGGTTCCCTGGCTTAGAAGACCGCCGCACCAGTTGGGTGCTTTTTGCTATTGGAATAACAATTTATGCAGGGGCATCCATCGTTTACCGCATATTTTATAAAAAAGAACAAGCTAAACGTAGCAAAGAAAAGGAAAATATTTGATGGATGATTTTTTCAACTATGCAAGTATTCTACTAGGCTTAGCGGGTGGAATAGGTATTTTCCTTTTGGGAATGAAATTCCTATCTGACGGTTTGCAGACGGTTGCAGGCAATAGACTTAGAGCACTTGTAGGAGTTGCCACCAATAACCGCATACTTGGGGTTGGCGTTGGACTTTTGGTAACTGGTATAATTCAGTCCAGTTCCGTAACCTCCGTTTTGGTTGTGAGTTTTGTGGACAGCGGTTTGATGACCCTTGCACAGGCAGTTGGCGTCATCATGGGCGCAAATATAGGAACCACCGTAACCGGCTGGATTTTGACAATCAAAATAGACCATTATGGGCTTCCCATAGCAGGCATAGCCGCTATTGTCTACGTCTTCTCAAAAAAAGACATAATTAAATATGTAGCTCTTGGAGCTTTGGGGCTTGGCTGCGTATTCATGGGTTTGCTGTTTATGAAAAACGCTGTGGAACCTATTAAGGATTACCCTGAATTTGTAGCCATGTTCCATTCCTTTCAGGCAACCAGTTATTTTGGCGTTTTGAAATGCGCTTTGGTCGGCTGCCTTTTAACTCTAGTCGTTCAATCCAGCAGCGTAACCGTTGGCATAACAATGGTGCTTGCGGTGCAAGGTTTAATAGGCTTTCACACCGCTGCTGCTCTGGTTTTGGGTGAAAATGTAGGGACAACAATAACAGCTCTTTTAGCTTCGCTGGGAGCAAATAACAACGCCCGCCGCGCTGCGCTTTTTCATTCCATGTTCAACCTTGTTGGTGTATTCTATGTAACGCTTTTATTCCAACCTTTTATATACCTTGTAGAATGGGAATTGCGCAATTTTTTTGGCTTATCCGATTTAGCAAACGTTAAAAACATCAGTTTTGGCATAGCAGCAGTTCATTCAACATTTAATATTTTCAACACTCTGCTATTTTTAGCTCCATGCAGACTTGTTGCGCAGTTTTTAGAAAACCAAACCGTTACAAAAATTTTAACAAACGCAAAAATACTTCGCAAAGAAGTCCAGCAATCTAAGGAAATGGAAACCATTTTAACCATGATATACAATCGCAACATGGATTCTTCTTATATTAAATTCATAGATATGGAAAATCGAATACAAAAGGTTTTAATCTATATGGTAAATCAATTGAGAACAGGAATGCACAGCTTGAGCCACTGTATTGAAAATTCCGAAAAAAAATCGCCGGAAATAGACATGATTTTTGAAATAGAAAACAGATGCGATAGAATAAAGACAAAGTTGCAAACCGTTTTAACAGGTTTTGCAGGTAGCGAAGAAACCTCAAAAACAACCATTCAGCAGAGAATCTTTGCCTACGAGAGAATTTTTGATAATTTGGAAAGTACTTCCGACTATATAGCGCAGGTTGCAAAATTGCGCCTCAGAATTTTGGACAATAAATTAGACTTTTTAGATTATCAAAAACAGGATTTACTCAGATTAAATAATCAAATTTACGATGCTTTTGAAAAGTTATTCCGCGTTTCGGGAAGTATGCAGAAAGTCACTCCGCAGATGATAGAGGAACACGAAAAGAATTTCGCTGCCATAAAAGATACCATCCGTGCAATAAGAGTAACTTTCTGGAACACGTCCAGCGGAAACGTACCTATGCTCGATGATGCTTATTCAAATATGCTGAGTTCTTATCGCAAAATTCGAGACCATTTGCGCAGTGCAGGCAACGCCGTTTTTGGGATAGATAAAGATTAGTGACTGGCAAGGAAACTACTGCTATTGTTGCTCCGGCTACCCCATCCGGCACAAGTGCAATTGCCGTTGTGCGAGTGAGCGGTTCAGCCGTGAAAGCCGTGTGCAAAACCGTGTTGCCGAATTTTAAAATGCAACCGAGAGTTGCGAGCCTTGTAGATAATTTAATCGCTATATATTTCCCCGCGCCAAATTCTTATACCGGTGAAGATGTTTTGGAATTATTCCCGCACGGAAATCCATTCATTGTCCGTAAATTGATAGAAACTATTTGCAAGGTTCCGGGAGTGCGATTGGCTGAACGCGGTGAATTTACTCAACGAGCTTTTTTGAACGGCAAATTGGATTTGACTCAGGCAGAGGCTGTAGGCGCTCTCCTGTCCGCAAATAATTCAAAAAGCCTAAGCAATGCGCTACGCCTTTTAAACGGTGAAATTTCCGGTGAAATTAAAGCACTTGCAGAAAGCATAAAAGAGGCTTCGGCATCATTGGAATTGGAGGTGGATTTTGCGGAAGACATTGCAGGAGAAACTAAGTGCGGTGATTTGCTTGAACATAAAATTTTGCGACATTTGCAAAATTTAAAAAAAAGGTTTAAAGCCGCTCAAAGCGACTTGCCAAAAGCAGTAATATTCGGCGCGCCAAATGCGGGTAAATCCAGTTTAATCAACGCTCTTGTAAAAGAAAACAGATTGCTCGTCAGTGAAACCCCCGGCACAACACGCGATTTTGTGGAAGTTCCGCTGCATTTGCCAAGCGGAGATATTTTGCTGATAGATACAGCCGGATTTGCAAACAAGGCTCAGAACGAAATAGATGCGATGGCTATGCAAAAAAGCAAAGAGATTTTGGAAAAAGCAAATTTGAAAATGCTTGTAATAGATGCTTCTATTCCTCTGCCGGATGAATTTGAAAAATTGATTTGCATGGCGGACTTAGCAGTTTGGACACACACAGATATATCATGCAAATTCATCTATGAAAAAAATCCGAATCTAGGCAATTTCAAAGTCGCCTCGCCAAAAGGTGAAGGTATTGAAGAGTTAAAGAAGGCGTTGGATAACATTTTTTTTCCAAAAGATGAAACGGAAGAAGTTTGGCTCACGAGCGAAAGGCAAATTGCCTGCATTGAAAAAGCAGAGGAATGTGCACTTAGAGCATTGGAATTATTGAAGCAAACAGAACCCGCAATTGAATTAGCTGCCTTTGAAATGCGAGAAGCCAGAAACGCCCTATGTTCCATAATAGGAGAAATCTCAGACGAGAGCATTTTAAACTCCATCTTCAGTGGTTATTGCATTGGAAAGTGATAAAATTCTATCTTTCAATAAGTGCCTTTTATGTATGCTTTGATTTTTATTCTGCTCGCTTTTGCATCTGCGAATGCTTATAGAGTAGTTGGGGCGAATAATTCTTTAGAGACGCCGCAGGGGGCAAAATCTGCGGCTGTGGGTACAGTTACATTACCCGTGCTAAACGACTTGCCTTCGCTTGCGCAAAATCCATTGCAACTTTCAAAACTCGAAAAATTATCCCTTGCTTTTACACACGTAGCTTATTTTGAAGAAACTTCCTACAACGGAGTTGTAATGGCAGTGCCGTTCAAAGATGCGGGTGCCCTTGGCTTTGCGGTGTCGCGTTTTGGAGCAAGCGATATCCCCTATATAAAAGAAGGCGAACCTTTGCCTGATGGTGACGAATACAATACTTTGAGCATTTCGGATTTGCTTTTCACAACTGCTTGGGGAAAAAATTTTGGCAAATGGAATTTGGCTCTTTCCCTACATTTGCTTAAAAGGGAATTGGACCAAAGCGGATGGGGATTTCGTTCAGATGTTGCGGCAGGTTATGAATTTTCAAAAAAGTTTATGCTTACAGGATTCATCAAGGGATGGACTTCTTCTGCCGTGAAATGGGAAAGTGGATATTTTGAATATTCTTCGCCGGAGGCTTATGCGGCATTTAGGTTCAGAGAGCCTTTTCCTTATCTTTACGGAAATATGAATATATATTGGCAAAGCGCGGGAATTTTGCATTCGGAATCAGAAGAAGAAACGAGGGCGTGGAAAAATCCAATCAATTGGTTTTTAACCAGCAGCACGGGCTTGGAATTTGAAACGGATTATTCCTTTTCCCTAAGAGCGGGGCTTGTAAAAATCAGCGATGTAAATAGCTTGACTCTTGGTGCAGGGATAAACCCCATTTCCTGGCTTTTGGCAGATTACGCGTTTCAGATGCACAGCGAGCTTTCTTCCGTTCACAGAATTTCAATAGCGGTAAGTTTTTAAAGAGCCTTAGACACACTCTGCACATAAAAGCTCACAAGTCCGTTGCTGCTTTCGCCCTGGCGATTTGCCCGCAAACGATCATTGCAAAGGGTCTAAGACCGTAATAAATATAGAAATATGCTACACCGTTCCCAGCACTGTCAACTGAACGTTTTCAATTCCTTGATAAACATTAAAACGGGCTTCAAAAATCAAATTAACATTGCTTTTTTGAAGCGAGTCCGCCAAATAAGCCTTATTGAACGCTACGGCGGAAATGGAATTCCTGCCCTGAACCGCATAAAAACGCAAGTGCCCACCGCTCAGGAATCTTAAACTTTTAATCGTAACCTGCCTTGCTAAAAATACGGGATAGGAATTTTCGTTGCCAAAAGGTTCCAATCTTTTTAATTCATTTAAAAAATTTGCATTGATCTCCGAAAGTGAAACCTCTAAATCATAATGAACGTTCTCTTCAACTATCGGCGTAAAGCCCTGAATGTTTGCCTGCTCTTCCATGCAAACTCTAAGTTCGCTTATTTTTTCTGCGGCTATGTTAAAGCCAGCAGCTTTTACGTGCCCGCCCCAACGGATAAAAAGAGACCTGCACGGGAAAAGCGCGGCGTGCCAATCAAACGAACCTGCGGAACGTGCACTCGCAACTGCAATTCCATCGCTTTGAACGGAAATTATTGCCGTTGGACGCTTGTACCCCTGAGCAACTCGTGCCGCAACAATTCCTACAACACCTATATTCCATTCCAAAGAATCCACTACCAAAACTTTTGGTAAATCATTTCCGTAAATCTCCTCAATTCTTTTAATTGCTTGAGCGTGAATATCCAATTCTATTTTTCTACGCTGAACATTGCACTCCATCAGCTTTCCGAACAAGTTATCTATTTCTTCTTTATCTTTGCACAAAAGAAATTTAAGGGAGAGGTCTGGACTTTCTATTCTACCTGAGGCATTTAAAAGCGGTGCCATGCGGTAGTGAATGTCGTTGCTGGTCACAAAGTTTTTATCGGTCGCGAATTTTTCGTATAAAAGCTGAATGGCAAGGCAATCGGAATTTAAAAATTTCCCCATTCCCTTTCTCACAAGGCAAAGATTTTCCGCATTCATAGGGACTATATCTGCCAAAGTACCAAGCGAAACCAATGGCAAATATTTTTCCAAATCGCTCAGTGGCTTGCCTGTTTTTTGGTAAAGAGCATATAAAAATTTATAGGCAACTCCAACAGCGCACAAAGCTTTATTTGGATATTCGCAGTCCTCTAAAAATGGGTCTAAAATTGCATCGGCGCAGGGCAAGCCCTCGCCAGATGGCCTGTGATGGTCTATAACCAAAACCTGCATTCCAAATTCTTTCGCAGCTTTTATCTCTTCAGTCGCTGTGATGCCCGTGTCTATTAAAATCAAGCATTCCGCGCCGGAGTCTTTCATCTTTTGCAATGTTGTGATAGAAAGCCCATAACCTCCGTCAAAGCGATTCGGCAGCATCCAATTTGCTGGAAGCCCCCAGTCGTCCAATGCCCCTGCTAAAATTGCAACACCGGAAATTCCGTCTAAATCGTAATCTCCGTAAATCCACACCTTCTTTTTGGCTTCGCGCATGGCGCAAACCAGCTCTATGGCTTTGTCCATGTTTTTCATCAAAAAGGGGTCATGCTCGCATGGCGTATCCCAATTTAGCCAAAAGTCCGATTCTTCACTGGTTTTAACCCCTCGCAAAACCAAAATTCTAGCCAAAAGAATAGAGACTTTATGCCTTTTTGATATTTCCAGTGCTAATTTCGCGTTTGTCATATTGCCTTTTGCGCTAATCTCAGCGCCATATTTTGAATTGCCTGTTCTGCGGTGAATCTTTTTGCAGACACCGCTTGAAGAAGAAAATGGATGCTCTGCACATAATCCGGGCATTGCAAAGCCAAACCCTCTAAAAAAAATGCAGCGGTATTTGCGGATTTTTCTATCGTCTGCACATATAAAATTGCAGCGGATGCATCACCTTTAAGAGCGTAGTCCGCATAAACCGCAATTCTTTCCTTCAGCTCCGAGTAATTTGAATCAATTGCAAACATCGCTTTTCCTGCCGAGCCTGCGGCAAATTCCAAAATGCTTTCATGCGGCGAATTATAGCCGTAATCAGCTAAAATTTCTACGATTTCCTCGTTGTTCAATAATGGAACCGAAAAACAAGATGAGCGCGAGCGCACGGTTGGCAAAAGGGAGTGTCTGGAATTCGCCGTCAGTATAAAATATGTGTTTGGTGGAACTTCCTCAAAGGTTTTTAAAAGTTTGTTTGCGGCATTTTCATTCATCAAATCCGCATTTGTTATGAGCACAGCACGGTTGCCAGCAGCTTTTAGCTCAAAATTTTTCAGCAAATGCTCCACCATTCCCACGGATATAATCGCAGATTCCGTTATATATCCGATATTAAAAGGGTTTTGCATAAATTTCTGCGAAAGCTCCGCTACTTTGGAATCTATCTTTGCTGGCGTGTCTCGGTCTTCGGCTTTGCCATCTATAGGAGTTAGCCAAATAATTGGTTCACTGCTATGCTCGCAGAGCATTTTTGCTAAATTCATGGCGAGGAGCTTTTTGCCAATACCTGGCTGCCCGTCTAAAAGTAACATCTGTGGGAAACGCTTCTGTTCAAAAGCATTCTTTAAGGCGTTCCAAACAGGAATTGCCTGCGTTGGTATATTGGCTGGATACTGCAAGCTAGAAATATAGTAAATGCTGCTACATTTGGGAAGTCCGCCTTGGCATAGCCAGTTTTTTACTATATTCAAACAATGACAATTCATACTCAGATTAATTTTGATGGTTGGCAGGATTACCGGGGCAAGCTCGGTGGTGCAATCGTATATATAGAAACAAGCCATAATTCCATAGTTCCTGTTCGTGACGAATTAAACGATAATGGAAACGGAGTTTTCAAGGATCCAAACTATGAAACCGGAACTGTGGGGCTATTTTCTTACACCAACACCAAAGACGTGAACAAAGCCATAAAAAGTAAAGTGCGCTATCTTTTTTTTGGAACCCGCTATGAGGGCTCAAATATGGACTATAAAAACAAATATTTGATAATAGGCTATCAGCGAATAGACAAGATAAAAGATGTAAGGAGCTTGCACTTGCAGCAACATTTAAACGACCAAAATCCAACGTTTTTAACCTTGGATACTTGTATGGCAACTTGGGGTGAAATGCGCTTTGTCTCTTTTGAAGATGCATACGTTTTGACAGATGAAATTTTACACGAATGGGGCTATTCCGGTCGTGCTGCGCGCCCGTTGCGCGTAATATTCAAAGAGGAACATGCCAAAATATTGATAGAACATTTTGACTCAAAAACAGACCAAACGGATGAATATATAGAAACCGTATTGGAATATAATGAAGAGGAATAGTTTTTTTTAACAAAGAGGAGTTATTATATGGCAAAAAGGGTTTATCTTTTCGGCAAAGATATAACAGAAGGCAATGGTTCACAGCGCAATTTGCTGGGTGGTAAGGGTGCAGGTCTTGCAGAAATGGCAAAGAGGGGTTTTAATGTCCCTCCTGGGTTTACAATAACCACGGATGTTTGTGCAGAATATTATGCAAATAAACGCAAAATGCCAGCAGGCTTGGATGCAGAGGTTAAAAAAGCCATTGCCGTGCTGGAGAAACGTACCAAAAAGCAATTTGGCGGCGATAAAAATCCGCTTTTGGTAGCGGTTCGCTCCGGTGCAAGGGAATCCATGCCTGGCATGATGGATACCATTTTGAATTTAGGTTTAAACGAAGCAACGGTGGAGGCGCTAAAAGCAAAGAGCAACAACGGGCGTTTTGCTTATGACTCATACCGCCGTTTTATTCAAATGTATTCGGGCGTGGTTTTGCACATTGAACGCTTAAATGAAAACGAACACGACCCCTTTGAGGTGATTATAGCAGAAGCTCGCAATAAAAGGGGCGTTTTGCACGATAATCAGTTGCCAGAAGAAGATTTAAAGGCAATAATTGAAAAATTCAAAAAATTGGTTCTGGAAAAAACAGGAAAACATTTTCCAAACGACCCTTATAAACAATTAGAAGGCGCAATCGGAGCCGTATTTGCCAGCTGGATGAATGAGCGCGCTATTCTTTATCGCCGCAAATATAAAATTCCCGAAGAATGGGGAACAGCCGTCAATGTTCAAGCGATGGTATTTGGAAATTTAGGCGATAGTTCAGGAACAGGCGTAGCCTTTACCCGCAATCCCGCCAACGGTGAAAATGAATTTTATGGCGAATTTTTAGTAAATGCCCAAGGTGAAGATGTAGTTGCTGGAATTCGCACGCCGCTGAAAATTTCCGCAATGGCAACCACTCCGAATTTGGGGCATTGCCACAAAGAGTTATGCGAAGTTCGCAAACAATTGGAAAAAGAATTCGGCGATGTGCAGGATTTTGAATTTACCATAGAAGACGGCAAACTGTATATACTTCAAACGAGGAACGGCAAGCGCACAGCAAGGGCTTATGTTAAAATATCCCACGACATGGTGAAGCAAAATCTCATGAGTCCAGAACATGCGATAGCGAGCGTGGAGCCAGAGTCCATAGAGCAGTTGCTCGCCCCTGTGTTCCATAAGGAAGCATATCAAAAAGCCATCAATGAAAAAAATTTACTCACAAAAGGTTTACCAGCAGGCCCCGGTGCTGCCACGGGAACTTTGGCATTTACCGCAGAAAAAGCAGAGCGTTGGGCAACTCATGGTCCCGTGGTTTTGGCTCGCGTAGAAACCAGCCCCGAAGACTTGCGCGGAATGCTCGCTGCGAGCGGAATAGTAACCGCAAAGGGCGGAGTATCCAGCCATGCGGCTGTGGTGGCAAGGCAAATGGGCAAGGTTTGCGTTGTGGGAGCCTCAGATATAGACATCAATTACAGCACTGGCATTTTAACCTGCGGGGATAAAACCATAAAAGAAGGCGAGTTCATTTCGATAAACGGTTCTACGGGCGAAGTTTTGAGCGGTAAGATAGATACCGCCCCATCGGAGTTAATTCAAGTGCTGATAGACAAAACTATGAATCCTAAAGATTCCGAGTTATTTGCGGATTACGATTTTATTATGAAACTTGCGGACAAATATCGCAAACTGGGTATTCGCACCAACGCTGACCAACCTGAGCAAGCCATAAACGCTGTGGCATTTGGAGCGGAAGGCATAGGCCTTTGCCGCACCGAGCACATGTTCTTTAAGGGAGACCGCATAGACTATGTACGCGAAATGATAATTTTTGCCCCTGAATATGCGGAGTATAAGGCAAAGCTCGCTTCGCGCCCAGGAGATGCAGTTTTGCTGGAAAATGAATACCATATTTCAATTCACCATTTTAACCATGCGCTCAAAGAACTGTTACCCATTCAGCAAGCTGATTTTGAAGGCTTGTTTACAGCTATGGGAGATAGACCCGTTACAGTGCGTTACCTAGACCCACCGTTGCACGAATTTTTGCCGTCTTCAAAAGACCAGATAGACGAACTTGCGCGCAAGCTGAATGTTGATTTTGCTCGTGTTTCGCAAACGGTTTCATCTCTTCAGGAAACCAATCCCATGCTCGGGCATAGAGGTTGCCGCTTGGGAATTGTGTATCCGGAAATTTCCGAAATGCAGAGCCGCGCTCTATTCCGTGCTGCTTTGGCTGTAGCAGCTAAAAGCAAAAAAACTCCAAAACCGGAAATCATGATTCCGCTTGTGGGTTTTGAAAGGGAGTTTGAACTGCAACTTGAAATTGTGCACAGGGTTGCAAAAGAGGAATTTGCAGCAGCCAAACGCACATTGGAATATAAAGTTGGAACGATGATTGAAATTCCACGTGCTGCCATCACCGCAGAACAAATAGCAAAACACGCGGAGTTCTTCAGCTTTGGCACAAATGATTTAACGCAAACCACGCTTGGTATGAGCCGCGATGATGCTGGGCATTTTTTACCATTTTATGAAAAGAATGCCGGCATTATAAAGACCAATCCTTTTGCAACTCTAGACCAGATTGGAGTTGGAAAACTCATGGAAATTGCGGTACAGGGTGGGAGAAAAACACGTCCGAACATTAAACTTGGAATTTGTGGAGAGCACGGCGGAGACCCATCTTCCATTGAGTTTTGCAATGACTTGGGTTTGAGCTATGTAAGTTGTTCTCCGTTCAGAGTGCCAGTTGCAAGGATTGCAGCGGCTAAATCTGCGGTGAAAGCGTCTATGGCTGCCAAGGCAACTGTCGCGGTGAAAACCATTGCAAAAAAAACGGCTAAAAGGCGTTAAATGATAAATTTAATCCTCTGTGGTGGTGCTGGCACACGGCTTTGGCCCATAAGCCGAACACTACTGCCTAAGCAATTTGTTAAATTTTTTGGCGAACACTCGCTGTTCCAGCGTATTGTGCTTGTGAATAGCGATTTTTGCTCGGAACAACATATTGTGAGCAATGCGGAACAGTATTTTTTGGCAAAAGAACAATTGCAGCAAATAGGCGCAAATAAAACATCTTTTATATTGGAACCTGTAGGCAGAAACACTGCACCTGCCATTGCCCTAGCCTGTTTGGGATTACCCGAAGATGAAACGGTTTTGGTTTCTCCTAGCGACCATTTGATTAAGGATGCAGAAAGTTATTCCAAAGCGATTAAGCATGCAAGTGAGCTTGCAAATTCGGGTAACCTTGTCACATTCGGTCTAAAACCGACTGGTCCGGAAACAGGTTATGGTTATATAGAGGCAGATGGTGAGAAAGCTAAAAGATTTATTGAAAAACCAGATTTGGAAACAGCCAAAAAATATATTGAGAGCGGGAATTTCTATTGGAATAGCGGTATATTCTGTTTTAAGGCGGGCGTATTTTTATCAGAACTAAATGAATTTGCGCCGGAAATGCTTTTGGCTTGTAAAGAAGCACGCAAAAAATCTGAAATGGAAAACTCGCTTGTTCGCATTCATCACGAAGACATGGCAGAAATTCCCGCAGATTCCATAGATTATGCCGTTATGGAAAAATCAAAAAAAGTGAGCGTTGTCCCTTGCTCAATTGGTTGGTCGGATTTGGGCAGTTTTGAAAGCCTTTACAAGGAACTTCCACATGATATAGATGGTAACACTGAAGACAGGCTCCATATAGCTATAGATTCAAAAGATAATTTGGTCATGGGTTCTAACAGACAGATAGCCACAATAGATTTGGAAAACATGATGGTTGTTGATACCGAAGATGCTCTGCTGGTCGCACCGCTTGCAAGTAGCCAAAAGGTGAAAAAATTGGTTGAAAATTTAAAAGGAAAATATCCAGATCTGTTGCATACTCCGCAAACCGTGATTCGCCCGTGGGGAACATATACAGTGCTGGATGAGGGATTCCATTTTAAAATTAAGTGCATTTCCGTAAACCCCGGAGCGCGTATTTCTTTGCAAAAGCATATACACCGTTCGGAGCACTGGGTTGTTGTAAGCGGAATGGCAACTGCCACTATTGGTACTCAAACCGTTTTTGTGCGCCCCAATGAGTCCACTTATATTCCTTCTGGTACAAATCATCGCTTGCAAAACGAAGGCAAACTGCCTTTGACTATTGTTGAGATACAGGTTGGCGAATATACCGGCGAAGATGATATTATTCGCATGGACGATGACTACGAAAGGCACAAATAATGTTATTTGTTTTTTTCTTTGCTTTGCTTTTTACTTTTTCTTTTGGAACAGAAGATTTTTTTAAAAAAGCGAACAAACTTTATGATTCAGGCAAATATGCAGAGGCAGTTCCTGTTTATAGAACTGCCATAAAGCACGGGCAGCTTGAACCTTATGCGTGGTTCAATTTAGGGAATACCCTCGTGCATTTAGGGCAAAACCATGTAGCAATAGTCGCTTATAAAAGGGCAGCCGAACTTGCGCCTAATTTTGCAAAACCCTGGGTGCTTCTGGGTGATATTTCCTACTCGTATGGAGATTACGGACAAGCGGCTGTATATTACGGCAGGGCATTGGAGTTAGGTGAAAAAAGCGAGCATTTGAGTTATGCTTTGGCTTCTGCGTATTTGAATCTAAAGTCATTTGTTTTGGCGGAGCAATATTTTGAACAAACGCTAAATGAAAACCCGGATAGATTGGAGGCGTGGTTTGGGCTTGCGGAATGTGCGCGCCAAACAGGAGATTTTCAATTAGCAACTGAAATTTTGCAAAAAGCCTTGCAAAAAAGTGTTAATGTTTCGCCGGATTTGCATTACACTTTATCTTATTATTATTTGCAACAGGATTCGCTTAAAGCTGCAATCCGTTCCATGGAAAACGGTTTGTATCTGGACAACAAAAATTTCAATGCTCGTATATATTTAGCCGAGCTTTACGAAAAAGTCCATTCTCCGTGGATGGCTATTTGGATTTTGGAACAAGGCATTGCTGCTGGAAATGGGCTTAAAGAACTTGAAATGGATTTAGCTGAAATTTACTTTAAGCAAAAGAGATATGCCGAAGCTTTGGCGCATTATCAAAAAGCGATGAAGGCGGGGAATTCAGCGGCGCGAATAGGCATAGAAAACGTTGGCCATGCTTTCTACAATCAGGGAGATAGTTTACAGGCAGAGGCGGCGTATAGAATACTGAGGTAGAAATGGTTGAAAAATCAAGAAAAAATATTTTTTAAACTTTCGTGCAGTTCTTTGTTTCTCTGCATTCTGCGAAGAGCTTTGTTTTTTATCTGTCTAACTTTTTCTCGTGAAAGCCGCATATCTTCGCCAATGTCGCACAAAGTTTTATCTTCTGCCAAATCTATGCCGTAAAACACACGTAAAATATCACTTTCTCTTTTAGACAGTTTGGATAACACATCTTCCACAATTTTGTGCAACTCAGCTTCTTTTATATAATCATCCTGATTGTCTGAGTTTCCCTCCAAAACATCCAAAAGCGTTCCCACGTTTTCGGAATTAGGATTATCGCTTGCTGGAGAGTCAAGGGAAATTTCCATCATTTTTTCCATTATGTCTATTATGTCTTTTTCGCTATCTTTGAATTCTGGCATGTTGAATGTTTTTTCATAGTCTCCTAAATTATTGGACAAAGCTCTTTTAAATCGGCTCACAAGAGTTAATTTATTAGGCGGAATTCTCATGGCTCCAACGCGTTCAAAGATAGCCTTTTGTATCGCTTGCCTTATCCACCAAACCGCATAGCTTATAAAGCGAACATCCTTTGTGCAATCAAAACGGAGTGCCGCTTTAAAAAGCCCCAAATTGCCTTCGTTTATCAAATCTAACAGAGTTAACCCATGCCCTTGGTACTTGCGTGCTACGCTCACCACAAAGCGCAAATTGCCACATATAAGTTTGCGAAGAGCTGCATAATGTATATTTTTTTTATTCTCGTCTCTGAGTATTTGTATAAGAGCTTGCTCCTCTTCTGGGGAAAGAGTCTGATAATGGCTCAAATCCTTAAAATAGAGATTTTCTACGGGAACGGTCACTGGTTAATCCTATTGAATTTTGCAAGCACAGAACTTGCACAGTGTTCCAAAACCACAAAATATTCAAAAATTCTCGCTTCATGCCATTTAATCGCATATTCAGCTTGCCATTGTTCAGCTATATGTTTTGTATTTTGGCTCCGGTTTTCTGCTTCTCCCTTATACCAGATCTCCTTGTGAATTTCTCTTATCATATCGGCAAGCTCCGCCGCTGGCTGTATTGAGCCTCGCACCAATATTTCACCTTTTACGGCATCTAGGATATCTTCGTCTTTTGTCTCCCCATTTTCGTTTGCAATGTCCATAATCTCTTCCAAATGCCTGTCAACAAAATCCAGTAGATAGGTTTCCGTTTGTTTTAGAGCACCTTCCATGTATTTTTTTTCTGCTTCTTCAAGCGGATAATATATATGAGTGGGGTAAAAATCTATCATTTGAACTAATTTAGAATTTTTTTAAAAGTATTTCTATTTTGCTGCCATGTCCATTCTTGGCGCAATACTGGGTGCAACGGGCTCAGGAAAAACCGAACTCGCTGTTTCAGTTGCTCAAAAACTGGGTGCAGAGATTATTTGCATGGATTCCAGACAGTTATATAATGGATTTAGAATAGGGACGGCACAGCCATCTGCGAAGGATTTAAGCACAGTTCCCCATCATCTAGTTGATTTTTTGCCACCTGAGCAACAATATAACGCTGCTGAATTTGCAGAAGATGTCAAAAATTTGCTGACTCAAAGACCATCTGCGAAGTTTATCCTTGTAGGAGGAACAGGGCTTTATATGCAGGCTCTGTGCCGAGGATTAGACCCCTTGCCGCCATCAAATATGGAAATCAGGGAAAGGCTGAGAAAGCATTACGAAGGCAAAAAAAGAGAACTTTATTTAGATGTTCTGAAAGCAAATCCTAGCATAGAAGGTAAAATCATGCAAGGCGACACCCAGCGACTTTTGAGGATTTTAGAATTGAAAGAACAGGGACATGAGATGTGTAATACGGCATATCATAGAATTGGAGGCATAGGTTCCATTCCTTCTGTTTGGTTGGATTTTCCAAGAAACGAACTTTACAGAAGAATTAATGAACGTGTTGTTAAAATGCTAAAAGATGGCTGGATAGAAGAAGTTGCGGAACTCTCCAAGGCTGTGCCTGCAAACGCATCCGCATGGCAAAGCCTTGGTTACATGGAATTGAGAAATGCATTAGAAAAAAACGAAAATCCATTTTCAATAATAGAAAGCATAGCCATGAAAAGTCGCCATTACGCAAAACGGCAAATCACATGGTTCAGACATAAGGAAAATCCAGTTTATATAGATGGAAAAACCGCGAAAAATGAAAACAATTTGGAAAAAATCACTAAAAAGTTTCAAGTTTCCAATAGCTAATTCGCCCCTGATAAGCGGCAGGTGGCAATTCGTGCGATGCCATCATCCACCATTGGTCGGTTTCTGTTGTTGCGTTCCAAAAAGCTTTGAAAATAGGTTCTTTTAAATCTTGCGATATATAAGCAAATGGTTCATCTAAAAACAAAAAAGGCGCACCGCTAACAACAGCCCATGCAAAGCCAATCCTTTGTATTTCTCCATTTGAATGACCGTCTTTTTTCAAAAGGTTTTCCAGACCCAAAACATCAAAGAAACTCTGTATGGTGGCACTCCATTGTTTTTCATTTATCGCCTGTTCAAGCCAGGAAATAGGTGGCAAAAATAATCTCTGCGAAAAATAAAAAGAACCGTCTTTGATTCTCGGTGGCATATATATAATGCCATCTTGAGGAATTTCCAAACCCGATAAAATACGGAGCAGAGTTGTTTTCCCACTTCCATTTACACCTTGTAGTATTATAGGTCTATTTAGTTTAATTATATTGCTTAAAGATTGGAATACCCAAGGGCTGTCATTTCTATATTTAAAATTGATGTTCTCTATGCTAATGCACTCTTCATCTTTTTCTTCAAAGAATTTCAAAGAAAATTTCATGGATTCCAAACTGTTTAATCCGCTATAAGCTATTTTCAAATCCTTTAAGTTGGAAAAAAGCTGTGAGCATTCTTTTAATGGTTTGTAACATATAATGAGCGCTGCGCAAAACAGAATTATTTGGAATGGTTCCATAGCCCCTATTTTAATTAAGCCAGCGCAAGTAGCTAGAACAATGCTCATAATCAAGATGGAAAGAGTTTCTATGTTTTGAATTATTGTTACATCTCTAACACCCATCTCTATCAATGACCTTTTCAAGTTGTGAATTTTTTCAGTGATCAAGGATAAATATTTTGAAAGCTCCGCTTGATTATTCCAATATTTACGAATAGCCACCCATCGCCATATATTTACATCGTATTCACCAGAGTAGCGATTATATTCAGCAGCACCCTTATCCGCATTTTTAAAGATTTTTTGCAAATATAAAATTATGGGGGTAAAAACAAACAACAACAGAAGAGTTAATTGCCAGGAGAGTAAAAATAGAACTGGCAAAAAAAACAGCAGCTGTGAAACTGCTTGCATGGATTGAGTAACTAATTTGCATGCCCTTGATATTGTAGAAATAGATTGATTCGCATTGTGTAAAATACTATCGGTTTCTGGCTTGTGGAATTGAAAAGGGTGTAAACTCTTTACCATGCGTATCCACCACAATCGCAAATGGCTTTCAAGTCCGTAGCGAAATCTCTCTTCAGAACGTACTCTAAGTACAGTAAACAAATAACGCATCGCTATCAATACAAGCATTAGAATTGCCCAATGCAAGATACCTACATTTTCTAACCAAGTGAAATGTATAGGAATTTTTATGGAATCCGATACTAAAGATAGGAATAAACGTATGCCGCCTAACATAAGCAAATCCATCAAGCTAGCCAAAATGATTAATGGAATAATCAGTACTAAACTATAGAGCCAAACGTTTTTAAAAAGTTTTTTAAGCGACATGGTGATAATTTAGAAAATTATTTAAAATCATATAATGTATTATAATCGTTCAGCAAAACTTCGTCTTCGGCTATTTTAGGCGGTGGCGGTGGTTCTTTCTGTTTTTTTTCCATTTCCTGCCAATATTTGTCGCTTTGTTCTTTTATGGAAATTTTAGTTCGTTCAACTCCATTGCGCAAATAGTAAAGGTCATTTTCGTTAATCGAAAGTTTTCCTCTTATTTTATCCCGTGCAACCCTGCCCCAAGGAGTTAGATAGTGGTTATTGCCGAGTTCTGTGAAAATTACCCTTGCGCTGTCTGTATTGCCAATATCGTCCAAAAAAATACAGGCTTTAGCATACATTGCCTGCAAAGCTATTTGTGTTTTAGGAAATCCTATTATAACTGAATCGTAAAGAGCAATGGCGTTTTGATATGCGGCGTCCACTTCTTTTATATTCTCCACCGGAGTGTTTTGGGCATTTTGCCACGCCTCTTCGGCTTTTAAAAAAGCATCCCGTGCTAAATCATCTTTTGTTTTCACAGTCACTTGCAAGCCCATATTTGCTTGTGCCTGTTTTGCATAGTTTAGCAGCGGAAAATTTTCAATCAATTTTCTGTAAAGAGGGTAAGCTTTTGATGTGTCGCGTTTAAATTCATCGTAAATAAAAGCTCTTGTATAGATAGCTCTGGCTTTTAAGGTTGAGTCTTCAAGCGTGGAATCCATTTTTGCGAGCAAAGCAAGTGCACTGTCTATTTCCGATAACTTTAGCAAAAATAGCTCTGCAATTTGGAATTCCTGCGGAAAAAATGGTTTTTCTGCTTTTTGTAAACTGATAACGGTATCTTTTAATGCCAGCAATTTGGAAAGAGCATTTTTGCGGCTGTAGCTCTCTTTGCCCCAATAGCTTGCAGGTTTAATCTGAAAACTTGAGTCGTAAAACAAAATTGCTTCAGGATACCTTCTTCCTTTTTGTCTGAAATCACCGATACCAAAAAACGCTCTGGATGCTATTTCGTTTTTGGGTTCGCTATAAGCTACTTTTCTCAAGAGTTCAACTCCTCTTTCTTCGTTTATGTTCAAGAGAATTTCACCTTGCCTTATTAGGCTAAAATTTCTTTTGTCTTTGAATGCGGCGGAATCTGCGAGTGCTCCATATTCATTTGCCGCAGTTCGTCCACTCGTATCGCTTGCCATTAACAGGCATTCCGCCGCCGTGCTTTGCGCTTTGTATCGCTCCGTGGCTGGTAAAATAAATAGTTCTTTATCCAAATAATGTTTCCTTGCCTTTGGATAATTTTTTTGTTCGTAATATAGATTTGCAAGCCGCATCCTTGCTTTTGCCCTTGTCCATGGAATTCCGAAGTTGGAATTAAGCACTGCCTCTAAAGAGGCTATGGCGTCTCCTGGCAAACCTTCTTTTTCCTGCAAAAGAGACATGAGTTCCATGGCAGGCAAATAATATTCGTGCTTTTCGCCATTTTCTAAAATATGCTCCACAGAAAATCTGGATAGGGTATATTCCTTGTTTTCATAATAACAATAAGCGCGTTCATATTCAGCTTTGGGCATGGAATCGTATTGCGGAAAATATCTTTCAAGTTCATCGTATTTTTCAATGGCTTGCTCCCATTCACCTTTGTGGCGAAACGCCTCTGCCATCATGAACACTGCTTTTGAAACCTGCCTCTCATTTCTAGGAAATCTCTCCACCGTGCGTGAACCTTTCTCTATAACCCTATCATATAATTTCTTTTCTTGCCCATCTTCTAAAGAATCGCCGGGAACAGAATCCTGCCTTGCCTGCCTGAGCACAGCGGCTTGTTCATAAGCTTCTTCCATATTCCAGGCATGGTTAAAATATGCGCAACAGGTGCAACCAATTGTCTGAACCCCGATGCCCCCGATTATCAGGATTTTCAAGATTTTAACCACGAACCCTTTCAACTTTTGCTCCTAATGCTGAGAGTTTTTCTTCAAAATTTTCATAGCCTCTGTCCAGATGATAAATACGGCTTATTTCCGTTTGCCCTTTGGCAACAAGCCCGGCTAAAACGAGAGCCGCACTTGCTCGCAAATCGCTTGCCATCACTTGTGCTCCTGTCAGTTCGCTACCGCCGTTTATTATGGCGGTATCCTCTTTAAGGGAAATTTCTGCTCCAAGCCTTTCCAATTCCGAAACATGTTTGAACCTGTCGGTATAAATTGTATCTCGTATGGAAGAAATGCCTTTTACCGTTGCAAATACCGCCATGAGCTGCGCCTGCATATCGGTTGGGAAACCCGGATATGGGAGCGTTGTTATGTGAGCAGGAGAGAGAGCCATATTTTCCGCATTTAGTTCAACCCAGTCATCACCTGAGGATATTTCGCATCCCATACTTTTAAAAACTTCTAAAAGAGCACCTTGATGCTCAGGAACCATGTTTGTTGTTTTGATTTTTCCCCTTGTAATTGCTGCAGCCGATAAAAAGGTCCCGGCTTCTATTCTATCCGCTATGGTTTGCCCATCGCCTGATTTTAATTTTTCAACGCCTTGGACAATTAAAGTTCGTGTTCCAATACCGTTTATTTCCGCGCCCATTCCAGTTAAGTAGTTTGCAAGAGCGGTAATTTCCGGTTCTATGGAGGAATTTTGCAAAATGGAAGTTCCATCTGCAAGAGTTGCCGCCATGAGGATGTTTGCGGTTGCTCCAACGGAACTTATGGGAAAAGAAAATACACCTCCTTTAAGCCTGCCGTTGCTAACCGCTTCAACATATCCGTGCGTGACATTTATTTTTGCGCCAAGGGCTTCCAACCCTTTTAAATGCAAATCAACCGGACGTGGACCCCAAGCGCAGCCACCCGGCAGAGATACCCTGCATCTCCCAAATTTGGCGACCAGAGGACCGAGCACATAAAAACTCGCCCGCATGGTTTTCACAAGTTCATAGGGAGCTTCCAGATGATTTATATCACTGGAGTCTATGCTTAAATCGTTTTTGTTTTGTTTAATGCGGCAGCCTATTACCCGCAAAACATCCGCCATTGTTTGCGTATCTTTTAGAACTGGTACATTGCTTATTTTAGAAACTCCATCGGAGAGCATTGCTGCTGCCATAACGGGCAGCACGGCATTTTTTGAGCCGGAGATTCTAACCGAACCTTTGAGTGGACCGTTTTGAGATACTATAAAAGAATCCATTTTAAGAATTTAGGAAATTGTTTTTTCTATATTTGCCCCGATGTTTTTTTGGAGAAACGAGGTGAGAAAATTCAATTCCGCCATAGTTGTTGGTTCAAGCGGTTTTATAGGTATGCACCTTTGCCGTAACTTAGTGGAAAAAGGTATAAATGAAATACACAAAATAGACATAAATTCCGAAATGTCGGTGGACGTTCGCAAACCTTTTGACATAGAGGAAGATTTTGGCGAAAATACCGTTATTTTTAATCTTGCTGCAATCCATAGAACACCAGGGCATTCGGATAAAGAGTACTTTGAAACCAATGTATTGGGGGCAAAAAATGTCTGTGATTTTGCAGAGAAACGTGGTATAAAAACCATTGTTTTTGCCAGTAGCATTTCCCCTTATGGAGCAAGCGAAGAGCAAAAAACAGAAGAAACATTGCCAATGCCGAATACGCCTTATGGGATTTCAAAGTTGGCGGCAGAACATATCCATAGAGAATGGGCTATGAGTTCCCCTGAGCATTTCTTGAGCATAACGCGCCCTGGCATTGTGTTTGGAAAAGGCGAAAACGGGAATATGACAAGATTGTACAATGCCTTGAAGAAACGTAGATTCGCCTATGCGGGTCGTAAAGACACAATCAAAGCGTGCATTTATGTAAAAGATCTGGTTCGTATTCTTTTGGAAATGGCAGAAAACCCAAAAGAACGAGTTCAAACCTATAATTGCACATATTTCCCTGCTCCAACCATTGAATATATTGCCAAAACCATGAAAGTGGCAACAGGCTTGAGTCGCTTTATCCCTTACATTCCAAAAACTCCGCTTATGGCAGTTGCATCTGTTGCTGGAATACTCGGAGGCTTGGGGCTTGGAATTTGCCCGGAACGTGTTCGCAAGCTTATGGTTTCAACAAATATAAGCGGCGAGAAATTGAATAGGGATTATCCGCTTAAATATTCTCTTGAAGAGGCTTTTGCGGATTGGTTTAGGGATTGCGAGGAAAATTTTCTATTTTAACAGCTATTGTGGAGAAAATATGAATAGTTTGTTTGATACAAGAAGTGAAACTTTAATGCTTAAAACCTTGGGCGAGAAAAGTATTTTGGCGGTTCTCCAAAGAGATTTTTCAGGTTCTCTTCCCCAGAATGAGAAAGAACTTTCTATTGTTAGCAGATTTGCAAAAAAAATAAGAGGAAGTGTTAGAGCCGCCAGAACAAGCCCTATTACCGTTTCTGAGTTAGCTAAACGCTCAGATATTGCAATAAATGCGAGGTTACCATAAATTTATGGGGAATTTGTCTTTTTCCGAAAAAGAACAGGATGCTCTTCTTAAACTTGTTAAGCTATATTCAGAAACTAAAGTTATTATAGTCTATTCAGAAGAAGTTGATGCGGATAGTAAATATAATATTCAAATTTGGAAAGAATTAAGAGATGCTTTTGATCATCTGGTACGAGCATTTATTAATAAAAACGAAAATACAGAACAGAATACAGAAACTTATTTTTTAATAAATTTAGAAAAATCTTATGCTCACGTTTACAGAGCATGTTACGATGCAGCAGAAGGAGCAGCATTTTCACTAAAGAAAAACATCCTTGATATAATTTCCCCTTATAGTCAATCACAATTGGCAAAAACAGTATCTAATTATTCAGATGATAGAATATTAATTGAAAAAATAAACTCCAAACTAGCAGTTTATAGAAATAATAAAGACATAGGCAAGGCAGATGATATGGATTTTAGTGATTTATTAAGCATTATTGACCAATTAAAAACTTTGAATGAAAAATACATTAATTTATTGCCATTATTAAAAGATGTTGGCGTAGAAAATAAGAAACGTTATAGAAGAGTTGTAATTAAAAATATTTTATATATGATTGCTGGTGCATTGATAAGTGTTTTACTATCTTGGTTGTTATGATAAATAAATTTTTCATTAGCAGCGTTCAAAAAGAATTTACATACGAAAGGCAAATGCTCAAGTATTTACAAGGCGATTCTTTGTATCTAGCTCACTATATAGAAAGAATGGGAACAGGTATCCAAGATATAATAGAAAAATGCAAAAATTACGGCTTGCCAGAACCAAAATTTGAAATGAGAGCCGGATTTGTAGCTATAATTTATAGAAAAAAGAATATAGCCTTTAGCAAGATACGTAATGTAAAAGACACTGTAAAAGAGTTAGGGATGAAAAATTTAACATTAATACAAAAGGCTATATTAAAAGAAATTTTCGCTAATAGGTTTATTACTATTCAAGCACTTAGCAAAAAAATAAAAATAAATGCCAGGAATACGAAGAATAATATATCCAAGCTCAAAGCAATGGGTTTGCTTAGACGAATAGGGTCTGATAAAAATGGATATTGGGAGGTGGTAAATAATGGATAAATCATCTTATGATTATCTAATTGTCGGTTCTGGCTTTTTTGGAGCGGTATTCGCATTTGAAATGAAAAAAGCTGGCAAAAAATGCTTGGTAATAGACAAACATAGCCATATTGGCGGAAATTCCTACACCCAAAAAACAGCAGGCATACAGGTTCACAAATACGGGGCGCATATATTCCACACAAGCAATAAAAAAGTTTGGGATTATATGAACAGTTTTGCTCCTTTCAATCGTTTCACAAATTCTCCCATTGCAAATTACAAAGGCAAGTTCTACAATCTTCCTTTTAATATGAACACATTTTACCAACTATGGGGAACGAAAACTCCGAAAGAAGCAAAAGCGAAAATATATGCAAATGCAGTGAAAGCTCGCAGTTCTAATTTAGAACAACATGCAATTTCCTTGGTCGGTAAAGACATATATCAAAAACTGATAAAAGGCTACACAGAAAAACAATGGGGCAAACCCTGCAAGGAACTCCCCGCAAGCATAATAAAGAGAATTCCCTTGCGTTTCACATTCAACAACGATTATTTTGGCGAACTCTATCAAGGAATACCAATCGGTGGTTATACGCAGATTTTCGAAAATCTTTTAAGAGGAACAGATGTTTTGCTGAAAACAGATTACTTAGAGCATAAAAACAAATTTAACTCAATTGCGAAAAAAATTATTTATACTGGCGCAATAGATGAATTTTTTGATTATCAATTTGGCAATTTGGAATACAGGGGTCTAAAATTTGAAACTGAAACTTTGAACACAGAAAATTTTCAGGGTAATGCCGTTGTAAATTACACAGACAGAGAAACCCCATATACCCGCATAATAGAGCATAAGCATTTTGACTGGGTAAATACGCCAAAAACGGTTATTACCCGTGAATATCCTCAAAACTGGAAAATAGGCAACGTTCCATATTACCCGATAAACGATGAAAAAAATACCGCATTGCTGGAAAGATATAAAACCCTTGCCCAAAAGAGTCCAAATGTGATTTTTTGTGGACGGCTTGGCGAATATAAATATTACGATATGGATGATACCGTGGAGCTTGCGTTGAAATTGGCAGCAAAGGAATAGGAATGAAAATCAAAATTATAGTTGCTACCCATAAACCCTACCGAATGCCAGAAGATCCGGTGTACTTGCCATTGCACGTTGGCAAGGAAGGAAAAAAAGACATTGGTTTTGAAGGAGATAATACGGGAAACAATATATCTGTAAAAAATTTTAATTATTGCGAACTTACCGGGCTTTACTGGGCTTGGAAAAATTTGACAAATGCAGATGCGATAGGTTTAGTGCACTATCGGAGGCATTTTGTGAGCCGAGAAAATAAGCACGGCAAAAAATGGGAAAAAATTTTAACTGGTAAAGAAATAGAAGAATTGATGAGTAAATATGATATAATTGTTCCACGCAAAAGGAATTATTTTATAGAGACAAATGAAAGCCAGTATATCCATGCTCATCCAAAAGAAGACTGGGAAAAAATGCTATCCCTTATAAAAGAACAGAATCCAGAATACTCTACAAGTCTTGATAATATGCGTAAAAGTATAAGTGGGCATAAGTTTAATATGTGCATAATGAAGCGTGAGGTTTTGGATGAATATTGTTCTTGGCTTTTTCCGCTTCTGGAAAAAATAGAGGAAAGCCAACAAACAAAGAACCGTATTTTGGGGCATATAAGCGAACGAATGTTTGATGTGTGGCTTTACGCAAATGAGAAAAAGTATAAATTCAAGGAAATTCCCATTATGTTTATGGAAAGGCAGAATTGGCTTGTGAAGGGTGCGAAATTTTTGTGGAGAAAGTTAGTTAATTAGTGGTTTGATGCTGCTGTGAAACTGTAAAAAAATATATTTTTGTAAATTATACATAATATGAACAAATTCATCTGTTTGTTTTTTTTACTCATTTTAAGCCAAAAATGGGTAGCCGCCGAAAAACCTACGGCTGATATACGCAGCCGAGATCCGTTCATTCTGGCGGAACCGGAGACAGGAACGTATTACTGGTATTTTAGTAATTATGGTAAAGTAGGGATTCGTAAAAGCCGCGACCTTAAATTGTGGACAGAATGGAAAGAGGTATTTACCGTACCGCCAGATAATTGGGCAAAAGGTGAAATATGGGCTGCCGAAGTACATAAATACAATGGGCGGTATTATCTTTTTGCTACCGTCAACAGTTACGCTGAAATTCAAATACCAGAATTGCCAAACGGCTGGACATCAACTTATCGCGCTATGCAAATTTTTCATTCCGATTCGCCCGAAGGACCATTCAAGAGCTTTAGCAATCAGCCACACTTGCCGTCAAACCTATTGACGCTTGATGGTACGCTCTGGGTTGAAGACGGTATACCTTATATGGTTTATTGCCACGAATGGTTGCAAATGGTGGATGGAACAATGGAGGTTATACAGTTGAAACCAGATCTGTCGGCAACTGTGGGACAGTCGTCCGTACTGTTCAAAGCTTCGGAGGCTCCATGGAAACCCAAACCCAAACCAAGTTACGTAACTGACGGACCATTTCTGTATCGCACTAAAACCGGAAAGTTGCTGATGATATGGTCGTCAGGTTCCGCCAAAGGGTATGCAGTAGGCATAGCTGAGTCGGCTACCGGAAAAATTACGGGACCGTGGACACATCAATCACAACTGCTGTACGACAATAACGGAGGTCACGGCTCAATATTCAATACCTTTGACAATAAACTATGCCTCGTTATACACCAACCTAACGGACCAAGCGGGGCAGAACGGGCACGTTTCTTTGAATTAAATGATATGGGAAATACGCTGACCTTGGGGGCGGAGATGTTTAATGAATAATCCATTAATTTCCATCATAATTCCCGTGTATAAGGTAGAGCCATACCTGCGAAAATGCGTGGATAGCGTGCTTGCACAAACATACACGAATTTGGAAATTATTTTGGTGGATGATGGCAGCCCGGATAATTGCGGGAAAATTTGCGATGAATATGCAAAGAGAGACAAAAGGATTGTGGTTATTCATAAGGAAAATGGTGGAGCAAGCGATGCTAGGAATGCGGGTTTGGATATTATGAAAGGTGATTATATTTCATTTATTGACTCAGATGATTTTATTACACAAAGCTATGTAGAATATCTTTATGGCTTAATAACAGAGTATGATGCAGATATTTCTAATTGCAATTATTTACCTATAAAAGAGGATGGGCGTATAATAAAAAGCAAAGATTCGCTTATTGAAAACAAATTTTATGATAAAGAAAATTTTAAGGAAATGTTTTCGGTTATTCTGTATGAGGAAAATACCACAATTTATGATTCTGCTTGGACAAAATTATATAAAAAAACTTTATTTACCGACATACAATTTCCTAAAAATAAATTATTTGAAGATGTCAGAACAGTTCCATGGTTATTGCAAAAAGCCGAGAAAATAATTTTTGGCAAAGAAAAACATTATTTTTATCAAATCCGCCAAAATTCAGCAATAACTCAAAAATTTTCTGAAAAAAACTATGATTTTATAAATGCTACAAAGGAAATGTGCCAATTTATAGGCGATAATTACAATGATTTGGGTAAAGCCTGTATCCGGCGTCATACATCGGCTATGATTCGTGTTTTAAGGCAAATGATTGAATGGGATAGTTTTGACAAAAAAGAGGCAAATTCGTTAAGAAAAAAAATATTGCAGCAGGGCAAGTATTTGCTTTTTGATGGGAAAGTACCAAAAAGAGATAAATTTGCTATTTTAACCTTGTTGTTAGGAGTTAGATGGTTTTCCGTATGTTGGAATATTTATGCAAAGATTACAAATAGGAAGTAAATAATGCTACCTTACATTACAATTACTTTTATTCCTATAATTACTTTTTGCCTTGAATGGTCTAAAGAAATAAAAAACTCACATAAACGTTTTACGATGATGTTTTTGGCAATATGTTATATTTTATTTTCAGCACTTAGATGGGAATGCGGTACAGATTGGGAACAATTTTACGGATTATTTTACTCCTTTAATGATGTTCCTTTTACAGAAGTTTTTAACCACAGATATAATTGGACAACGGACTCCAGTACTGGTGGAAAAATTTATGAGCCTGGATATGCATTGATGAATTGGCTATTTGTCAACACAACTGGTTCTTTTAATGCAATGCTCATTTTTTATACAACAATTATTATATTTATATATTATAAATTATCTTGGCTATATGCATCTAAATATCCGATTTATCTATTTACATTTTTTATAACGGCGGATTTTTTTTACTGGCGAGCTGGTTTTGCTTCTGCTATATGTTTTTTTTCAATCCAATATATAATATCGCGTAAATTTTTAAAATTTCTATTATGTTGTCTTGTGGCTACAAGTATGCATAATTCGGCTATATTATTTTTACCATTTTATTTTGTATTGAATAGAAAATTTTCTAATGGTTTGTTAATAAGTTCATTCTTATTTTGTTCTTTTATAGGAAGTACTTCAATATTATATGGTATAGTAGAATATGTTGCAAATATATTATCTACTTTTCGCTCAGAATTTGGTTTAATTTCTAAGTTAGTACTTTATTTGTATACTAATTCTGATAATTCTATTGCAAAATTAATAATGTCCATTTTTAAATACGGTATTTTTATAGTTATATTTTGTTTATATAAAAAATATTTCAAAATAGAATCTGAGCGTTCAGATGCCACGAAAAATAATACGGATTATTTTAAGTTTAATAAAAGTGATATATATAATGTAATGCTAACTTCTTATGTTATAGGTAGTTGCATTTGGTTGTTATTCCGTTCTCAATTAACGATTTTTGCTCGCATGGCTATTTATTTTACTGGCTCTTTTCCTGTATTGAATGTTATGGTTTTGAGTATTTTGCCAAGCAATAAAAGAAAAATATTCTTCGGTTTTGTTATATTAAATGTTTTTTATATAGCATTCGCAAAATTTTTAACTTTTGAAGAACTCTTAATACCATATAAAACTGTTTTTAATTAATGAGGTTAATATGTTTTCCGTTCTTATAGCCAGTTTCAACAATGAAAAATATTTGGACATTGCTATCAAAAGCGTGTTGCAACAAACATATCAGGATTTTGAAATAATTATTGTAGATGACTGTTCTACAGATAATTCTTTTTTCATTCTGGATAAATATAAAAATGACAATAGATTTGTTATAGAAATCTTACCAAAAAATAGTGGCTGTGGTTTTACGAAGAAACGTTGCGTGGAGCTTGCAAAAGGAGAACTTTGCGGCTTTTTGGATTCGGATGATGCTCTTGCTCAAAATGCTTTGGAAGATATGGTTCAAGTGCATTCGGAGAATCCTAATGCTTCGCTTGTATCTAGTTGCTATTATAAATGCAATGACAATCTTAAAATAATGTATTTAAGAAAATTAAAACTAGATTGCAAAGATTTTTTATATGCAAATGATATAGATTTGCACTTTGCAAGCTTTAAGAAAGAGCTTTATTTGAAAACGTCGGGAATAAACCCTGAATTCAAAAGAGCTGTAGATCAGGATTTGTATCTAAAATTAAGCGAAGTTGGTAATTTTGTTTATATTCCAAAATATCATTATTATTACAGAATGCACATAGGTGGAATTTCCAATATTTTTAATGACAATTCCGACAAAGCATTTCAGTGGTTTGTCTTAGCAAAATATAATACCTACAAAAGGCGTGGATTAGATTTTGATAAAATGACCCTTCCCCATCCAAGTATGAGCATTCCTTCCATAAAAAAAATTTTAAAATTGAGAAATATGGCTAAATTTCTGATAATGAAATTGAATGTAATTCTAAAAATTTATGCAAAATATGAACTTAGCTTTTAGGCAAATTCGCCCTGCCAACTTTAGTTTCCTCGCTATCCATGAGAGTTTTCTATTTTTCCTCTATTGTTGTAGAGCGGAGATTAATAATTAATATGTTGCTAGGTTTAAAAAAATGTTTAAAAAATCCTTTGTACATTTTTATTGGATTGAATAGAAGAGGTTTTTTTAAATGGATGCCAGATTTTCTTCATCTTAAAATAAATTTCAAATTCTCTTGCGGTTATTCGCTGAATTTAAAGAACCCTAAAACTTTCAACGAAAAAATCCAGTGGTTAAAGTTGTACGGTAATCTCCAAAAATATACTGATTTGGTGGACAAATATGAAGTACGTAAATATATAGCAGAAAGAATTGGCGAAGAATATTTAATACCTTTGATAGGCGTTTGGGATAAATTCGAAGATATTAATTTTAGCAAATTGCCAGAGCAATTCGTATTAAAATGTAATCATGATTGTGGTAGCGTAGTTATTTGTAAAGATAAGAACAGTTTCGATATTGGAGCAGCGAAAACGAAATTGAATAAATGTTTGAAACAGAATTTTTATTATCAATCTAGGGAATCGCAATATAAAAATATAAAACCGAAAATTATCTGTGAAAAATATATGGTAGATGAATCAGGAATTGAGTTAAAGGATTATAAATTTTTTTGTTTTAATGGAGAACCTAAAATTATACAAGTTGATTTTGATAGATTTACAGAACATAAAAGAAATATATACGATACTAAATGGAATTATATTCCTGTTTCAGTGCAATATCCTACTGACCCTAATATGATAATAAAGGTACCTGTAGGATTTCAAAATATGCTTAATTTAGCCGAAATGTTGTCTAAAAATATTCCTCACGTCAGAATAGATTTTTACTCAATATATGATAAAATTTATTTCGGTGAATTGACTTTTACTCATGGGGCAGGTTATGAAATATTTCAACCAGAGAAATTTGCTCTTGAAATGGGAAGTTGGCTGGAACTATCTTTCCTCTAGTTCAAAGGGCTTGCCATGGAAGCTCTGCCTTGGATATGAGTGCGGAAAACTGTGTAGCGAGGAAAGATAGTATTTCTCTGCCATGAGGCTTTGAGGCAGATAGAGGAGAAAAAAATACTATATTTTTTATATGGAGAAAGGGTTGAACATATTCAAGATAGAAGTGGTGTTTGGGGAAAAGGAAAGAAATGTTGTAGAATGGGAGTATCTTTAATATTATGAAAATTCTTATTTATCCAGACTCCAAAAGTAGCGATAACTTTTATCTTGAAAACTTATCTAGAATACTTTCCCCTCAATTTCAAGTAGATGGTTATTATAATATAAAATCTGTAGGCATAAAAAAAATTTTAGGTTACAATTATTATTCTTTAAATTGGTTTGAATCTGTTTTGGTGAACAGATTTAGATGGATTACTTTTATAAAACGTTTTTTTCTTTTATTTTTACTGAAAATCCTAAGCAAAAAAATAATTTGGACTATACATAATAAAATTTCTCATGAAACGAATATTTACTCAGAAATATTAATTTCTCTATTGAAGAAATGGAGTTCAAAAATTCATATATTATGTCCTGCAACTATTGAGGAATGCAATTTGCAAAAATACGAGAAAAAGATAATTTATGTTCCGCATGGAGATTATTTTAATAATTATCCATCAAGTAATTTCGATATAAAAGAATATTATTCTATTCCAAAAGAAAATAATATTTTACTTTTTATTGGGCAAATTAAGCCATATAAAAATATTGAACTTTTAATAAATGCTTTTGAAAGTTCTAAACTCTCCAAAGAAAATTGGACTTTGTTAATTTGCGGAGACGGTAAATTGAATGTTCAACCTTCCAAAAATATAATTTTAGATTTTAATTTTATTCCAAATGAAAAAATGAGAGCTTATTTGGAACAGAGTTCTCTATTAATTGCTCCATATAACAAAAAATCTGCATTAAATTCCGGTACCCTTTGGTTAGCTTGTTCTTTTGCAAAATCTTTTATTTTGCCAGATATTGGCTGCGTGAAAGATATTTTAAATAGAGAAGAATTTTTGTATATTTATGATTATGCAAGTCAAGAGGAGCATCTGAAAAATTTAACTGATACTTTGGATAGTATTAATCCTGAAGTTTTAGAAACAATGGGAAAAAATGCCCATAATTTTATTTGCCAGAATTCTTGGGAAAGAAATAAAGAAAGATGGCAGGGGATTTTTGGATAAATATGTATAATGTATTAATGATAGGTTCTAAAAACATTAAAGGCAATTCTTATGGCGGTTTAGAGGCTTTATTGCGTAATTATAATGCCTTACGTAAAATAGGTTTTGTGGAATATTTAAATTTATATGATTACAAAATCGGAAAATATAAAAGAAGAATAAATTTTTATTTATTAGGAAGACACTATATTCTAAGCAAACAGAATGAACTACATCTCCTGAAGATTTGTGAAAATAAAGATATTGTATGTATAGAGCAATCTCATTTTGGAAAGATTGCTAAAATTATCAAGCAAAAATATCCTTCTAAAAAAGTTATAACATTTTTTCAAAATTGTCAGTATGAATATTCTAAGGCAGAAAATCCATTTAATTTGCTCCGCCAAAAGGTAGTTCATTTTAATGAAAAATGTGCTTGTAAGTATTCTGATAAAATAATAGTGCTGAACAAAAGAGATGAAGACGCCTTGTATTGTCTATATAAAAGAAAAGCAGATGCGGTTATACCTATAAGCCTTGAAAATCGGTCAATAAATTTCAACAAAAACAAAATTGAGAATAAACCCATAGCTTTGTTTTTAGGGAGTAATTTTTTCGCGAATAATCACGGTCTAAAATGGTTCATAAAAAATGTCCTGCCTTATGTGGATATAAAACTTAAAATTGTAGGCAATGGCATGGATAAAGTTGATTTGCCGAAAAGCGATAAATTGGAAATAATTGGCTATGTTGAAAACTTGGAAGAATGTATGCAAAACGCAGATTTTATGATATTCCCTATTTTCAAAGGTAGCGGAATGAAAGTGAAAACTTGCGAGGCTTTAATGCACGGGAAAAACATAATTGGAACAGGCGAGGCATTTATGGGTTATGACGTGGATTTTGAAAAAGTTGGGGCAAAATGTGAAACTGTGGAGGAATTTATCAAGGCGATAAATGAATTCCCTCAAAGGTTTACTAACAAGTTTAATGAATATTCAAGAAGTGTGTTTTTGGAGAAATACACAGATGATGTTACATTTAAGCAGTTTGCAGAGATGTTTGAATAATGGGATGGAATGGTGTTAATATTAGTTGCCATCTTTCTCAAACATCGTTTCTTTTATATTATCTGTAGTTATAAAATCCGCTCCAGCTTCGAAATATTTTTTCATTAATAAGACATCATTTATAGTCCAGACAATTGTAGTAAGCCCAAGAGTTTTTGCCTCTGTAAAATAATCCATGTGTCTTTCCATTACTGCGTAATTGTAATTCAAGCCAGTTAATCCAAGGTCTTTTAGCGATTGTGGAGATAACTCGTCATAAGCACATGTCACCTTTGCACTTGGCTCTATTTTTATAACTTCTTTACATATATCAAGACCAGAGCTAACGTACTCAACACGATTTTCAAGCCCTTTCTTCCTGACCATATCTATCACTTTTTGCACTACTTCAATATCGCGTTGTTTTGTTCCATGAGTTTTTATATCACATATCAATTTTATTGTCAACTGCCTAGCTGCGTCAAGAAAATCTTCTAGTTTTGGCAATATTTCGCCATTTGACAGCCTGTGGTCTTTAATCGAATCATAATTAGAAATCTGAATATATTTTCCTTCAATAATCCCGTCATGATTAACTACAAGAATATTATCAGCAGTTAAATGCACGTCAAATTCGCTACCGTAAACTCCTAACTTATCTGCCAATTCTAAAGCTTTAATTGAATTTTGCGCCGAGCCTGCTGTATTCCAATAACCACGGTGAGCGATGATTTTTGATTTATCAAATTTGATATTTTCCATATCAATTTCATAACTACAAGCATTAGACATCATTCCAAGTACTATCACCAGCGCCAGCCATAAATTCATTTTGGTGTTTTCTTGAGCAATCATAATGTAATTCCTAAAAATTGTTATATTTAGGTAAATATAGTAAATGCATTAACCTACTAGTGTATAGGGCTTTCCAGACCCTATACCTCAAGCCCAAGCATTGAGTTAATCTTATGACTGCCAAGTATTTTTTTCGCAAAAATTCAATGCTATCAGTCGTTATTTTTACGAGAATTTCAATAATTTCATTTATGCAATTGCCCCCGCTTTTGGCAAAGTATGAGCAAATACCCTTTGTTTCGTGCTTCCCAGTTTATACGATGATTTTAGAATTCCAATTTTGGAATCTTTTGCCTATGGCTGTCTGCTTGCGCTTTCCAATACAACTTGTTTTCCAGAAATAGCTAGCAATGCAGGTATTTATTTTAAACCTGAGAGCATAGACGATATAAATGCGTGGAACAAACGGCAAAGGTTTATGAGAATTATATATTATGCAAGTCATGAAAAAGTATTTGACAACTAGCATTGGTGGATTTGCGGCGTATCATTTTTTTGAACGCTTAAGAGGTTTTAAACCTATAATGGAGAACGTATGAATAAAATCAATGTATTTTTTGACATTAAATTTATTCTAGATAGCTTTTATGCTAAAACGGCAGCAAGAAGTGGTATATTTTTTGTTACTTGGAATGTATTAAACATTATGCATAAAAATAATAATCTTAATATTACGCTTACGTATCCGCTTGAAAGTGAAATATTTGACAATTTAAGAAAAATAAAAAAAGAACGTTTTTTTTCACAATTTAATTTTGTCTGTACTGGAATGACAGATACAATCCAGCATAAGATAAGAAAGCATAAAAAAAATAAAAAGTATGTAAGAATGTTTTACAACTGTTTACGATTTTTAAAATTGAAATTTAAGGAAAAATGTTACTACAACAGAGAAAAATTCAAAAATGCTCATATCTATATATCACCATGTTATGCTATGCCGAAAAAGATTTTAGAGCAAAAACATATAAAAAAGTTTTATATCCTATATGATGCTATCCCTATTGTTTTTAAGGAACGTTTTAATGCCGAGCATTATTTTTTTCAAATACCAAATGTACTGGATAAAAATACATACGCTTTTTGCATCAGCCAAAGTTGCAAAGATGATTTTCTGAAATATTGCGGTGATAAATTGGATGCAAACAAGATGTTCGTGACCCATATCGCAACAAATCGAAATTATATTCCAAACTATGACAAACAAGAATTGGTAAGAGTTTTAAAAAAATATGATGTAAAACACGAACCTAATGACAAATATTTATTTTCTCTTTGCACTTTAGAACCTCGTAAAAATTTGCCTTTTACCATTGCTTGTTTTTTTAAATTTGTTAAAAAACATAATATACAAGATTTATATTTTTATTTAGGCGGTGGAGCTTGGAAAAGCTTTGAGTCTATTATGGAGAAAACAATGGAGGAAGCTAGTGAATTCAGGCATAAAGTAAAATTACTCGGTTACGTAGATGATTCAGATATTAATATATTATACAGCAATAGTCTGTTTTTCACGTATTTAAGCCAGTATGAGGGTTTTGGAATGCCACCTCTAGAAGCTATGCAGGCAGGGACTCCGGTTATCACAAGCAATAACAGCTCATTGCCAGAGGTTGTTGGCGATGCGGCTATTTCTTTAACATACAACGATGAGGAAGCTGTTATTAAAGCATTTGAAAATTTCTATTTTAATGAAGACCTAAGGAAAGAGTACATTGCAAAAGGTTTGGAAAGGGCTAAAATGTTCAGTTGGGAAAAATGCGTTGGAAAAATGACCCAGGTTATTGAAGGAGTAGTTAAATGTTCGGAGTAAAAACCAAATTGTTGTTAAAAAACAGACAAAAGAAGTTAGTGAAATTTAGACGGTTAAATTTTTTTACGCCGAATAAATTTAATGCCCCATTGAGTTGTACAAGCCAGCTATGTAACCAATCTTTTTGGAATTTTCCATTTTATCAGTATTGGTGCGAGCAATTAAAGGTAAAACCTAAAATGCATAGAAAACAATGGGAGTGGGTTTATGTGGCTCAAGTTCTTTTTGAAAATGGTTTCTTAAAACAAGGCAGCAAAGGTCTTTGCTTTGCTGCTGGGCAAGAACCGCTTCCGGCTTTGTTTGCAAGCCTAGGGTGCAAAATCACGGCAACAGATTTGGATATAAGCACAGAAACTGCAAAAATATGGGCGGCGACTAAACAAAATTCAGAAAACAATGTTGAAATTTTAAACAAAGATGGAATTTGTTCTGAGGCTTTGTTTGAGCAAAATGTACAGTTTCGTAGTGTGGATATGAACAATATACCTGACGATTTAAAAGGCTTTGATTTTAATTGGAGTTGTTGTGCTTTTGAGCATTTGGGTGGTATAAAACAAGGTTTAGATTTTTTGGTAAATAATTTGAAAACTCTAAGGGG
>Ga0268262_10000903_pt1 | contig 38519 bp, 38 predicted proteins | sample TergutNc150P3_FD_190354 | JGI IMG/M metagenome (GOLD analysis project Ga0268262, IMG submission 190354) | Nasutitermes corniger P3 segment gut microbial community from laboratory colony in Florida, USA - Nc150 P3 (SPAdes) (version 2) | ecosystem: Host-associated > Arthropoda: Insects >...
CGTTCATCGTGGATCTTTAGGCGGATTGCGTGAATTTCCCTAAGAGCTTGCGGCTCATGAGCAATATCCGGGTCTTTCAGGTAATCATCAATTGTCTTCGTCATAATTTAAAACCTCCGCAGGTGTGGGCAGTGCAGAATGCCTGACTCCAAATTTGCCTAAGAAGAATATTTTACCACGGAGTTACACGGAGTTTCACGGAGGAATAAAGATTTTCGTATCAGAACTCCGTGAAACTCCGTGTACTCCGTGGTAAAAATTCTTAATCCCCTAAACTGGGTCAAAATGACCCAATTTGGGCTTTTTTGACCCAAATTCGGGCTTTTTTGGCTATCAATTCAAGTTGGAGGGTAGCTCGTCTTACCTAAAAGGCAGCTCGTGCTCCTTAAAAAGCAGCTCATCTTAATCAAAAGGCAGCTCATCTTACTTAAAAAGCAGCTCGTGCTCCTTAAAAGGCAGCTTGTCTTACTCAAAAGGTAACTCGTGCTCCTTAAAAGGTAACTCGTCTTACTTAAAAGGCAGCTCGTGCTATTCAAAAAGCAGCTTGTCTTACTTAAAGACTAACTCATCTTATGGTGTAAAGGCATCGCTGTGGTAACGGTCATCTTTTCACTTTTTTTGCAGCAAGGTATCAATATTATTCCGGGCGGCATGGAACAGCGCCGCCAGGCTTGTTTTGATAATATTTTTGGCGGGTTCGCCGATGTCGCCCAGGGATTGCAGCATACGGGCCGCGGATTTCGGCCATGAACGTTCAAGTTCGGGAATTGTTTTTGCCTGAGACGCGCACAGTATGGTATACAGGGCTTCAATAAATTGCGCGCGGTGCGTATTATCAAGCGAGGCAATCCAGTCTTTCAGTGTTTTATCCACAAAACGACTGCCCTGAGTAACGTCATCAACATACACCATGTCGTTATGGGTAACTTCCCATGTATATTGCTCATGCTGCAACAGGCCGCTTTCTGAACTTTTTATTGTCTTATAGGTACTGCCGTGTTCCAGAAGCATACCGACAACCGACGACTGCGGGATAAACGCATATATGCGTTCCTTTATTGCCGCAAAACCTTCGCCGGCAATGACGCTTTCATGGAAGCCGGGCGCGTCGTTACTGTAAATAGCGGTGACGCGCCGCTGTATCTTTTTGCCGCATTGGGAAGCGGCGTATACCGCCAGATTTCCCCCTTTTGAATGACCGCCGAGCCGCAAGGGGCCTTTTATTTTTTTTGCCATTTCCGCGAGATAATCCACCGCCGCAAGCTGCGCGGGAACGACTTCGCTGAAACTCATGTTAAAATTTTCTTTCCAGCCCACAAAGGTTACGTCGGTTCCGCGGTAGGCGATAAAATGAGAGCCGTCTCCGGTGTTTACGCACAACGCGGAAAACTGGATTTCCTTATCGGTATCAATATGATTAACATAACCGCGCAGGCGGCAATTTCCAAAACGGTTCGCGTCACGCAGAACGCCGACCAATGTAACGTCTTCTTTAAATAAAAACTGTAGTTTTGCGCGCTCGTCTTTGTCTTGCATTTTTTGGTACAGGATTTGTACCGCGTCTTTGGCGCTTATCTCCGCCTGTTCGTCCGGTCCGGGTACAATACCGTCAAAGGGAAGATAGGCAATTTGGCATAAAATGATATTATCAACCGGATTAAGGGGCGATTGGGAAAAATCAAGATCGCCCCGCCATGTTAAATAATCGAATATGGTACTCATTGTGATTCCTTATCCATGATTACCGTATAACCCCCGGTCTGACAAGGGCGGCGTTCAGCGCGCCGCATTTGCAGCCTTCGTTAATCGCTTCGCGAAAGCCCGCTCCGTTTTCAAGAGCGGCGGCAAGTCCTGCCGTAAACGTGTCTCCGCAGCCGGTGGAATTGACCGCTTTTACCGGCTGGACTTCAATTTCAAAAAATTTATCCGTGTCCGCCGCGATAATTTTTCGGCTGCCATTGGTAAGAATAACGCGGCAGTTATTTTTGCGCGCCATGTCCAATACCGCGGATTTTATTCGCTCCTTCGCGGTGTCATCTGTCGTTATCAACTCATTGTTTTTGATTAACTCAGGCGCAAAATCAGCGGCAAATTCAAAAAGGTTCGGCTTCACGATGTCCGGCTGATATTTCAAACTTTCTATTAAATCCTTTCCCTTTATATCGAGAATAACTTTTAGTCCCTTTTCTTTCGCCTTTCGCGTCATGGCGGGAATTACGGTATCAGAAAACCCCGCCGCTTTTGTGCCGGAAATTATGACCCAATGTAAATCCGCGGTGCGCGCAAGAATATCATCAAGCTTTTCCAACAGCCGTTCCTCAGTTCCGGCGCGGACGGGTTCAGATTCTTCGATCAATTCGGTGACAGCGCCGTCTGTGTCAGTGAGCAAGGTGTAACAAAAACGGATTTGGCTTTCGCTTTCCACCCACTGTACGGAAAGCCCGTCCTGTTCGCAGAGCGAAAGAAACAGCGGACGCAAGCCGCCGCCAAGCTGCGTTAGATGTATAGCCCTTTTTCCCAGTTGAGTTAAAACGCGGGTAACATTGATCCCCTTGCCACTTGCGTCAAGGCGATGAACTCCGGTACGGTTTACCGTCCCCGGATATATCGAAGAAAAGCGCAAGGTTTTTTGAAGAGTAGGATTAAGACAAACGGTCAAAAACGACATTTTTTTCCTTAATATTTCTCACAAAGAACACAAAGAAAGAAAAGATCACAAAAAAAATAACGAACAAAAACCCTTAATCTTTCTTTGTGTTCTTTGTTCCTTCGTGATCTTGGTGTGAAATCCCTTTGGATTATTTTATCCTTTTATACGTCTTGATCTCCTGACGCAGACGCGCGGCAAGTTCCGCTATGGGAACGCGCACCTGTTCCATCGAGTCGCGGAAGCGCAGAGTGACCGTATTGTCTTCTTTGGACTGATAATCCACCGTAACGCAGAAGGGAGTGCCCGCTTCATCCTGACGGCGATAGCGGCGGCCTATGGCTCCGCCCTGATCATAATCAGTGGCAAAATCTTCTTTAAGCCCCTTGCGTATGTCCTGCGCCAATTCGGCAAGACCGTCCTTTTTCATCAAAGGAAGCACCGCAACGGTAACCGGCGCGAGGCTGGGATGAAAACGGAGTACCGTGCGCCAGTCATCGTCGTTGCCCTTTTCAGCGACCTGTTCTTCATCGTAAGCGTCGCACAGAATCATCAACAGATTCCGCGTAAGCCCCGCCGATGTCTCGATGATAAAGGGAATATAGCGCTCGTTGTTATTGTCCTGATCGATGTACTGCATATCCTTGCCGGAGAATTGGGTATGGCGGTTAAGGTCATAGTTGGTGCGGTTATGCACGCCTTCCAGTTCGCGCCAGCCCATCGGGAACTGGTATTCAATATCGTAAGCGTCTTTCGCGTAATGGGCCAATTCATCCGGCCCGTGCTGATGCCAGCGCAGATGATCCATTTTAACGCCCAGCTTTTCATAATAAGCCCAGCGCCGCTTGCGCCATTCATTAAACCATTCTTCATCCGTGCCGGGTTTCACAAAGAACTGCATTTCCATCTGTTCAAATTCACAGGTGCGGAAAATAAAATTTTTGGTTACGATTTCATTGCGGAAAGCCTTGCCAATCTGCGCGATGCCAAAGGGAATCTTCATCCGGTTTGACTGAATAATATTTTTATAATTGACGTAAATCCCCTGGGCGGTTTCGGGACGCAGATATATGATACTGGCCGAGTCTTCCGCCGGGCCGATATGGGTTTTAAACATCAGGTTGAATTTGCGGGTGTCGGTCAGCTCGCCGCCGCATTCGGGGCATTTTTTTGCCGCGAGATTTTCCGGCGGAATCTGATCCGCCCGGAAACGGGCTTTGCATTTTTTGCAGTCCACCAGCGGGTCGGTAAAATTCTCCACATGGCCCGACGCTTCCCAGGTACGGGGGTGCATCAGAATCGCCGCGTCCAGCCCCACAATATCGTCGTGGAATTGGGTCATTTCCTTCCACCATGCCGCGGCGATGCGGTTTTTCAGTTCTACGCCCATAGGCCCGTAATCCCAAGCCCCGTTCTGGCCGCCGTAAATTTCCGAAGATTGAAACACAAACCCCCGCCGCTTCGCCAGCGACGTGATTTTTTCCATAGTTGCTTCTGTCGTTATTTCTGCCATGCCTTATTTTACCCAAAGAGCCGGAATTGGGGAATAGGGTACCATACCCTTTATTCCTCTTTAATCCGGACTTCAACACCCGGAATATTGCCGCGTTGTATAGTTTTGGGAATATTCATCGCGTTAAGCATAGGAATAAGTTTTTCAATCGGCATAGGCATATTATTTATAAACCAGTCAAATAAAACTTTAAGACTGCCTGTCATCTGGTAACATATTTTATAATGGCATATCAAATAATCCTCCGCTGAAAGTAGTTTTTTATAACTTTTTATGAGCGAAAGCGTATATAATTGTAATTCCCGGTAGATACGGGCTTCAACATCAGCAGTAGCCAATATTTTCTTTATGTTTTTTTGATGTTTAATCATATATGTAACATCAAAAGTAAGAACTATATTGTTTGGTTTATCGCCTTTATCCGTACTCAATAATTCCGTATTAATCGAATTATTGAGATATTGTAAAACAACTTCGTCCTTATCATCAAAGTTGCGGTAAAAAGTAGGCCGCGCAACGCCCGCTTTCTCGGCAATATCCGAAACGGTTATTTTTTCATAAGGCTTTTCATCCATGAGCAGCATAAGAGCGTCGAATATCCATGATTTAGTCCGTTCCACCTGACGGTTAGGCTTGCTTGATTTTTGTATCATATTTCCCCTTCTGTAACATTTTTTACAGTTTTTCAAGTTTGTTCATTTTTATCCAAAACGCTTGATCCATGTATACCTGATTATATTACACTTGTTATATAAGTATCAAGTGTTACATTTAGAATTTTTTGGAGGTTGTGTTTCCGCGTTGCGGAGACTTCAATTAACCAGTCGTTTCGTTGCTATGCAACGCCGCGGCTTATAAAAGAGGTTATTATGTTGCGAAAAACAGCGTGTTTTATTCTTGTACTTTCGGTATTTCCCGTCTTTTCCTGCACTGGAAACAGAAAAAGCGCGGCAAGCATGGAACAGCTCCATGCGGAAAATGGGCAGCCGGTCAGCGTGCGGAAACTTGAAACCGAGGATTTTTCCGTTTTTCTCAAGTATCCCGCCCTCATTCAAGCCAGTTCTGAATCAGCCGCTTACGCGGGCTTGAATGATGTGGTCAGAATTATATCCGCACGGGTCGGGGCAACAGTCAGGCAGGGAGATATAATCGTGTCCTTTTCGCCGGATAACCAGATATTACAACAGGCAACTCTGGCGCATGAAAACGCCCGCAACGCCTATAACCGCACAAACGCCCTGTTCAGAAGTAACGACGTTTCGCGGCAGGATTTTGACACGGTAAGAATGCAGTACGAAATAAGCGCGGCAAACCTCAAAGCCGCTAACGATATGGTGTACGTCAAAGCGCCCATATCGGGAACGCTCACCCAACTTAATGTGCGCGTAACTGAAAACGTCCGCCCGGGAACTCCCCTTTTCACCGTTTCAAACAGCAATGCTTTCGAGGCGAGGCTCTATGTGGGCGTTGACGAAATAGAAAAGATAAAAGCCGGAGCAAGAGCCTTCATAGACCTGGCAAAGGGAAGGCAGGAAGGCCAAACCATAGAAGGCCGGATAACCCAAGTATCGCTGATTATGGACAGCCAAAGGCAAAGTTTTCCGGTAACGGTATTTTTTGACGGCGGAAACCGCAGGCTGGTCAGCGGCATGAACGTAGATATATCGGTCGAAACCTACCGCAACGAAAAAGCGATAATTCTTATGCGGCGGGAATTGGTGCAGACAGAAACAGGCCCCGCGGTTTTTGTCGTTGATGATAATGCGGCTTTGATGCCGCAAGCGCGGCGGGTTGCGGTACGGACAGGAGAAGAAAAAGGTCTCCGTCTGGAAATCATCGGCGGACTCTCCGAGGGTGATATTATCGTAAGCGAAGGCGTAAACCAAATCAACGAAGAAACAAGACTTAACATCGTCCCCGCTATTCTGCCCGGCGGATTTTAGAGGGAGTACTCAGTATGCACATAGTTGACCTATCAATCAAAAAACCGGTAACGGTACTTATGGGCTGCCTTGCCCTTGTCGTGTTCGGAATACTCGCCTATTTCTCACTGCCGGTATTACTGTTGCCCGAGACAGCGGTTCCGGTAGTAACGATACAGACGGTGTACCCCGGCGCAAGCCCGCTGTCAGTCGAAACCCAACTAACCAAAAAAATTGAGGATCAGGTTTTTTCCCTCGGAGAGCTTGATTCCATTACCTCGTATTCGCTGGACAGCGTTTCTATAGTCGTAGCCAACTTTAGGGAAGGCAAAGACGAAAATCTCGCGCTTGCGGAAGTGAAAGACGCGATAGACGCTCTTGCCGCAGACCTTCCCGCCGCCGCAAGAAAACCGGTGATCACAAAAGTTAATTTAACCAGCGGTACGCCGATTATGGACATCATCATCGAAGGCGATATGGGCAGCATGGAGTTATACGAATACGCTTCCTCAATAGTGAAAGATCAGTTCGCGCAAGTCCCCGGAGTTGGCAATGTGGAACTTTCAGTCGGCGAAGAAAGGGAAATCCGGGTCGATCTGCACAGTACGCCCGTCTTTGAACGCTTTTTGCCGGTGGAACAGATCGCCGGTATTCTTGCCCGCGCCAATCTGGAACTGCCCGGCGGAAACCTTGTTTTCGAGGGGCAGGACATTCCCGTGCGCTTTAAGGGAGAATTCATTTCGGTTGAAGAAATTGAAGATACCGATATAACCACCCGCGCCGGAGTATTCAAACTTCGCCAGCTTGCCAATGTGTACGATTCAAATTCCGTTGTCCGTGAACGGACAATTTTTTACGACAATGAAAAGGAAACCCGGAATGAAAACGCGCTCTTGATACGTGTAATGAAGAACCCAAGCGCCAATACGGTCAGCGTTATTGACGGCATTATGAAACGCATACCGCGCATTGAAAAGAACTCGGGAAACAGAATCCGCCTTAATGTAATTCGGGAGGATGCGGGATTTATCCGCGACTCGGTAAACGACACATTGGGCAACCTCATTATGGGCATAATTCTTACCGGGCTTGTGCTTATGTTTTTCCTGCATGACTGGCGTTCTACCATTATCATTTCTATCGCCATGCCATTCTCAATAATCTCAACTTTCCTTGTAATGCAATTTATGAAAATGAGTATCAATGTGCTTTCGCTCATGGGGCTTTCATGCGCCGTAGGAACCCTCGTTGCGAATTCCGTAGTCGTTCTGGAAAACATTTTCCGTCATAAAGAGCAAGGACTTTCCCGCGTGGAAGCCGCCTCAACCGGAACTAAAGAAGTATTAATGGCAGTTGTTGCCTCAACCGCGACCAACGTGGCGGTGTTCGTGCCGCTGGGCGGTATGGCAGGGGCAATGGGGCAAATACTCGGTTCTTTTGCATATACCGTTGTCATTTCCACGGTCTTTTCAATCATTGTTTCTTTTACCGTTACCCCGCTGTTGGCTTCACGCCTGATACCCGAAAAAACAAAACAAGAGGGGAGCATGAGCCGCAAGCTGGAAGCGTTTTTCAAAAAACTTGAAGAATGGTATAAACAGTCAATTTCATTTTTTCTTACCCGTAAGCGCAGGGCGGCGGCTTTTATCGCGGCGGTCTTTGTGGTGTTTATTTTAAGCGTCATGGGTTTTTCAAAAATAGAAATGGAATTGATTCCCAAAAGTGACGGCGGCAAAGTAAGCGTGAATGTGGAACTGCCGCAGGGAAGCAGCCTTGAAATGACCGCCGCGGTTCTTGCGGAAATTGAAAGCCGCATAGCTTCTTACAAAGAAGTGCGGAGTATACTGACAATTCTCGGAAACGCCGGAGGCATGAACAGGGACGTAAGCGTCGCGCAGGTGAACATATCCCTTGTACCCAAAAGACAAAGGGCATTGAGCAACGACGCTTTAGCCGCCGCCATGACCAAAACCCTGTCGGATATTCCCGGCGCGGTCATTAAAGTGATGGCCCCAACAGAGATAGTCCTTGCCGAGGGCGCGCCGGTAGACTTTTTTTTAAAAGGGCCTGACAGCGCGGTTTTACAAAGAATCGGGGACGAACTGCGTAACAAAATTGCGGCAATACCGGGCATTACCAATGCGGCTATTAACACCAAATCCGGCAAGCGTGAACTGGTTTTTGAGCCGAACCGCAAACAGATTTTTCAGGACGGATTGACGATACAGGCGGTTGCCATGAGCCTCCGTTTTGCGATAGACGGCGTTGTCAGCACAACCTACCGCGAAGGTGGCAACGAATACGACATACGGGTAAAAATGAGCGAAGACAGTTTGAAAGATATTGAAGACATACGGAACATTCCCATTGTTACCCATTCAGGAATTTTTCCCCTGTCGCGTTATGCGGACGTTCATTTTGAAAACGGCTACAACATGATCATGCGCGTAGACAAACTACAGGCGATTAATCTTACCGCCGACATTCTACCCGGTTACACGCAAAGCGCGATGTTGTCAGCGGCAATGCAGGCGGTAGGTGAAATTGATATACCCGCCGGTTATAACGTCAGTCAGGCGGGGCTTTCGGATTCCATGTCCGAATCTGTTGTGAGCATGGGTATTGTGTTCATCACCGCCATACTCCTTGTGTATATGCTCCTTGCGGCAATTCTGGAAAGTTTGAGCCAGCCACTGTTTATTCTTTCTACCATTCCCCTGTCGATCATCGGCATTACGGCAGGCTGCCTTTTAACCGGCACGGTACTGAACAATATCGCTATGATCGGCATTGTCATGTTGGTAGGTATAGTCGTAAATAACGCAATACTGATTTTGGACTATTACAACCAGCTCAAGACAAGCGGCATGAGCATTCAAGAGGCGCTGTTACGCGCCTGCCCCGCGAAACTAAAAGCCATTTTAATGAGCAATATCGCCATTATTTTAGGAACAATCCCAATGGCGTTAGGCATTGGCGAATCTCTTGCGGAAATGCGAAAACCGATGGGTATAGTCGTATCTGGCGGTGTTATCTCGTCAATGATAATGACCCTCTGGCTTATCCCCTGCCTTGAATTTGCCTTGAGCCGAAAAAAGAAAAAAGGAGTACAAGAATGAAAAAAATATCGTTATGCGTCATATTGTTGGCGTTTTTTACCATATCAGCCGTATCAGCCGAAGAATATGACTTGGAAACATACCTGGCTCTGGTTGAACGGAACAATCCCGATCTGTTGATACGGTTCAAGGATATAGAACTGGCAAGAACCGACATCGCGCTGGCGCGGTCGGCATTTCTACCCCGCGCCGGAGTACAGGGCGGATACACACGCAATTTAACCGAGCGCACACAGTCAATGCCCGTAGCCTCAATGCCCGGTGGCGGCCCCCTGGTCTATCAGGATGTCCGCACCAATTATGACAATGAACTGACTCTCACGCAGGGTATCAGTATCAGTCAGGTTTTATTCAGCGCGGGAGCGATAACCAATTACAACAAAGCAAAATTGGGTAAAGCCATACGCGAAAAATCCTTTGAGGCGGCGCGGTTTGCCGTTCTATGCGCGGCAAAAAAAATCTATCTCAGAGCGCAGCTTGCTTTGCTTGTCGTTGAAATACGGGAGTCATCGGAGCGTTTTAGCCTGGAACAGTACCAGCGTGTTGAACGCAGACGCAATGCCGGAGCCGCTACCGAAATGGATTTACTTTCATCGGAGGTAAACTGGCGGTCAAAAACTGACGCGGTAATGGACGCCAAAAAAAACGCTAAATTGGTTTTGCTTGCTTTCCGCGACCTTGCCGGAATACCCCATACTCAAACCATTGTATTTACTCAAGAGCGTACCGATCTGCCGGAACTTCCCGAAATCCCAAACTTGGGTAACATTCTTGCCAACCGCGCCGACTACCGCGCCCTGTTACTTTCCCGCGATTTAACCGATATTGACCGCAAAGCCGTCCGAAACGCTTTTTTACCCGAAGTTTCAACTTTTTTCAATTATGCCGTAGGCGGCATGGGCAATGGTTCTTCGCTTGTTGGGGATAACAATTTTCATAACGCGGCATTAGGCATTACCGTCAACTTACCTATTTTGGCAGGCGGCGCGCGCCTTGCCCGCATGAAAGCCGCGCAGCTTGAGCAGGAAAAAACAATCATCGCCATATCACAAAGGGAAACCGCTATTGAGAGCGAACTTATAGAGATACAGCTTCGCCTCGAAGATGCCCGACAGCGGTTTGAATCATCGTACCGAACTGTAGAAACTGCGCGAAGGGCCGTCGCTTTAGCACAGTCCGCTTATACAAACGGACAGGCAACCGCCCTTACCGTAGCGGACGCGCAGGACAAACTTGATCTGGTTTGGCTCAATTTCGTAAATGTCAATTTTGAATATCTGTCCGCGTATTACGATTGGGAACTTGCGACAGGAAATAAAAACTAAATTATTTTTGGAGGGCTTTATGAAAACAGTAAAAAAAACGGTTTATGTATTAGCGGTATTGCTGCTAACCACTCTCGCGGCTTCCTGTTCGACAATAGGAGGATATATGCCGCTTAAAGACGGTGATGTAGTGATAGGAATCGTTCAAGCCACTTTTGCGGCTCGGTCATCTTTTTTCTCCATGAAAAAAGTCAGGGACACAATAAATACGGAATCCTATATCAAGCTGCTGGAAGCGGCTGAACGGAAATATCCCAATAATAACATTGACATTCGGGATATTGTATGGGTTACTGGTAAACAAGTTGATCCTCAAAATACCGAGATTGTCGCTGCCGGCAAAGTAATACAATCGGAATAGGCTGCCCTCCCTTTGGCGCGCGCTTACTGCAGGATATCTTCGTTCGCCAGTTGCTACAATAGCCGGCTGCGTATACACTATGGTTATGTCCAGAGGAATTTTGATTGCGGGGAATACATCCGCCCTAACCAAAGCCATTGAAGTTGAAGTAGCCAGGCGAGTAGAGCATTATGCCCTTGCCTTGTTACCGGACCGATCACGAAACAGCCCGCAAACCGGAGAGAATGCCAAAAAGGGGCTTCTGGCGCGGGGGGAAAATTCCTTGCCTGAATCTTCCGCGGCCCAGGAGCCGGCAAAAGAGGCCGGCATTTCCCTGGACTGGAACCCCGGCAGCCCCATTTCCGCCCGTACTTTGGTTATTGCCGCGGAAAATCGTTTTGAACTTGAAGAAGCAATCCTCGTTTGCGATCCCCCATCAGTCCGTCACGCCGCCGCCGATTTGAGCCTGGCTGATATTGAAGTGCTGGTTAATGATCATATTAAAGGCTGGCTTTTTTTGGTAAAGGAATTGACGGCGGTTTTCCGGGCGCGGGAAAAGGGAACCCTGGCGTTGGTGTACTCTGAAACCAGCGGGGCTGGCGGCAAAGATGACGCCGCCGATCTTCTGGGACCGATAGCCCTGGCCGCTTTCCGTTCCCTTGTTCGCGGTCTTCTTGCTAACGCACTCAACGAACCATACCTTACCTTGGGGTTCTCCGGTACTGACACCGGGGATGAAGCGGGCTTTACCGCCTTTATCTTCAAACAGCTTGAAGAGGGAAGCCGCCGCGGCAACGGAAAACTTCACAAGTATGGGAAGCTGGGATTTTTCAGGTAGTTGCGGCTTTTCAAACTCTCCTTTTGAGTTATTATATATTTCTGTATGGAGATTTTAAAATATGTCGTCGGCGACATTAACACCGTAATGGAATTGGTATAACTAATACCCCTACCTACTTGTTTAAACGCAAGTTACCATAATATTATCTCACGTTTCAAATGCGCTTAATTCTGAAAAAACAGTCAATATGAGCATATAGATAATTGAAAATAACGATTATAAATTTTCAGAATATGACAAAACGATAAGGCAAATCGTACAAGCCTTAAACAATCTTATTACCGCACAACGGCATCAGGCGGCTTTTTCAGAATAACTTACCACTGCAATTTCAGCGGCGGCAGAACCCATAAGGCTGTGAACAATTTGCTCAAGCCGCCGCGCCACTTCATCACTATACGAAGATTCCCCGCACTGATCGCATACGCGAGATGGTACATTTTTAATAACAACAATACAGCCGTCCATGTCAGCGGTAAAAGTAGAGAACCCCTCCCGTACACTGCCTTTACACATAAAACAGGTCATACTTTCCTCCTGTGCCTGAAATCTTCCGTCCAGTCAGCGGGACTGGGAATGTATACAGTAATGAGCCACAATTCTGCCCCGTTTGAACCACATACGATATGCAGGGTTTTTCCCGCCCTGGTATATCCCAGCACTAAACAACTGGGAAAAGGATAATCAGTTGGATACTGCTCAATTATTTCACCGTTAACCAACACGCTTAGCACATCATCCATGTTTATACCACGGCGAAACATCCGCTCAAGTATATGGCTCGTCCATCGTACAGAATGTGCATTACAAAGCAGCACAATATCTTCAATGGTCATACCGTAAGTATAACGTAAAAACAGGATTAACGCAAAAGGTGTCAGTCACTCAAATATTGCATACTTTTTCAAAAAATGTTACTCTAAGCCATGTCCGCACCAAACCAACAATCTGAAAAATTATCCACTATTCGCCACTCGGTGAGCCATATCATGGCCCAAGCGGTGGTGAAACTCTTTCCCGGGACGAAAGTCGCCATCGGTCCGTCTATCGAAAACGGTTTTTATTATGATTTCCTTCTGCCCCGGCCTATTACCGCCGATGACCTTGAAACTATCGAAGCCGAAATGAAGCGTATCATCGATTCGCGGCAGGATTTTGTGAAAGTTACCGTCAGCCGCGAAGAGGCGCTGCGGCGTTTTGCCGGTGAGGAATTTAAAACCGAGCTTATCAATGAACTGCCGGCGGACGCTGAAATTACCATTTATGAAAACCGTGACGCGGACGGAAAAGCATTGTGGGCCGATCTGTGCCGAGGGCCGCACGTTGCCAATACCAGAGAAATAAATTCCGCCGCTTTCAAACTGCAAAGTATCGCGGGCGCTTACTGGCGCGGCGATGAAAACCGTCCCATGCTGAGCCGCATTTACGGCACCGCCTGGGAAACTCCCAAAGACCTGAAAGCCTACCTCGCTTTTCTTGAGGAAGTTGAAAAACGCGACCACCGCCGGCTGGGTAAAGACCTTGACCTTTTCTCGGTGCATGAGGAAGCGGGAGCCGGACTCATTTACTGGCATCCCAACGGCGGGCGTATGCGTGTCGCTATCGAGGATTTTTGGCGGCAGGAACATTACCGCAACGGTTATGAGATTCTCTACACGCCGCATATCGGCAAAAGCTGGCTTTGGGAAACTTCCGGCCACCTCGGTTTTTACAAAGGCAATATGTACAGCCCCATGCAGATTGATAATCAGGATTACATCATCAAGCCGATGAACTGTCCTTTCCATATTTTAATTTATAAAAACAAGGGCCGCAGTTACCGCGACCTGCCCCTGCGCTGGGCGGAACTGGGCACGGTGTACCGCTATGAACGCAGTGGGGTTCTTCACGGTCTGTTGCGGGTGCGGGGTTTTACCCAGGATGACGCCCACATTTTCTGTACGCCGGATCAAATGGAAGCGGAGATTCTTGAAGTGCTGCGCTTTAGCCTGTCGCTGTGGAAGGTGTTTGGCTTTAAGGACATCAAGGCGTATCTGGCGACCAAGCCGAAGGAAAGCGTGGGCGAACAGAGCCGCTGGGACGCCGCGCTGGAGAGTCTGCGCAAAGCGGTGGAGGCTGAAGGACTGAATTATGAAATTGACGAAGGCGGCGGCGCGTTTTACGGCCCCAAGATCGACCTGAAAATAAAAGACGCGCTGGGCCGTGAATGGCAGATGACGACAATTCAATTTGACTTTAATGAACCGGAACGTTTTGACATGACCTTTGTTGACGCGGATGGACAACACAAGCGCCCCTACATGGTTCACCGCGCGCTTATGGGCAGCCTTGAGCGGTTTTTCGGCGTGTTGATTGAACATTTTGGCGGCGCGTTTCCCGTGTGGATTGCGCCGGAACAGATCGCCGTTATTCCCGTCGCGGAAGGCTTTAACGATTACGCGCAAAAAGTTATCGCGGAGTTGAAGGCCCGCGACCTGCGGGTTTCCCCTGAGTTAAGCGATGAGCGGCTTAACGCCAAAATACGAGCCTGCCAGAACCGCAAGATTCCCTATATGCTCGTGGTCGGCCAGCGCGAGGCGGAAGAAGGCACGGTGTCGATTCGCCTGCGTGACGGCAGACAGCTTCCCGCGATGCAGACCGCTGATTTTGTCAAATATGTAATCGAGAAAATTGAAAGCCGTTCACTGGAACTGTAACCGGACACGACAGATTGAAACAACTCGATATTATTTATGAAGACGATTCATGTATCGTGATCAACAAGCCCGCCGGTCTCGCGGTTCAGGGCGGAAAAGGGATCACTGTTTCTCTGGACAGCATTCTGTCGCAAACATGGCCCCAGCGTCCGCTGTTGGTACACCGGCTGGACAGGGATACGTCGGGGCTTGTTCTGGTTGCCAAAACCAAAGCGGCGGCGGCGGAATTTTCCCGCCTGCTGAGAGGGGAAGGCGCTGACGGCAAAGCCGTCATCAAGCGTTACCTTGCGGTTTGTAAGGGCAAGCCGGCTCAGCCGGAAGGGGTTATAAAGGCGGATCTCGCCATTCACGGCACGGTGAAAAAATCCGAAACCAGTTACCGGATGCTTTCCGGTACGGAAGAATTTTCCCTTGTGGAACTGGAACTGGGAACGGGCAGAATGCACCAGATACGCCGCCATCTGGCCCTGCTGGGAAACCCCGTTCTGGGCGACGACAAATACGGCGATTTTGACCTGAACCATAAACTGCGCAAGACGATGAAACTTCATCATTTGTTGCTGCACGCGTCGTCGCTTACTATCCCTAAAACGCCGGACGGCGTCCGGTTGGAGCTTACCGCGCCTTTACCGGATTATTTTCAGCCGTTTATCGCGTATGATAGCCAACTGACAACCCCTTGTTAATTGGGCGCTCCGGGGTTCTAAAGCCGGAAAACGGCATTTTTTTTAGGCGGTTTTTGGTCAAAAAATGAAAACAGGGTAAAAACCCAACTTGAAATTATTTTTTACTACTATTACAGTTTAATAAGGAGTTATTTAATGAATACAGTTACACTTTCCCAAGAGTACCAATTGGTTTTTCCGAAGGAAATTCGTGAAACAATCGGTATAAAAGCGGGAACTTCTTTTGAAGTTATTCCCTATAATAACCGAATAGAATTAATTCCCATTAAACCAATAAAAAATTTAAAGGGGATATTTAAGGGAATTGACACAAATATAATACGGGATAATGACAGAATATGAATGTTATCGATTCGTCATTATGGCTCGAATATTTTGCAGACACCGAAGCAGGGAACACCATTGCAGAAGTAATAGAAAATACTGATGAATTAATTGTTCCTACAATAACAATATATGAAGTGTTTAAGAAACTGTTATTTGAAAGAAACGAAGATGACGCATTATTTGCCATTGCACATATGAGACAGGGAAGAATTATTGAGTTAACTGATGAATTGTCATTATTTGCCGCAAAGATAGGTAAAGATCGCAAACTTCCTATGGCTGATAGTATTATTTATGCGACAAATGTTAGTTTCAACGGTATTTTGTGGACGCAAGATAAACACTTTATAGGGTTGGAATCAGTAAATTACTTTGAAAAGCAAAACTAAATCAAACACAAATTTACGAAGACAACGACTGGCTACAAAATCTCCGCTCAAATCAGTACCTATAAAATCGTGCCTGGCACTCGGCGTAACCGGAAAATAAAATGTCGAGGTTTTTTAATAGAACATTGTGGTCTTTAACCAGAACGTCGAGGTTTTTTATCAAAACGTTGTGGTTTTTAACCAGAATGTTTCGGTCTTGAAATAAAACGTTTTGATCTTTTACCAGAATGTTTTAGTCTTTAACCAAAACGTTTTGATCTTTAACCAGAATGTTTTGGTTTTTAATCAAAATGTTTCGGTCTTTGACCAGAATGTTTTGGTGATCAATGAGAATAAATACCCTAAAAAGCCCCAATTTGGGTCATTTTGACCCGCTTTTGGGCAATTTGGGCAAACAGCCTCAAAAAAGGGCTGATTATTCCGTTATATCGCCTTCAATGTCGTCTTTGAATTTTGCGGTGTCTCTCAATGTTTCATCAATTATTTTACGTTTTCCGCCGGTCAATTTCGGTTTGACGTTTTCAATTACCAGTTTGCCGTCATGTGTACCGCGCTGTAAACCTTTGAAATCGCGTAACGCTTCTTTTTCGGTCGGCGCGGCCATGCCGTCTTCCGTTTCGCCCCGGTGATGCCTAAAGAAAACGGACAATGCGTTATGCAAAGTTTCGGCGGCGTCCACGCGGCGTTTGGCGGCTTCACGGACAGAAGCGTAAAATTCGAGGGCGTCGGTGTAGGCAATGTCGGCTGATTGTATCGTGATGTTCCACAATTTTTCCCGTATCTGGGTTACCAGGTCTACCAAACTGCGGAAGTCCACAAAATATTGAATGTCCGTTCCAAACCGTTCAAGGGTGAGGTAATGGGGCAGGAACTCGCCGTTTTCCAGCGCCAATTCATACGCGCGATTGATAAATCCCAATTTGTGAATTCCAACTCCGTTGAGGCGGCGGCGGTCGAGCGCGCGCAAGTGCTGTGAATAGTCGTCGAGTACATTTTTGATGGCGTTCAAATCATGGTTCAGTGACTCTATGATGTCCTGCGGCATATCGGGATTGTTGGGCGGACGTTTTGATGATGGTGCGCCTTTTAATAATTTAATGGTTGCCGATTGCTTCTTCGAAGCTCGTGTTTGCGCTTTTGATGTTGCCGTCTTCGGCGTTCTTTTGGTGGTTGACCTCTTTGCGGTTGCTTTTTTGGTGGTTTTTTTGGGTCTTGCCATGATTTGCTCCTTTTCTTTCATTGTCATTTATTACCTGCCCTTACGGGTAAGTTATTAAAAAGAATGCCTGATTTCGGTGTCAGGCACTCTGCGTGTCCCTGGTACGCTACCGCTACCCGCTTTTAATTTGTTACTATTTGCTCCATGTAGAGCCGTTAGCCGATCTCGTATACGTTCCCGCTTTTGTCGATGCATTATTGTAGGCGGTCTTTAAGGTATTTCCGCCATTTCCAATGCTTCCTTCAGGAAAGGCAAGGGCTCCAAAATCAGTGTTTGATATGCTGCTTCCTGTTGCAAATGTTACGCTGGTAAGGCTTCTGCAACCTTCGAAAGCACCCCACCCAATACTGGTAACGCCGTTGGGTATGGTTACGCTGGTAAGGCTGTCGCAACCGGTAAAAGCATAATCCCCAATGCTGGTAACATTGTGTTAGTCTTACTCATACTTACTCATTAGTACGCTTTATTACTCATAAGTCTATACCAGATAAGGAATTATGTCAATATCTATTACGCATAATTATTCTTTTTTCATCATAATTAAACATAAGTATTCAAATAATATGATGTCATATTTGATGTCATAATAGCAGTATTACGCATAACGCTATAAAAGCTAGTCTAAAAACAATCATTTTTTGAGTTCATAACCCCCTTAAAAAAAAGCCTCTAAATCGCTCATAGTAGCCCATAAAACCGCTTCAATACCCTTTGCCGTATCATTTCACCTTTAACCTCTTAAAAGCCCTTCTATAGCCATTTTTGGTTCTTTCTAAATATGTCGCATAACGGCGGGTGGGTTTGCGTAGCACAAGTCAGCCGCTAGTCTGTCCGTTTCAGCGGGTGGGTTTGCGTAGCATAAGTCAGCCGCTCTGTCCGTTTCAGCGGGTGGGTTTGCGTAGCATAAGTCAGCCGCTCTGTCCGTTTCAGCGGGTGGGTTTGCGAAGCACAAGTCAGCCGCTCTGTCCGTTTCAGCGGGTGGGTTTGCGTAGCACAAGTCAGCCGCTCTGTCCGTCAGCGGGTGGGTTTGCGAAGCATAAGTCAGCCGCTCTGTCCGTTTCGGCGGGTGGGTTTGCGTAGCACAAGTCAGCCGCTCTGTCCGTTCAGCGGGTGGGTTTGCGAAGCACAAGTCAGCCGCCTTGTCCGTTTCTGGCGGGTGGGTATGCGAAGTGTAGTCAGCCGCCTTGTCCGTTTCGGCGGGTGGGTTTGCGAAGCACAAGTCAGCCGCTAGTCTGTCCGTCAGCGGGTGGGTTTGCGAAGTGTAGTCAGCCGCTAGTCTGTCCGTTTCTGGCGGGTGGGTATGCGAAGTGTAGTCAGCCGCCTTGTCCGTTCTGGCGGGTGGGTTTGCGAAGCACAAGTCAGCCGCCTTGTCCATTCCGGCGGGTGGGTTTGCGAAGCACAAGTCAGCCGCTTTGTCCGTCCAGCGGGTGGGTATGCGAAGTGTAGTCAGCCGCTTTGTCCGTTCTGGCGGGTGGGTATGCGAAGTGTAGTCAGCCGCTTTGTCCGTTCTGGCGGGTGGGTATGCGAAGTGTAGTCAGCCGCCTTGTCCGTCAGCGGGTGGGTTTGCGAAGCACAAGTCAGCCGCTTTGTCCGTTCAGCGGGTGGGTATGCGAAGTGTAGTCAGCCGCTTTGTCCGTTCAGCGGGTGGGTATGCGAAGTGTAGTCAGCCGCTAGTCTGTCCATTTCGGCGGGTGGGTTTGCGTAGCACAAGTCAGCCGCTAGTCTGTCCGTTCCAGCGGGTGGGTATGCGAAGTGTAGTCAGCCGCTAGTCTGTCCGTTTCAGCGGGTGGGTTTGCGAAGCACAAGTCAGCCGCTCTGTCCGTTTCGGCGGGTGGGTTTGCGAAGCACAAGTCAGCCGCTCTATCCGTTTCGGCGGGTGGGTTTGCGTAGCATAAGTCAGCCGCTCTGTCCGTTTCTGCGGGTGGGTTTGCGAAGCACAAGTCAGCCGCTCTGTCCGTTTCAGCGGGTGGGTTTGCGTAGCATAAGTCAGCCGCTCTATCCGTTTCGGCGGGTGGGTTTGCGTAGCACAAGTCAGCCGCTCTGTCCGTCAGCGGGTGGGTTTGCGTAGCACAAGTCAGCCGCTCTGTCCGTCCAGCGAATGAAATCACGAATGTGGTGTAATGAGCGTTCCTCTAGTCCTGGACATAAGAAACCGCCTGCGGCGGTTCGGGCTTCGCCCGAATAATGAAGATGAATCTACAGGTTAAAATTGCTCCGTTCCGCTTGCGCTCCACTACGCAATTTTTTCGGTACAGACCGCCCTCTGCCCACATAAGCAATTACACACAAGTAAACATAACACCCGCTAAAACTTATGTGGTCAGACCCCGGCAACCCACCCCCCGCAAACCGCCGCCAAAAACCCCAAAAGCCACACAGCGGGGAGCAAAGCGAAATATGCCCACCCCAAGCCGTGCAACCTTCAAAACCAGCGTACTATGGCGGCAACATGAAGGCGGCATAAATTGTCCCTCCCCCTCGCCGCCGGGCTTCCCCCACTCATAAGAAAATAGGAGGGGTTTGCTCTCTCCACCCGACCACTTGGCATTACTCCCTGCCTTGATACAAAAACCGCAATATAACAATTACATCACAACTGCAAATTTTTTCTCAAAACCAAGTGGTCGGGTTCCGGTCGCAAACCCGTCCTTCAACGGCTCAAAGGGGGAGGGACAGCCCACCGCCGTAGCTGTGGGCTGAAAGGTAAAAAAAAACGTAAACATCCATGTTTACGTTTTTTTTCTCAAGGGCGGCGTCCTGCCGCCCCCGCCTTCATATTGCCGTAGCGGGTCGTACTATGCCCGCCCAAATCCTCGATACCTACAAGAACAGCGTATTCAGCCCCGCTGTAACCCCAACTGATAACTTTACTCGAAAACCCGCATACCGAAAAATTACCCGCTATCCCGCCCAGCCTCCGAAGTCGGCCCGGCGGCGTTTAATGTAAATGAAGCATCACTCTCCCTAAAATCCGCATACCGTTACTTAAAACCCTTGATGATGAATTTATTCAAAAATAAATACTTTTACTCCGTAAGACCCGCCCCCCTTACGGGCGGCGGGCGTTTACTCACAAAAAAACTTTATTCAGCTTTGCCACGACGCAAGCACCGCCTGTTACTTTTTCGACATATAAAATCTGGTTACAAGGCGGTACTTGCGCCGTGCCTGATAATTCCGTAATGACAACACTTGACCGCTGACTTGTATATACCCCTATTTTTGTACTTTCTCTATAGGGTTTTTTTATAAATAACTCTATATATTTCTTTTTGTCATTTTTGTCATAAAAAAGAAAAATAAAATAAATTACTATATATTATATATATAAAGCCTGATTTTTGATTAAAAAACGCCGAATAGAATGACTTTACACCAGTCATAAATGACTACAACTTTTGACATCATGCCGCTTTTTTAAAGATAAGGGGGGAGCGCACGCCCCCCAAAATGCCATTATCTGTTATTTTCGATTTTTATTATGTCATAAAAAGCCTGTTTTTGGCATTTTTCTGACTACCGTTTAAGGGGCGCACGGGGGACGCCCCAAAAAGCAAGGCGTCAAGCCTTGTAGATGAAAAATGCGGCACGGCGTGGCGCACAATAAAATCCCCATTAAGAATAATGCGCCGAACCTATAGGTGAGGCAGTGCGTCCCAGCAACCTCACCCGCAGGGTGTAGACGAACAAAGTCCACAAGTTCCGGTTTGAGTGATTTATTAACCGCAATACAATCAAACGACTATAATCCCAAACCCAATGCTCTGCCAGTACCGCTTCAGGGGTAAAAAGGTTAATCAGTGCAAATCTCATATTATTGCAAACTCTTTAGAACTGTTATACAATAACTCAAGGAGAAACCTATGCCGCAATCACAAACCATGACCCTTGACGAAAAACTTGCTATTGGCTGTAAGGCAGCAGAATTATGGGATGCAGGGGATAAAGAAGGGTATATCCGCCTTATGAAGACAGTTCCCATGCCACCGTATTTAGCAAAAGTAATGAAAGAGAAAATGGGATCGGATTATTTAATAAACGGAGGTTGGAATTTGTCAGAAGCAGAGGCGAAATTTGGACTTAATTGGATTAGTAGATAGTATCAATGTCTCTGTGTTAGCTATTGATTCTGGCCGCAAAGGTTTTGCCACCAAAGGAAAAGCGGAAGAAGGCATTAGTGAATTAAATTTGACATTATACCTTTTTATAAAAGATTAAACTATGAACCAGAAGGAAAAATATAACAAACAATACTTTAAAAGGTTGTCTTTTGAAATTGGAAATGCATTTGATGGATTTCAGATTTTTGAAATATTTAACAAGGAAAAAGAATTTGATATAGTATATGACCATTATTATACTTCTCGTACTAATAAAAAGAAAATAATAAAAACAAAAGATTTTTCTGCAATTCTACAAAATATGGAGAACCTTCATTATGAAGAATGGGATAACAAATATACCAATAAAGTATATGATGGTATTGATTGGAAATTGGAGGCTTATTTTAAACAAAGTATTGTCTACAAAAAAGAAGGAAGTAATAATTTCCCCAGTAATATAAATGATTTAGTTGATTTTATAAAATCATTCTTTCCTGATTATAATATAAATACAGAAATAAAAACAAAATTATCTGAGAAAGATTTATTAAGACTTTATTGCATAGAACATGATGGCACATCATTTACTGAAGTATCCATAGGAAATAAAATAATTGCAAAAAATAGTACCGATAGAAGATTAGATATTGTCAGGATAGAAAACGACATATATAAATGGCATCATCAATACGCAAAAGATAAAGAGCATTTTTTGCGTATTGTAAAAGATGGATATAAAATTGAACTGGTAGAAATTAAAACAAAATTAAACCGTTGTGTTATTGGTCAAATACTTGTTGGCGAATATCTTTTCAAAAAGAAGTTTAATGTGGAAAATGTATCACTTGCTGTCTTGTATCATATTGGCGATGAATTACTGGAAATGTTTTGTAAAGATAAAGGGATAAGGTTGATACAGTATTGAATCCTCATAAAATAGAACGTTTACAATTATCTTATTGACTTCGTATTTATTAACAGTTATATTTTTCTTGGTAGCCGTCAAGGACTAGAATAGGAGCATAGCCTGAGCAGTTTATCCGACTGGACGGCAGTGGGTTCAAATCCCATCGGACGGCTACCTTGATTTTTATAAGGCAACCTCGCCATTAGGAATTAATGAGGAAGGAAACAACGAATAACAACCATATTTTTATTAAATACTTGTCATACTTGCAAAATAAGGAGAGATACTTCAGTAATGAAAATATCACTTAAAGAATTCATAAAAAACTACGAAACTGGTAAATATGATGACAATAACAAAAAAACTATGATAGAAGCAGGCTGGTACGAGTGGGTATGCAGAGACACATCGCTTAAAAATAAACTGGATAAAATTTTCCCAAAAATAAAGCAAATTGCCAATTCTCCAAAAATCGACATAGAAAAAATGTATGTTTTATTATTTAATTCTCGCTCTAAAGTTGGCTTGTCCTTGGACCACATAAAATTTTGTGAAATTAGTACAGGCGATATAATTTATGCGGTTCTCTTTTCTTTTCCTCAAAGAAAGAACAAACGCCAAACTGAACTTTGGGGAAGAGAAAACAATTTAGATAAACCTTTGGTAAAAGGAACATGGAGAGACATCAGAGCCTTTTTTAAATAATTCCTTATTAAAAAGGAAATGATATTTATAGAGGAGATTTATATATGAAATTGTATTCAAATTATAACCACAATCATCTTCAAACCCGTCTTGAAGAAGTATGCAAAAACTCCACTGTATATATCTCAACAGCTTTTTTCAGTAATTTTGAATTCATAAGGAAAGCCATTGATAATAATTGCGAAATTTTCCTTGTTGTAAGGCTCGATTTTGGGACATCTCCTGACAAACTCTTAAAAATCATTAACCTTAACAACCCAAATATCAATATGCGTTATTATGCCTGTAAAGAATTTCATCCAAAATTTTACATCATTGACAATGTGTGTGCTTTTATCGGTTCTTCCAACCTTACCCATAAAGGAGTTATGAGAAATCTTGAGATGAATATAGAAATTAACTGTGAAACCGAAAGTACAATATTTGAAGACTTAAAAATTGAGTTTTGGCGAGAATGGTCAAACGCAGAACCATTAACAAAAGACAGAATAATAAAATTTAAAGATAAATATGACCAATATAATCAATTAGATTCTGATAGAATTTTCTTTACCGAAAGTGAACGTGTTTTAGTACCCAATATTATCAATGACAATAAAAAAGAAAAAAGGACAGAAGAAATAACAAAGTTTGAAAAAGACTATCAGTTATATATTTCGGCTTTTTCAAAATTGAAAAATATGTATATGGAAGTATCAAATGAACGAAAATATAATGATGAATTGCCATTACGAATTGAACTTGACCGTTTTCTTTCATGGCTTAGGGATAAAAAATATAAAAAAGAAGAATACCTTTCTGTTCAGAAAAAAACAGATGATGAAATTAAAGCTGGTTTGAAAGAACTTAAATCCGAGTTTATCATTTCGGAATTAAGTCCTTATTATAATAGCACTGTAGAAAGATATACAGAAATTGTAAATAAATTGGCAGTAAAAGAAAATATTCGCACCCAAACAAAAGAACAATTATTTGAAGCCTTAAAACTAATCAATGCTATATATGACCAATTACGTTTTCATAATGGCGGTATGAACACATTAACTAAAGACTTTTTAGACAGAAATGATGAAGAAAGATTAAAAAATACCTTAGTCTATTTACTGGAAGGAAAAGAAGATTACATCAAACGTATATATGATATTACTCATATTTCACCATATAAATTAGACATCTTAGGTGATAATTCCATAAAAGAATTGTACGGTTATATAAACAATGAGGAAATACCTACCTGTAACCAGCGTATGTTACATAGTATGCAATGGTTAGGTTTTGGGAAATTGTAATTTATAATAGATACTTTCAGAAGTTGATGGTAGTACATGATATCAAAGGATTAGCCACTAAAAATTCTGATTTTATTTCTCAAAAAAATTAAATGTTTTTCTTATATTTATCAGAAGTAATTTCTATCCATATACGTTTTGAAGTAAGCCATTTTGAAATCTTATTTATGGTCTTATCAATATTCGACAATTGTGACTTTCCTCTAATCGAACATTCCCAAATAATACAAATTCTCCAACCAGTTGCATGTAAATAATTAAGTACTTCTGCATCTCTTTTTCTGTTTCTATCAATTTTATTAACCCAAAAAGTTGTGTTCGATTTTGGTATTCTAAAATTTTCACAACCAATGTGTCCATGCCAAAAACAGCCATGAATAAAAATAACGGCATTATATTTTTTCAGAACAATATCAGGTTTGCCAAACATTTTACTGTTTATTCTATATCGGAATCCTAATTTAAAAAGTCCTTTCCTGATTAGAAGTTCAGGCTTGGTATTCTGACTACGAATACCTGACATCATTTCACTTCGTCTTTCTTTATTGACAATATCCATATTTATATAATAATCGGTTTAATTGCTTCTGCTATTGTATAGAAAAGAGGAACAATTACAGAATTTCCAAACTGTTTGTATGCTCTTGTATCAGAAACAGGTATGATAAAGTCATCAGGATACCCCATCAACCTGGCACATTCCCGAGGCGTTAGCCGTCTGGGGTTTTTCTTTTTTCCCTGGTAAACAAGTATTTCTGAACCATCTTTATAATATCGTGCAGACAAAGTTCTTGCAATATCATCTTCTGTAACAAGACCAAATCCAAAACCATTACCCGCAGCCTTGTGCTTTTTTGCGTAGTTTTGCAAGTATACCCATAGATGATCAGTAAGTGTATATTTATCTTGTACTCTGTTCTTCTCGAAATTAAAATATTTTTCTTGATCGTGTTCTAAAAATGGCTCATTCCCATTTTTTCGATGTAAAATATGTTCCAGTTTTATTTCACCTTTTGGCGGTAGTTTAATATTTTCCAGAGAAAAAAGAGTTGGCTTCAAAAAACCGACAATTACTATTCGTTCTCTGTGTTGGGGAACCCAACTTTGACCGTCTATTACTTTGTAGTCTATAGTATAACCGAGTTCTTTCGTTAGTGTTTCAGTTATTATCTTGAATGTATTACCTTTATCGTGCGATTATCATTTTATTTTATTAGATTAGTACTTTTTGCAATACCCTCCAAGGTTATACTGTCTTAATATTGACATTTAATTAAGTATATTTTATAATAGATATCATGGAAAATTTAACACAGCGATGGACAAAAGAACAATTAAAACTTGCTTTTTATCTATATTGCCAGATACCTTTTGGAAAATTACATTCTAAGAATCCAATAATAATGAAAATGGCATCTTTTCTTGGACGAACTTCAAATGCCCTTGCAATGAAACTTGTTAACTTTGCCAGTCTTGATCCAGCAATAAAGTCAACAGGTCGAAAAGGATTAGGAAATGCTTCTCGTTCTGATAGAGAAATATGGGATTTGTTCCACGATAATTGGAGTAAACTTGCAGAGGAATGTGAAGCGTTAATGCAAGGTAATCAAATTATATTTTCTTTAGATGAAAATCAAGAAGTTAATAATTTTCTTGGCGAAACACGTGATACTATTGTAAAAACTAGAATAGGACAAAATTTTTTCAGAAAATCAGTATTAGCAAGTTATGAAAATATTTGCTGTATGAGTGGTGTTTCTATTCCAGAATTATTAATTGCAAGCCATATAATTCCTTGGGCAAAAGCTAAAGATAATCGGTTGAATCCAAGCAATGGATTGTGTCTTTCTGCAATACATGATAAGGCATTTGATAAAGGATTTCTAACAGTATTACCAGATTATTCAATAAAAGTATCAAATAAATTGACATCTTATGATTGCAATTCTAATCAAACAAAATTATTAATTCAACTTAACGGAAAATTAATAAAATTACCTAGTAAATTTTTACCAGAAAAAGATTTTCTTGTCTGGCATAATAACAATATTTTTATATCTTAATGCTATTTTATAAATATTATTTCCTTATTTTTATTATCATATGTCATTTGTACATGTTTTGATAAACGCTCATTTAATAATGTTTTTTGATCCAAATAATATTCTTTATCAAGTTCTACATGAATATTATGGTCTCTATCAAAATAATAATCCCAATCATAATGTAATAAATACATTTGAATGTCAACGTATGTCATATTATGATAATAACCTAAAAATATATTTCTGTCAACTATAATTTAATAAGGGAAACTCTTGAAACTTATTTTCATAAAGAAAATTATGGAGAAAAAACACTTTTTTGATGTTTTCTATTGACAAAAGAGAAAAATCGATTAATTTATAAAAACTTGAGAATTTTTAGGAATTGTCATAAAATTTTTTATACTGGTGGTTATACATTAGAGGCATTATTCCTAATAGTATCGTTGAAATTGATTTTAATTGAACAAATACTCCAGATAGGTCTGTTCAGAGACTCAAAATATCAATTAATACCACAGCGTTTCAAACTTAACATGTTACGCAAATTTTGGATTTTTAATATTTTTTCTCTGTTCAGTCCAATCTTTGAGAGTAATAAAAAATCTGTATAATTTAAGATTTCTTTAATATTCATACAATTCTTAAATCTAAACGATAAGTCCTTAAAATCAGAATTTGTTATGTTTAAATATGGTATCGGAAGTTCTTTAAATTCCTTAGGAGTTAATTCCAATACACCCCCGCCATAGTAACGCCCTCCAAGTTCTGAGAAAACGAATGTTAATGAATTATAGAAAGAAAAAATAAAACTATTTATATTGTATTTATCAAGCATTTGTATATTATATGCAGAATCTGTTGCGAGAACATTAGCTTCATTTTTTACTAATTTTGGAAACAAATGGCTACGTTTAAAGAAGAATCCTTCCGGAGGATCAGAAATATTCGGGATTATCGTCCAATGCTCTCTGATTCTACATTTATATCTATTCTGAATATTCATTTTTTCACCAATAAGTAAATATTCTTTATTCTTTTTGTTTAGTTTATCTAAATTATTTTCATTTAGGCAGATTAATTTAATTGGTTTACCAGTAATAGAAAGTCTTCTATAATCAGATTGATTAAAGATTATTCCAGTTTGAATAAAAGTTCCTTTTTGTAATATTGGTTTAGTATATTTTTCCCATTTATACTCTTCCTCAGTATCAGAATCTATTATAAAAAAATTATTCGCGGCTGTTACTATTCCGGGTTTAGATATACAATAATCTTCTACACAGTTTAGTGATTCTTTTATATTATTAAGGAATTTTAAATCTTCGCAATCTAAAATATGATGCGTCCACTTTATATCAAGCGACTGAATTGTTTCATTTTTTATCAAAGTTATATTTTTATTCTCTACTTGATTAATATCAGAAATATGAGTATAATAAATACCTTCTTTCGAATGTTTTTTATGACCAATTAAGACTATTGTATTTTGTCCTTTACATTCAAACATCAGATCAGAAAATGTATAGATTTCTATCCTCTTGAATATTTTAAGAATATAATTTTTTAATTCTTTGGCATATTTAACTTGTAAAATTTCAGAAGGAAGTATAAAAGCAAGAATTCCATTATCATCAAGTAAGGTAATGGATTTTGCAAGAAAAACAGACCATATATTCTTAAAAGCTTTTTCAGAAAGTCCTGAATTTTTATGTATTCTTTTTCCAAGTATTTTCTGATTTCCTGATAGAAGTCTTTTTTTTATATAAGGCGGATTACCAATAATTAATGTAAAAAACTCTCTGGTATTTTGTTTATATCTCAAGAAATCTTTATGAAAAAAATTAATTTTGATATTCACAAAATTTCTTTTTTTTAATTTTATTATTTCAGATCTATTGACATCAATAGCTTTTATAGTAATATTTTTATCATTATGAACGCGACTTCTCAATAAAGCATCAAGAAAACTTCCATTGCCAACACTTGGTTCAAGTATCGAAATATTTTTACAGGATTTTAAGTCTTTTTCCAATCTTGAGAAAATAAAATCTGCCAAATAATTTGGTGTATAATATGCTCCTGTTGCTTTCTTACCTTTCATTATTTTAATACTCCATTAATTGGTTATGATATCTATAATAATTCTTTAAAAACGAACAAAGTATTTCCTGTAATTTCTTCTTTTCATCTGGACCTTTTTCAGATATTATTTTTTCAATTTCATCTATTTTCTTTTTTAATTCATCTAAATGCCAAATAATAGAGTGTTCTGATCTCCATAATTTTAAAGTTTTGTGTATCCATCTTCCTAGTTCTGTCTTTGGAATTATTTCACCATTTTCATTTCGTTCAAATTGTTTGTCGTATTCAGATTCACAAGGGTCAATAAAGCCAGTATTATCTTTATGGTGTGTTTCCATACTTTTTGTTGGCCACTTTTCTCCTTTGGCATTATTACAAAAACGACAAGAATAAACCAAATTAGAATATTCTTGTTCTTTGTTATCATATTCTTCTGGTATGGGAAATTTTTCTTTTAAGAATTTTTTTGGTATAAAATGGTCTATCTCGTAATATGTATTCCGAAAAAAATCAGGATCATTGCAATAACCACACCTTTTACTGAAGTCTTCTCTAAGATTATCTTTATGTTCTGTATAATATACTACTTTTTTTGTTACTATCCGTCTTTTAGGTGTTTTTTCTCTTAATACCGGCATATTATTTTTTACCCTTGAGTTGATTTATTATACTCTCCGCAGATAGAAGTAAATCATGTAAAGAAGAAATGTTTTGTGGAGTTAAAAAATGAGAAGGAATAAGCCTTTCCGAAGGCTCAATATCGTTAAGAAAACGGTAATTATTAAAATACTCTTCTTCCTCCTCTAGAGAAAGTACTGCTTTTCTTTTCTTTTCTACTAATTCATCCAATCTCCTAATTGCATCTTCTTTTTTATGTTTATATTGCTTAATGTTTTTTTCAACTTTCATAACAAATAAATTATTTCCATCTTTGGCTTTTTCATCCAAATCCTTTTTAATGTTAATAATATTTACATCATCCAATTGACCAAATGCTTCTATTTCATGTGTCGTAATAATCAAACGAGGAAAATGTGGATTCCATTTATCAATTTCCTTTATAATTTCATCAGCATTAAAATGCTTTCCTTTTGCATTAAGCATGAAATCCAAAATAATTAATTCTAGTCCGTTTTCTATAATTTCATTTATTATATCAACCGGTTCTGAAATATTTTCCATTTTAATTTCTTTTATTTCAAAGAAATTTTCGAACTTATCCATAAATTTTACGATCTGCCCTGGTTCATCATCCAGATAACCAATACAATGCTTACTCATTTTAACCTCTTATTTTAAACCCTATTTTTAATGAAAATTCATTTTTATATTCCAATATATTAATATAAGAGTCGGAATATTGGTCAATAACCGATTTTACGATGTATAGCCCAAGACCAGTACCGGTAATATTTCCATATTTATCTTTTTTTGAAGTCTCAAATGAATTAAATATAACATAAGGATTTTTATGATATTCCTTTGATAATCCTTTACCATTGTCTTTAAATATTATTTCTATAAAATTATTTTTTATTGTATATTTTATTAAAATATTTCTATCAGTATTTTTTGTTTTTAATGCATTAATTGAATTTGAAACAAGATTATTAAATATTGAATCCATATCAATCTCGAAACAACGAAAAGAATATTCTATTTTAATATTATTTATCAGTTTCAAGTCAATTAATTTCTCTTGAAGTGCCCCATACCAGATATCTCTAAAATCATTGAAATAATCATTAATATTTATATTTTTTCGTTTACGTTTATCACTTCGTAGTGATTTAATTGAATAGTTAAGCCATTGTTTTAATTTACCATCTTCCTGATGGATAATTTCTATCAAGCGATAAGGGTGTGCATTAAGTGGAAGCTTTGGTAATGAGTTCTCTGGAAGAAAAGGTTGCAATCTATTAACTAAATTTTCAGTTCTCGAAACAAGGCGATCGTTTATGGTGTCCAACTCATGCGCAAAAGAAGAAATAATTAAGCCTGTACTGGCAAGATTACGAAGCAATCTTATTTCTTCTTCTTTTTCCTCTATTTCTTCTTCCATGGCTGAAATCCCATCAGCTAAATCCTTTAATTGCTGTTTAGGATCTTCAGATGAATTATTTCCTTTCTTAATATTATCAATAACATCTTTAGCTTTTTGTTTAGCACCTTCCCTATGAGTAGTATTATAAAACTCTGATAGACAGTACATTATAGTATTTCTATCATTTTCAAATATCTGTATTATTTCTTTTAAAATATTTCTAAAGACTTTAAAAGCTGGAGTTTCCTGAAGTCCCTCTCTGCTTGATTTGTCTTGAAATAATTCATTTTTGATTCTTGAAATTAATATAGTTCCTGATATTTGATTAGGTCTTATTCGGTATTGGCCAATCCTATGACCTGCACCTGCCGGACTTTGTGCTTGTCTTTCCCCTAATAAAAGCCAGTCATCACCATTTTCTCCGTATGGACGAACTTTGAAATCATCTCGGAAAATTTTTATACCACCAAATTTATGAAGCCATGCTCTCCTTGTGGCACTAATAATTTCTTTGTATGGATATTTCTCAGAATCCGAATCATTAGAGATTTTAATAAAATAAAATATAAATTTAAATTCCCCTATTTTTTCAAATAACTCATGATTTATGTTTTCCTTGAAATCATTGAGTGATTTAGATAATTTAATTGATTCTTCTTCAAAATCTTTCAAACGATATGGGAAGTCCTTCATTCCTTCAAGTTGAAATACACCTCGAAATTCATTTTTAAGACGCTTAACATCAAGTTCGTTCCTAGTTATTTCAATATTTATTGTTTTTTTCTTATCAGAAAGATAATGTGCTTCTACTTTATAATCAAAATCATCATAATAAGCCGTAGGAACAGCACCGTACTTGTTCTCATTTTCTGTTGAAAAAAAGAAGATGTCGAAGAACGACTGTTCTTTTGGAGGGGTTAATTGTTCCAAGTCAGAATAAATTTTATTAATTGAATCATTATCCCATAAATCATTTAATGCAGTTATTTTTATTATTGTACCATGATTAAAAGACAACTCCTTAATAACATCCAATATTCTACTATTTTCAGAGAATATTGAAATCAACTTCTCCTTTATAGATAACGAAGGAATAATATCAAACTCCGCCATTACCTGATTTATTGTTGTTCCAGGTATATCAAAGTTTTCCCAATTAACTTTCCAGTAATATCCTTCATATGATTTTTTTTGTTTTTCAGGTAAAGAATAAACTTCAGCTACTTTTCCTAATCTATTAAGCGCAAATCGGCCTATTCCCTTAGCGCCTGTTTTTATCCGCTTTTCATCAGATTTGAAGTTTATTAACTTATCATCCGTACCAATAGTCATCCATTGGTTATTTAATATATCTTTAGTCATTCCAGAGCCATCATCAATTATGTATATCTCATAGTAAAATTTTGGAGTATCATTCTGAGTCTCTTTTTCATTCTGTGATTGAGCATCATCTTGTGAGTTTTCATCTTCTTCTGATTTTTCTATTTTTTGGAAGACAGTTATACAGGTTTTTGCATCAGCATCATAGGCATTTTTAACTAATTCAATGATTGCTCCACTGGCATTGGAGAAATTCTCCATACCTATAAGCTTGGCTGTTCTTGCTGAAACTGTAAAAGGAATCGCCTGCATTTTTATATTATACTATAAAACTACTTTAATATCTATAGGTCGCATTGCCTCAAAACTAATCTAACCGAAAAGGATGTGAGCCTCAAAAGTAAAAATCTAGCCCAAATTACAATAGTTTCTACCGGACAGAGAGAGGGTTAGACATGAAAACCAGAGGAAAGCCGCGCCAAGTGCCATCAACGCAGGGATATCAGACACAAAATCTCCTCAGTCAAAATAAAACCTGTCGCATTTCCGCTTCATCGCCGTCCATTCAGGAAGCGGCAAGCGTTCTTTTTTCCTGTTATAAAACCGAATATCTTTGGGAGTTACCAGTTCCATCTCCCATGCGAGCGCAATCATCTCTTCACGACTGCCCGCATGAAAGGCGCTGTATAAACTGTTCAGGTGGTTATAAACCGTACTTCTGGATATATGCAATATTTCCCCGATTTGGACAGGGATAAGCCCGCAGCATAACATGACAAGGCATTCCTTCTGCCGTTTGGTCATTCTGCTTTTGGTATCCGGCCATTCCTCGCAATGTTCAATCAGTTTTTGAACCTTCGGTGAAATATACTGTTTCCCTTCCCGCACAATCCGCAAGCCCCGTTGAAATTCCCCATACCCTTCCCACAAGCTAAGATATGACTTCGCCCCCTCCCAGATGAACCACGGGGCGCGGCTCACCGGGAAATCATGGACGGAAACAACGGTGATATTCAGTTTTGGAAACAGTTTTACCAGTTCGCCGATCCTGTACGGAGTACCGTCCTGATAAAACCAACTGTCAATAATGACCAAGCGGGGTTTTTTGTTGCAGATAACCGTATTCAGCGCCTCATTTTCCTCGCCCGTAACCGTAACGTCTTCAAAACCCGACGCTTCAAGCCGCCCCTGTATCTCAGTATGCAGTTCCACCGCCCTGGACAGCGCCAACACCCCGCCCATTATTCCCCCTCCCCGCCAATGCTTCCGTTTCCATTCGCTGTTGCGCCCGCTTTCCTGCTTTCCATCCAGCTTTCAATCTCGGAAGGCTTGAACCGTACCGCCCTGCTCAGTTTATGAAAAGGTATCTCCCCATGCGCCACATAACGGTATATGGTCTGTTCCGACACTTGTATCGCCGCCGCCACCTCGTTCACTTTCCAATAAGTTTCCATACTCCCTCCGCATACATAAAAAATACCTGTCCATCACCGCAAACAGTGCCAGCCCAATGGCTAAGTTTTGAAAAAACAAAAAATCCCACCGCTGCCATATATCTTTAAAATATGATTCCCCGGTTCATAAAGAAAGTCGGAATTAGTGCAATTTTCAATAAAAGATAGTTTCATGGCCATCTTTTCACCATTGGTCATATTTCACCTCGTATACAATTAAAATACGGTCTGACAATTCAGAATTAAATAGGGCTTTTGCACAATTTTAGAATTAAGCCTATAAGAAAAAAATCCTGATTTTATCAACCAATTTTTCATGCGGTTGTCGCTATTATTTCATTCGTAACTGCTCAGAATCTTTTTCTTGCCATGCAGTATTAGACAGATTACCTAATCAGTCATTAGCCGGTGAAGGGGAAAGTAATCGTAGTGAGGATTTGTAGGCTTTTCGCCCCCAACCCGACCCGTCCGGTCAGGTATCGTGTAAGAGGGTACGCCGGATTTTTCTGTCTTACGCCGTCTTTATTCGGTATGTCCGGCTATGAATTTTATTGTATAAGGTCAAAATTATTAAAGGGGGAAAAAACCCGTCGTTTATTTACGGCGGGTTTTTATTTATGCCTGTTTCCGTTCCGGTTCATTATCCCGCACCGGAAAAGCCAGCACCGGACCAGCCCGCCCCGCATTGTCTGATGGTTGCGCCGTTTCAGGTACAAGTAAGGCGTCTTGTACTTCCCGCACCTTCACAAACTCCGTAGGGTCAAAATGGTTGTATAATTCCGTCATTCGCGCGCTCTTGTGTCCGGTTATCGCTTGCGCCTGGGTAATCGTCAAACCGCCTTTCAACATTTCGGTATTAAAGAAATGCCGCCAGCCGTGTACATGTAATTTCCGGTTTTTTATTTCTTCATCGGAAATCCCAATATTCCGTAAGGCACTATGAAAATAGTCATAAACACTCCGTCTTACTATCGGCTTCCCGCCCCCATTCGTTGAAAATAAAAAGCCGTCCCCATTTATCTTTTTTAATTCATTCAAATCGGCAATCATCGAAGCGGGCAGCGGTATATTGTGTTTGTCTTTTGTTTTTGTCGGGCGGTAGCCGTATTCATCATATTGCATACACAGGTAAATATAGCCATCATACAGGTAACAGCCTTTCAGCCCCACAATCTCGGACACCCTCATACCCGACAATGCCGCCAGTTTATTCGCCGTGTAACCAATCCGGTTATTTCCCCATACCCGTTCCCAATCCCCCATAAACAATTTCTTAAATTCAATCTGCGTAATAATCTGTAATTCTTTGCGGTCATTAACCAGCCGCCCAATTTTGGCGGTCGGGTCAAGCGTTATAATCCCCCGGTCAACCGCCTCAATCATCATGGTTTTCATCGTGCCAAAATAGCCGTTTATGGTTGTATTTTTGTACCCTTGTTTCATCATGTAATCAAAAAACATTTCAAATTCGTTTTGGGTAATTTTATCCATTTTCATTTTCCCAAAATACGGCAACAGTACATTGGCTAATGTCCGTTTACACTGGTCAGCGTACCCCTTTGTTATAGTAAACCGCTTGCGCCGTTTTTTTAGGTACTCGCACATTTCCCACTCCCACCAGCCCACCGCATATTCGGCAAAAGTAGGCATACCATTTTTTTTCTGTACCAGTGCCCCTTCTTTGAACAACCTGTTCAACTTAACTCTAGCCGCCGTCATCGTCGTTTCTCCGGTCGATTTTCCATACAGCCGCTTGCCATTTTCGTCATAAGCATAGTAGTACACAACCCGTTTCCCCGAAGGGACAACCCGAAAATACAGGGTAAAATCATTATGAATTTTCATAATACCCTCATTTTTGGGAAAATGATGTCATTTCTGGATACACACATTTCCCATAGTTTTAGCATACCAAACTAGCAACGCTAATTCCTTATGGGATAAGTAATTACATAAGACTAATTTTTTCGAACTAGATAAAGTGTCCGATTTACACTTTGCTGGTAACGGTGCTTGGTAAGGTTACGCCGGTAAGGTAGTGGCAATTGAGAAAAGCGCTTTCCACAATGCTGGTTAAGGTACTGCCGGAAAGATCAAGGCTGACGTATTTGAAACTATTGGTATACAGCGCGTTTCCGGCGCTTACGGCAGTGTTCCAAGCGCCGCCAAGATTGTCCACGTTCAGTTTAACGTGATACGCGGTTGCGGCGGTGTTGGTGGGCGCGCTGTCAAGCCATGCTTTCATGTCGGCTATGCTGGTGAAGGGATTAGGGGGTACGGGTAAGACTGTGCCACCGCCTGTGCCACCACCACCTCCTCCGCCACCACCGCCACCACCGTCACTGCAAGCGGCGAAAGAAAACCCGATTACCGCTGCAAGGGCGATAATGCCGAAAACTTTGAATAAGTTTTTCATACAATACTCCTTTCTTCTTTGACTTGTATTAAAAAAGCCGTTGCTCACAGCAGACGGTGTTTTTCCCATGGAATGAGACGCTATTGACGAACGGAGCGAAGCCGCGTCCGTGCTTGCACGGACATGGCTGAGCGAGTGAGGATATCGAAGGGCGTAGCCCTTTATTATTTGGTTGGATTTTAATAATGCTATTGGATAGTTGACACGGTTTAGACGGTTAGGTGTATAATTGCCCGATTGCCCGATTGCCCGATTGCCCGATTGCCCGATTGCCCGATTGCCCGATTGCGACTCCTGCTTAAAATTGCCTTCGGCAATTTTAAGCTTGCATTTTGCGGATTTTGATTATAATGGGCGAAATCTCGAATCATTGGATTATTTTATCACACTCACGGCGATAGTTTCAAGTAAAATAAGGAAGGCTTCTTGGGGGGAAAACGGGCTTTTTTTCACTATAATTATTGAGTATACTGGAAATATGGATTTGCAGTTCAGATTTCGTGCTTCAGCCTTAAAGCATAATGTTACCGAAGCGGATGTTCGTCATGCTTTTGAAAATTATCGAACTATCAGGCAATTCCAAAACCGTGAAAATGTGTATTTGCTTATAGGTTTTGATACGAATGCAAATCCGATTGAGATATTGTATAATGAATTTGGGGAAAACGGCGTGAACGTATTTCATGCTATGGCGTGTCAAGACCGTTTTTTACGGATGCTTGAAGAAGGGGAATATTATGACGGAAATTGAGAAAGAAACCGGAATGACGGACGCTGAATGTGAATATTGGGATGAATATATCACCAAAAACCCCGTTCATCTGGGACCAGACCTTGTAAAACTAGGTGTAAAACCCGGTTTTGCGCATGATTATCTCCCGTTAAACGAACTGGATCGTGATGTAATGGAATATCTGCGTAAACAGGCAGCCGCATTTCACAAAAGCCAGATACAAATAATTAACGATCTTGTCCGTGAAAAACTTGCCATAGGCGCATAATCTATTCATATATTAAGGAGACAATGTGGGATTTCTTGCCAAAGTAAGGGATAAATTATTTCCGCGCCGGCGGGGAGTGATAACGCTACCTCTCAAGGAATCGCTTTCGTTGATCAATGCCTACGCTCTCGGCAAGATACGGCCCCAGTTCAAGGCGGTTATCATGGTAAGCGTTTTTTTGGCGGCGGCCCAACTGGCGCTGGGAATGCCCCTGCATAATGCGCTTTCCATTGTCCTTGGCGTGGGCGCGGCGATTTTGGGTTTATCCTTTTTCCTGGAAGGGCTTTTTTTGGGAATTATGCCTCTGGGCGCGCAGTGCGGCATGAGGCTGCCGGCAAAAGTCGGCGTGGTAGGCGTTACCGTTTTTTCCATTATTGTCGGCATTACCGCAACGCTGGCGGAACCGGCGGTCGCCGTGCTCCAGCAGCAGGGAAGCGTTATTCCCGCCTGGAACGCGCCGCTTTTGTACCTGATGCTCAACCGGGGCACTTCATGGCTGGTGGCGGCGATTGCCATTGGCGTGGGGCTTTCGGTGGTGCTGGGCGTGTACCGCTTCATGTTCGGCTGGCCCTTTAAGCCGCCGGTGTTTATCATTATCCCCGTTATTCTGGCCGTTAGTTGTGTGTTTGATGAACATCCCATTCTCCGGCCGCTGGTAAATCTTGCCTGGGATACGGGCGGGGCGGCGACCGGCGCGGTGACCGTGCCGATTATTCTGGCGCTGGGTTTGGGCGTGGCGCAAACCGGCGGAACAAAATCAAATAATTCGGGGCTGGGGCTGGTGACCCTTGCTTCGGCGCTGCCGGTGGCGAGCGTTCTTTTTCTGGCGGCCCTGATTGGCCCCAAGGTTCCCATGCCTTCCGACGCGGCTTCATTTTTTTCCGCCGAAACACAACAGCGGGCAAAAGCGATTTATGTTGCCGGCAGTAACGAAGAATTGATTAAGATGGCGGAAAAGGCGGTCCACTCAGGCGATCTTTCCCATAAAGATTTTATCCTGTGTTTTCCCGGCGAGCTAATGGACGCGCAACAGTCGCCTGATAAAATATCCGTGTTTGCCCCTCATTCACTTTTGGATTACCTTGAATCCTCCCTGTTTGCGGTACTGCCTCTTGCTCTGGTGCTGATCGCTGCCATTGGCCTGGTTGCCCGTGACAAAGTTCACAACGCGGATATTGTTGTTTTGGGCGTCGTGTTTGCCGCTATCGGAATGTTCGCCCTTAATCTGGGGATGACAGGCGGCATTACCGCCCTGAGTTCCCAGGCGGGAAATTCTCTCAAGCATACCTATACGGAAATGCTCCATGAAAATAAAACGGTAATAGTCAAAGGGGTTGATACCAATTCGCTGGTTACCGTTCCGGGGGAAAATGGGCCGGAAACCTTTATCTGGGTTAAGGGAGAAAAGGGGCCGACCCTTGAAAAATTTATTCCTGACCGGCTTTCAGGCAACCGTTATACGCATATCCCCATTAAAAGCGCCATGTCCTCAAGTTTCGGCACGGTCGGCGCGTATATGATAATATTGGTCATTGTTTTTTTTCTGGGATTTCTGGCTATCTTCGCGGAGCCCGCCCTTGCCGTTACCGCCGTTACCGTTGAGGAAATGACCACCGGTATTTTTAAGCGTTCAAAATTAATCATGATTGCCGCCGCCGGAGTGGGGATGGGGATGGCTGTTGGATTTGCGCGGGTACTGTTCAGTAATGTGCTGCCTTCGGGCGGTATTCATCTTTCATGGATATTGGCCCCCTGTTACGCCCTGGCGTTACTCCTCACGGTATTCGCGCCGGAAGATTTTTCCTCGATAGCCTGGGATGTCGCCGGCATTGCCACCGGCCCCATCACCGTTCCCATTATTATTACTACCGGTCTGGGACTGGGGCGCGATTCCCTGCGGGCGGACGGCGCTTTCGGTATTGTAGCGACGGCAAGCGTCCTCCCGATTATCGTCATTCTCGTGTCGGGAATTATTGATAAGGCAAAATCGAAACGGGCATTGAAGAATTTTTAGGGGGAATTATGGAAACCGCTATTTCCAGCATCATTTGTATTGCCGACATGAATATAATTCCGGCTCTGGATCAGACTCTGGCGGACCTTGCCCTTCCCGAAGTTTTTGTTCA
>Ga0268262_10000904_pt1 | contig 38506 bp, 28 predicted proteins | sample TergutNc150P3_FD_190354 | JGI IMG/M metagenome (GOLD analysis project Ga0268262, IMG submission 190354) | Nasutitermes corniger P3 segment gut microbial community from laboratory colony in Florida, USA - Nc150 P3 (SPAdes) (version 2) | ecosystem: Host-associated > Arthropoda: Insects >...
ACGTGCGTCTATTAAACCCTCGCCACACCGGAGCCGTTATGGCTTTCCCCCCACGCCCCCAAAAATATAATCAATAAATAGTGAATGTTAAAGTGTCGGAACAAACTTCTTAGGTATTCATCTTGCCCACACTTTAAAATAAACCTTGATAGCAGTTTTAAGAGCCAAGATGTTTCTTAAGCGTCGCGTATATTTTTTTGGGGACAATAGGTTTCGCGACATGATCTGTCATACCAGCTGCCAGGCATTTTTCAATGTCTTCCTTAAAAACATCCGCAGTCATGGCAATTATTGGAATTTGTTTGTCTTTCCTGCCTGACTCCGCTTCAAAAGCGCGTATTATACGAGTCGCTTCGTCTCCATTCATTTCCGGCATGTTAATATCCATAAGAATTATATTGTATTTATCGGGACTTTCCGTATACCTGGAAATGGCAGTTTTGCCGTTCTCGACAAAGTCTATGGTAACGCCGGTCTTTTCAAGATACTTGGTCAGGATTTCCCTATTGAATTCCAAATCTTCCGCGACCAATATTATGTATTTCTTAAAATTATATTCGTTTTCTATTTCTACTGAACCGTCTGTGGAAACCTTGTCCGCGCTGCCTTTCTTCACCTTTACGGTAAATATGAATTTTGATCCCTTGCCAAGTTCAGATTCAATCCATATTTTTCCTTCCATAAGTTCTACAATCCGTTTGGAGATGGCAAGCCCAAGCCCTGTGCCGCCGAAATTTTTTGTGATGCTGCTGTCGGCCTGATTGTAGGACGTGAAAAGTTTTTTCTGCTGTTCGGGTGAAATCCCGATTCCGCTGTCTGTAACTTCGACTTTAAGCGTTATTTCATTACCTTGCTCGTCCGTTTTTTCAGCGTTTAATTCAACTTTGCCGTTTTCGGGAGTGAATTTTATCGCGTTGGTCATCAGATTTGTAATGACCTGCGACAATCTCAGTTCGTCGCTGATAACAAACGGCGGAACATTTTTGTTCAAATTAACAATTAATTGCTGATGTTTTTCCTGGGCGCGGACGCTTGTAACATCGACGATGTTTGACAACATTCTTCCAAAATTAAAATCATCGAATGAAAGTTCAAGTTTATTTGCTTCAATTTTTGACATGTCAAGAATGTCGTTGATTACGCCAAGTACGTACTTTGACGCATTGCCTGCTTTTTCAAGATAGCGTTTTATTGTTTGAACGTCATTTGCGTCCGTGGCAATGTTTATCATGCCTATGACGGCGTTTAACGGAGAGCGTATTTCATGGCTCATGTGGGACAGGAATTCACCCTTGGCGCGGGATGCGTTCTGCGCTTCCATCTCCGCCGCTTGACGCAGGCTGACTTCTTTTGTTTTTATTTCAAGCAATTCTTCAATTTCTTTATTACGGTCAAGTATCATTTTTTGCTGTTCCATCAGGGACAGATGCGTTTTTATCCGCTGAAGCAGCAGCGGAGTGACAAAAGGCTTGTGGATATAATCAACGGCGCCCAGTTTTAAGCCTTCCATTTCACTCTGTTCATCGCTCATGGATGTCAGGAATATAATGGGGATTTCATGGTATTTAATGTCGCTTTTTAGTTTCTTTATCGCCTCATATCCGTTCATTTCCGGCATTTCCACATCCAGCAGAATTAAGTCCGGTTGAATATGCGCCAATAGATCAAACATCTCCAATGCGGATGGAATAGGATATACCTTATATGTTTCTTTAAGAGTATTCTTAAGGGCGTTAAGGTTTTCCAGATTATCATCTACCGCGATAATTGTTTTTCGTCCACTGCTCATTTCTTCAATTCCTCCATTTTATATAAATGTTTCTTTAATTTTGCATGTAATTCATCCGTAACAATTGGTTTTGCAATGTGATCGTTCATTCCTGCCGACAGGCATTTGTCAATATCTTCCGGAAAGACATCGGCGGTCATTGCGATAATAGGAATTTGCTTGCGCAAATTCCTATTATCGCTTCTAGTTTCACCTTCGGTGAAACTAAAGCTACCGTCTTTTGAAGTTTTTGATTTAGTTTCCTCTTCAAAGGCGCGAATTACCTTTGTCGCTTCGTCGCCTTCCATTTCGGGCATGTGAATGTCCATGAGAATTAAGTTGTATTTATCGGGATGTTCCGTATACTTGGATACGGCTGCTTTGCCGTTATCGACAAAATCAATGGAAATGCCCGTTTTTTCCAGAAACGCCAACAAGATTTCCCTGTTGATTTCAACGTCTTCCGCAACCAATATTGAATAATTTTTAAAATTAAAATTAGTTTCCTCTGAATCGTCATAAAGCATGTCCGCGCTGCCGGTTCCCTCTTTTGCTTTTATGGTAAATATGAATTTTGATCCCTTGCCAAGTTCCGATTCAATCCATATTTTTCCATGCATGAGTTCTACAATCCGTTTGGAAATGGCAAGCCCAAGTCCGGTACCGCGGGTGTTTTGGAGAACATCGCTGTCGGTATGTTTGTAAAGCGTGAAAAGTTCTTTTTGCCGTTCCTTTGAAATCCCTATGCCGTTGTCGGCAACTTCTATCTTAAGGGTTATTTCGCCGTCGTACTCATCCAGTTTTTCCGCGTTTAACCTAACATTGCCGTTTTCTGGCGAGAATTTTATCGCATTTGTGATCAAGTTTATAATGATCTGCGACAATCTTTGTTCGTCATTTATAATAAATGGCGGAACATTTTCGTTCACATTAACTGTAATATGCGTTTGTTTTTTTTCGGCGCGGGCGCTCGTTAAGTCCATAATTTTTGACAGCATATTTCTAAAATTAAAATTACTTTCTGAAAGTTCAAATTTATTAGCTTCCATTTTAGACATGTCAAGAATATTGTTGATTGTCTTCAGTAAATGCCTTGACGTGTCGTTTGCCTTTGCAAGATAACGCTTTATTGTTTGAATGTCATCTGTTTCCCTCGCAATGTTTATCGTGCCTATAACGGCGTTTAACGGAGAACGTATTTCATGGCTCATGTGGGAAAGGAATTCGCTCTTGGCGCGAGATGCGTCCTCCGCCTCAAGTTCCGCTTCTTCACGCAGTCTGACTTCCTGTATTTTAAAATCAAGTAACTTCTCAATTTCTTTATTCCTGTCAAGTATCATTCTCCGCTGTTCCATTAGGGATATATGTATATTTATCCGCTTGAGCAGCAGCGGCGTGATAAAAGGTTTGCGTATATAATCAACAGCGCCCAGTTTTAAGCCTATTATTTCGCTTTGAGCGTCTATCATGCCGGTAATGAATATAATGGGTATATCATAGAATTCATCAACGCTTTTTAATTCTTTTGCAGCTTCATATCCGTTCGTTTCCGGCATTTCAACATCCAGCAGAATTAGGTCAGGTATAATATGTTTCAATAAATCAAACATTTCTGATACTGAGGAGCATGTATATACCATATATATGTCTTTTAAGATACTCTTGAGTACGCTAAGGTCTTCAAGACTATCGTCTACGACAATAATTTTTTTCCGTTCATCTGCCATTTGTTCAATTCATTCCTATTTTTGCCTGAGTGCTTACAAGTGGTCAGGCGAGGATAATTCCTCAGCAAGCCGCTTTGCGGCTTCGCTCATTTTCGATACGTCGATTTTTTGTCTCAGCCATGCCACTAAATCGGCGCCTTCTTCATAATCGGCGCTTTCCAGTTCCAGCATGGCCTTGTCAATGTTGTCCACATCGTAGCTTTCACAACTCTGCTGCAGCCGCGCAAGAAGTTCCTTGTCGGGGGCTTTAAGATGGGGCTTTTTTTCATCGCTACTGGCGTCATACTGTTCCAGCCAGGCTTTTACATTGGAAACAATGGTTTCCGTATCTTTAATGAGTTTGCCGTTTCTTGCCAAAACTCCTTTTAAGTCGCCGGCTCTGGACATTGTTTCCAGTTTCAAGGCGGCTTCCCGTATGGCCTCCGCGCCTATGCCGGCGCTTGTGCCTTTTAATCCGTGTATGTTAATAACATAGCCGGATAAATTTTCCTCTGTGACATTTCGCAGTTTGTCTAAAAGTTTCGGCGTGTTGGTAACATAAGAGCGCAGCAGGGGAATATAAACTTTAGTGTCGCCGACGTACAGGTTTAGTCCTTTTTTAGTATCTACTCCGGGTATCTCTATTACCGTATTTTCAGAAGAAATGCCGCCCGTTGAAGGCTCATCAGAAATCGGCACTTCCTCACGGGTGGGGTCGCGCACCCATTTTCTGATAACGGCATCCATTTCCATTACATCGATTGGTTTGGTTATAAACGCCTGGAAGCCGTGTTCGTAGAACATCTTGTCTGTTCCATGAATTGCATTGGCAGTCAGGGCAATTATCGTCAAATTTTTCGCGTATTCAGTGCCTAACGCGCGAATCCTATCCACTGTTTCTATACCGTCCATTCCGGGCATCATGTGATCCATAAATATGGCATTATAGACCGGAGTTCCCAGGCGTATCCGCTCAACAGTGTCATGTCCGTTGTCTAAACAGTCAACCTGCATTTTGTAACCATGTAAAATGCCCATCGCTACGTCCAGATTGGTTTGCATATCGTCTACTACCAGTACCTTCGCATAACTCAAATTGAGCCTTACAAATTTTTTGGTAACATCGCGTTTTTCATCGGCATAGCAAAAGCAGCGGAGTTTGCTTGCGGTATCCGATCCTATAGTTATATCGTTGACATAGCCCTGCCTGAAATGCATATGGAATGTAGAGCCATTGCCATATACGCTTTCCACTCTAATTTCCCCATCCATTAATTCAACGAGTCTCTTGGTAATAGCAAGGCCCAAGCCCGTGCCTTCAATGCTCCGGTTGGCTTTGGTATCGACCTGATTATAATCCGAGAAAAGTTTGTCTATGTCTTCTTTACGTATGCCGATTCCGCTGTCTTTTACGGAAACGTCCATCCACACGGAATTACCGTCGCGAGTACTCCTTACGGTGAGTTCAATGCTTCCCTGGCGCGTGTATTTGATGGCGTTTGTCAGCATATTGGTGAATATCTGTTTTACCCGCAGATCATCGCCGTGAAGATTAGCCGGCAGGTCATCTCTTATATCCAGATAAAATTTTATGGGTTTTTCTCCAAGGCGCGTGATAACAAGCGTAATAATATCGTTCAGCAGGCTGGGCGTGTAGTAATCAACAGGCGTTATTTCCAGTTTGCCCGATTCAATTTTGGAAAAGTCCAGAATATCGTTTACAATGCTTAACAGCGTAGTGCCCGCGCTGCTTATCTTTGTTAAATTTACCGCGACATGATCGTCCAGATGTTCATCTTCCAGAATTAAATTCGTAAGGCCGATAACCACGTTAAGCGGCGTTCTTATTTCATGGCTCATATTGGCAAGGAACGATGTCTTGGCTTGTGAAGCGGCTTGGATTGCCTCTTCCATTAATTTGCGCTGGGTTACGTCACGCGCTATGCACATTATTCCGACAACATTGCCGCCCTGCTTGAGCGGAGCTATAGTTGATTCAAAAACCGCTTCTTTCCCAGTTAAGGCCGCCACGATTGTTGATTCGTTGGTTACAATTTTATTCTCATTCATTACCTCTAATTCCGTATTATGCATTATTTTTGTAAACTCGGAAGGAAACAATGAGATATCTTCATCCGTCAAATCAAGCATAGCCGTTTCACTAATGCCCCAGAATAATTCAAAAGGTTTGTTGCATTGCGTATATCTTAAATTGGTATCCTTACAAAACAGTACGTCAGGGATTGTATCAACTATCATCTGCAGTTTGGCGGTTTTAAACGCGATTTCGTCTTCCATTACTTTCCGCTGGGTTATATCACGGCCTACGCCCATAATACCGATTATTTCGCCGTACAGTATAAGCGGCGATTTTACAGTTTCAAAAAGACGCTTAACGCCGTCGGCGCAATATAGCCATTCCTCAAACGCTATCCGCCGTTCTTCTTTTATAACCTTATTATCAATTTCATTGATGACAGCCGCCTGTTCTTTTGAACAATCCAGAATATATTGATCATCTTTTCCAAGCACGTCATCCGGATGCTTGCCAAACATATCCGCCATGTAATTGTTGCATAATGTATATTTAAATTCCAAATCCTTGCAGAAAACGGCGTCAGGGAGTGAATCAATCATTGTTTTAAGCATGGTAGTCTGGTATGCGATCTCCCTTTCCAGCGCTTTACGCTGGCTGATATCGCGCACAATAGTGATCAACCCCGTAACAACGCCGTCCTGTATAATAGGGGCTTTAACCGTTTCATAATAACTCATTTTTCCGGTTGAAGGCGCGGTGATTCTTTGCTCATAAGTCATTGTTCTGTCTTCATTCATTACGGTCAGTTCTGTTTTATTAATCATCTCTGACTCATTTGGGGAGAACCATTTGCCTTCTTGGTTAGTCATGCCCAGAATATCCGCTTCACGGCGGCCTATTAATTCTTCATAGGACTTGTTGCATTGTATGTACCTAAAATCTTTATCCTTGCAAAACAAGGAATCGGGAATTGAGTTAATTATCGCTTTAAGTTTGGAAGTCTCGAATGCAAGATCAGATGTCCGCTGTTTTACCATGCTTTCCAACTGTCTGCCGGCGTTTCTGCTTCTTATCAAAAGAATTGACACAAGGGAAAGCATGAAGAAAATCATAACTGACATTCCTATAAACCAGGACCGCTGGGCGGTTACCGACTTTACCCGGTAATCATAAGTTCTGTTCATCCACTGGTTTGAAATATTGTTTATGTTGATAAGGCGGATGGCTTTATCGACAATTGACTTTAGAATGGCGGCGTCCTTGTTAAAACCTAATGTTGAGTTAAATTCATGATCCAGTAATAAATTAAGTTTAAAGCCGGCTTCTTCCCTGTAGTTGGTATAAATAACCAGTCTGCGGCGGCTTGCGAAAATTGTGTCTACTTCGCCGCTTCTTAACGCGTCCCAAACCTTTTCCTGAGTTTCATATTCGGTATAATTCCTATGGTCGGGAAACATTTGTTTAAACAAATCCGCATAATGACTTTTTCCCCGAAGTGCGACGTGCAAAAAAGAAACCTCGCCTATATCAATGTTGTGGAAATCGGATTTGGTTAAAAATGCGTAATTGTCGGTTAAAATCGGGGTTTCCGCCCATAAAAAACGGCCTTCAGTCTCTTTTGCATGGAACAGTTCTGAAAGCATCAGAGCTGTGCCGTTTTCAAGCATGGCATTCAATTCATATGTTTGCGTGTCATGGTCGTTCTGTATTTCAAATACAAGCCCGGTAAGATTTGTGATTTCATTCAATGTATCAAAAAAAATTCCCTCCCATTTATTTAGGCGGGTGTCGTAAAAACTAATCGGGTAATTGTTAAACTCGGCGGCTACGGGGATTAGCGGGTGTTCTGTAATATATAAGCGCTCCTCTTCCGTCAGAAGCGATTGCATTTTATTTACCAAGTATTGCTGATGCCCTTTTTTTTGCAGTCCGGCAAGGTACTCAAGAACGTTGTTATTCCTTGCCTTTTCCATGACGGATATTATCGGAAGGAGTTCCTCATTTTTTACAGTCAGACATGAGGATTTGGAAACCATCGGGAAGAATTCTTTGCCCTCTACATTGCCATATTCGTCAAAAGCCCCTTCTGCCGTATTCAATCCAAAAAAGGCGTCAGCCTGACCGCTTTTTAACAACTGGTACGCGGCTTGATGGTTGTCAACGGTAATGGTTTCAAATTCATAACCGGCGTTTGCTTTGGTGTCGGGAATCACAACCGATCCGACTAAAAAAGCGTAACGAGGCCGGCGCGTCTTTATAATTTCCGTAATCGGAGGCCTGCCTTTGATCCAGTAGTATTTTATCAAACGGCTGATGGTGGAACCGGTCCTGAAATAATCCGCCTGACCTTCATAACTGGTCATCAACTCTCCGGTAAAATCGACTTCACCGTTCTCAAGTCCGTCAAGTAATTCGTTCCATTGGTAGTATTTGGGCTTAAACGGTATTTCGAACATTCTTGTAAGCCAGTTGCAAAATAAAACGGAATATCCTTTAATATCGCCGCTTTTCCCCTTGAATGCCTCGGTGGTAGGGTTGACCCCGTACACAAAAGAACCGTACTTTTCTTTAAGAGCTTCAATGGCGTTGATTTCGTCCTGGGTAATGCCGGGTATGTTTCTGAATGAGAGATTCGCTATATCAACATTTGATTGTTTAATAGAAGATTTCTCACAGCCTGAAAATAAAATTAACATAAGAACAAAAATTAATGTTCTGCGTATTAGTAATTTATTTCTTTTCAATGTATTCTCCTTGTTGCCATAATCAAAAAATATAAATATCTTTACTGTTCTTAATCCACCGCCCTCAGTTTTTTATGGAGTCAGATATTGTTTAAGCTTCGCAAATATAATTTTTGGAACGACTGGCTTTGAAATGTGATCATTCATGCCTACAGACAGGCACTTTTCAACGTCTTCCTTAAAAACATCCGCTGTCATTGCGACAATGATAATCGGCTTTCGATTTTGTTCTTTTTCAAAAGCCCTTATTTGAATCGTCGCCTCGTCACCGTTCATTTCCGGCATGTTAATGTCCATAAGAATCAAGTTATATTTATCGGGATTCTCTTTGTATTTGTCAACGGCTATTTTTCCGTTCTCGGCAAAATCAATGTTAACGCCTGTCTTTTCCAGATACTTGGCAAGGACTTCTCTGTTAAAGTCCATGTCTTCGGCTGCCAATATGGTAAAAGCCTTAAGATTTAAATCGGCAGCCTTAATCTCTACGGGTGAAGCCGCAGTTTGCTCTTTCACCGTTCCCTTTTTGACATTAATTGTAAATATAAATTTTGCCCCCTTGCCAAGTTCCGACTCAATCCATATCGTTCCCTGCATAAGTTCTATAATCTGTTTGGAAATGACAAGCCCAAGCCCCGTGCCGCCGAATTTTTTTGAGATGGTGTTGTCAGCCTGATTATAAGCGCTGAAAAGTTTTTTCTGTTGATCGGGTGAAATCCCAATCCCGCTGTCCGCAACTGTGATTTTCAGGGTAATTTCGCCGTCTTTTTCTTCCGTTTTATCAGCGCTTAATGTTACCGTGCCTTTTTCCGGCGTGAATTTTATCGCGTTAGTCATAAGATTTGTAATGACCTGCGACAACCGTAATTCATCGCAGATTACTATTGTCGGAAGACTTGGACTCATATTAGCGATAATCTGCTGTTGTTTCTCCTGGGCGCGGATGCTCGTAACGTCAATGATGTTTGTCATCATTTTTCTAAAATCAAATTCGCTTTCGGCAAGTTCAAGTTTATTCGCTTCAATCTTGGACATGTCAAGAATATCGTTTATAACGCCCAGTACGTGCCTTGCCGCATTACCCGCTTTTTCAAGATAGCGTTTTATGTTTTCAATACTGTCTTCCTCGTTTGCAATGTTTATCATGCCTATAACGGCGTTTAACGGTGAGCGTATTTCATGGCTCATGTGGGACAAAAAGTCGCCCTTGGCTTTTGACGCGTTCTCAGCCTCAAGTTCCGCCGCTTCGCGCAGACTGACTTCTTTTGTTTTCATTTCAAGCAAATTCTGGATTTCTGTTTTTTGTTCCATAAGCGCCAAATGTGTTTTTATGCGCTGGAGCAATAACGGGGCGACAAAGGGTTTGTGAATATAATCGACTGCGCCTAATTTTAAGCCTTCTATTTCGTTTTGCGCTTCGCCCATGGCAGTCAGGAATATAACGGGTATTTCATGGAATTTGTCGCTGCTTTTCAGTTTCTTTATCGCTTCATACCCGTTCATCTCAGGCATTTCCACATCCAGCAGAATTATATCCGGACGAAAAAATTCCAATAAGTTAAACATCTTTAAAGCGGAGGGACATGGATACACTTCGTAAGAATCTTTCATTGTGTTTTTTAGCGCAGTGAGGTTTTCGATATTATCGTCTACTACGATAATTTTTTTCTGTTCACCCGGCATTTTATAATTCCTCCTTTGCAAGTCTGTCAGCTATTTCCTTTATTTCCGATATATCTATTTTTTCTCTAAGCCATGCCACCAATTCCCCGCCTTCCTCGTAATCGGCGCTTTCCAATTCGGCTATTGCTTCATCTATGCCCTTCATATTGAAATTATCACAACTCTTCTTAAGGCGCTTTAGAACTTCCTTGTCGGGGGTTTTATGGAGAGGCTTTTTTTCACGGCTTGCGTCGTACTGCTCAAGCCAGGCTTTCACGTTTGCTACAATGACTTCCGTATCATTGATTAGTTTGTCGTTCTTTGCCAGAACGCCCTGCAAGTCGCCTGCTCTGGATTTGTTTTCCAGTTCTAAGGCCGCTTCCCTTATTGCCTCAGCGCCTATGCCGGCGCTTGTGCCTTTTAATCCATGTACGGTAATAACATAGTTAGTCAAGTTTTCCGCCGAAACAGCTTTAAGCTTTTCCAAAACTGTCGGCGTGTTGGCGGCGTATGAGCGTAATAGCGGCAGATAAATATCCATTTCTCCGGCGTACAGGGAAAGTCCTTTTTTCGTATCTACTCCCGGTATCTCTATTACTAAATCTTCACCTTCAGAATCGGCTTTAACGGCGGGGGAATCATGGATAATAACCGGCTTTTTTGCGACAGGCGCATTCTCACGGCTATCGTTACGCACCCATTTCCTGATTACAGTATCCATCTCCACTACGTCGATAGGTTTGGATATGAACGCCTGAAAACCGTGTTCGTAGAACATTTTTTCCGTTCCCTGTATGGCGTTGGCGGTAAGGGCGATAATAGGTATCTTCTTCGCGTATTCCGTGCCTAATGCGCGAATCCCGCCAGCCGCTTCTATGCCGTCCATTACGGGCATCATGTGGTCCATGAATATGGCGTTGTAAACAGGAGTTCCTTTGCGTATCCGTTCAATCGCCTCCTGTCCGCTGCTTAAACAATCAACCTGCATTTTGTATTTGCGTAAAAGACCCGCAGCCACATCCAGATTTGTCTGCATATCGTCAACTACCAGCACCTTGGCGTAGTCCAGATTGAGCCTTACCAGTTTTTTGGTGACAGTGCGTTTAGTGTCGGCGTAGCAGAAGTTACGGAGTTTTTCCGCGATATCCGGTCCAAGCGGCTTATCGCCGACAAAGCCCTGCTTAAGGCGGATACTGAATGTCGAACCTTTGCCGTAATCGCTTTCCACTTTGAGTTCACCGTCCATCATCTCCACAAGTCTTTTGGTAATGGGCAGGCCCAATCCCGTGCCTTCAATGTTTCTGCTGATATTGTTTATGACCTGATAATAATCAACAAACAGATTTTTCATGTCTTCTTCGTGTATACCCATGCCTGTGTCGCTGACCGAAGCGTCCATCCACACAGTTTTATTATCTTCACACTTGCAGCGTACGCTGAGTTTTATGGTTCCTTCTTTGGTATATTTGACGGCGTTAGTGAGCAGGTTGGTTAATATTTGTTTTACCCGCAGATCATCGCCGTATAGTTCGCTTGGCAGATCATCGTTGATGTCTAAACGGAACGTTACGGGTTTTTCCCCAAGACGGGTGGTAACAAGGGTAATAATATCGTTTAACAGGCTGGACGTGTAATACTTAACCGGCGTTATTGAAAGTTTGCCGGATTCAATTTTGGAAAAGTCCAGAATATCATTTACAATGCTTAATAACGTACTGCCCGCGCTGCTTATCTTTGTTAGATTTTCGGTTACATGTACGTCAAGGGATTCTTCTTCCAGAATTAAATCGGTAAGTCCGATAACGACGTTAAGCGGCGTTCTTAGTTCATGGCTCATATTGGCAAGGAAAGCGGACTTGGCTTTTGAAGCCGCAAGGACTTCTTCCTCCATTTCTTTGCGCCGGGTAATGTCGCGTACAATGGCGATTAACCCTACAACGACGCCATCCTGCCAAATCGGGGCTTTGACCGTTTCAAAATAACATTCTTTTCCGGTAAAAGAGGAGCGGACTTTTTCTTCAAGGATCTGTAACTGGTTATTTTCTATTACAGCCTTTTCTATATTATGAATCCTCTCCACCTGTTCCTGGGGCAGCCATGCGCCTTCTTCGTCTGACTTACCCAGAATATCTTTTTCATTAACGCCCATAAATTCTTCAAAAATTCTGTTACACTGCGTATATCTTAATTCCGTATCCTTACAGAACATTGAATCCGGAATTGAATCAATTACCGTTTTAAGTTTGGATGTCTCAAGTGTGAGGGCGCTTGTCCTCTGGGTTACCAGCATTTCCAACTGTTTGCCAACACTTCTGCTTCTTATAAAGAAAATTAACACAAGGACAAGTACAAGGAAAAACAAAACTGAAGCTCCTATTAACCAGGGGCGCTGGGCAGACGCCAATTTATTCCGGTAATCATAAGTCTTATATATCCACTGGTTTGAAATATTATTTATATTGACGATGCGCAGGGCCTTATCAATAATTGATTTAAGAATAACGGCATCCTTGTTATAACCGAAATAAGAATTAAATGTATGATTGAATACCAAACTTAATTTATAACCAGCATCCTCATAGTAATTGGTGTAAGTAGTCAGTCTTCGCCGGCTGGTGAAAATCACGTCAACATCACCGCTGGCTAAAGCAGCCCATGTTTTTTCCTGGTTGTCATATTCGGTATAATTCATGTGTGAAGGAAATATTTTTTTAAATAATTCGGAATATATGGTTTCCTTACGCAGGCCTACCTGTAAATGAAAAACGTCGTTTATATCAATGTTGCGAAAATCCGCTCTGGATACAAACGCAAAGTTATCGCTTACAATCGGAACATCCGACCATAAAAAACGTCCCTCATATTCCTTTAATTGAAACAGTTCGGGAACGATCATCGCCTTGCCGTTTTCAACCATGTTTATCATGTCCAGCACCGGCGTATTCTGGTCATTGGCGGGTTGAAATTTAAACCCGGTGAGTTTTTCGATTTCATTCAGCGCCTCAAAATATATTCCCTCCCATTTATTGGTGTGGAAATTGTAAAAAGAAATAGGATAATTGCTGAAGTCCGCGCCGATTAATATTTCAGGATTATTTTTAATATAGTAGAGTTCTTCTTTGGTCATCAGCGTATACAGCTTGTTTTCTAGGTATTGATCATGCCCTCTTTTTTGCAGTTCGGTCAGATACTCAAGGACATTGTTATTCATTGCCTTTTCCAGAACGTCAATTATAGGACGCAGTTCTTCATTTTGCGTTGTCAAACAGGACGACCTGAAAATCAACGGGTAGAAATCTTCGCCGATTACGTCGCCGTATTCGTCAAAAGCCCCTTCTGCGGTATCCATTCCAAAAAACGCGTCAACCGCGCCGCTTTTAAGCAGTTGGTAGGCTTCTTTATGGTTGTCAACTAGAATTCCTTCAAAATCGTAATCGGTGTTTGCCTTAATATCGCCGAACACAACCGAAGTCCTTAAAAATGCATAATGCGGCGTGCGCAGGCGTATAATTCCTTCAATAGGTATACTGTCGATGATCTGGTAGTATTTTATTTTACGGTTTATGGTGGGGCTGGTCATAATATAGTTAGTTGCGTATTCGGAAGAGGACATCAATTCGCCTGTAAAATCAATTTTATGGCTCTCAAGCCCCCTAAGCAAATCGCCCCATTGGTAGTACACAGGTTTGAACTTTATTCCGAACATTTCGGAAAGCCAACTGCAAAATGTAGAGGCGTATCCTTCAATTTCGCCGCTTTTTCCTTTGAACGCTTCGGAGTTAGGAGTAACTCCGTACACAAAATTGTCGTGATTCCTCCTGAGATTCTCAATGGCGGTTATTTCGTTTTGAGTTATGTAAGGTATATTTCTGAATGAAATCCTCTCTACTTCCAAATTAGCCTGTTCTTTGGAAGTTTGCTTACATCCTGAAGATACAGTCAAAAAAAGCGCTAAAACAAGCATTGCGTATATAATACACTTGCTTCTTTTCACCATAAAACTACCCCTTTTTTTTCTAACAAACAAGAGAATGTATTTATGAACAAGACTGTTTCTAATGACTATTGAACCAATCTTTTAAACTAACCAATAAATCTTCAACCATCTTTATAAAAGCTTGGTTTTCCGCCAGTACCCCGTTCAAATCGCCGGCCCTGGATTTTTGTTCCAAGTTATAGGCCGCTTTTCTTGCTTCTTCCGCGCATATAGTCGCACAGGCGCCCTTTAAGCCGTGTACGGTTATGGCATAGTCAGCCAAATTTTCCTTTGTAACAGCGGAAAGCTTGTTTAAAACCGAAGGCGTTTTTTCGATAAATGAATGTAATACAGACTTAAAAACATCCACATCACCTTCAAATAGATCCTGAAAGATGTTTTCATCAATTCCCGGTACTCCGATTGCCATATTTACTCCTTTAAAATACATTTTATTGACAAATAAAATGTATAGTATATTATTATAACATGATAGTTTTTATTATGCAATAAGGTTAAAAAACAAACATAAGAGGTGTTAAAGTGGCAGACAGTGAAAAGAAAAAAGTCATGATAATTGACGATGAGGAATCCATTCATACTCTGACAAAAGTTATATTGAAGGATTACGAGGTTACCTCGGCTCTTTCAGGTCCTGCGGCACTGGACTTGTTCGCCCAAGGTTATATTCCCAATTTTGTGTTATTGGACTTGTTTATGCCTGAAATGACCGGATGGGAAACCTTTGCGAAGATACGGGAAATACCGCAATTAAAAACCGTGCCGATAGCCATTTATACGACATCGGAAGACCCTAAAGACAGGGAACACGCGCAGGAAATTGGAGCGGCTGACTATATGGTAAAACCCGCAAAAAGAGCCGCTCTACAGGCAAAAGTAGCAGAATTGATACAATGAGGTTTTTCGTGTAATTTTCTTCCTTAAAAAATGTAAAAAAAGGTAAAATTTATATATATTCTTTTGCAAAAATAGTGTATAATATGCTATTATGGTTAAATAGTTTCTATTTTAAAGGAGAGATATATGAAACTGAAATTCAAACTTAGTATTATCATGATCGCTATTGTAGCGATTATAATAGTGGCCATCTCAATTATTCAGCTAGACGAAGCGTCCAAGATTGCTATGGACCTTAGCAAAAAGAGTATCACCAACCTGGTAGCCCAGCGCGCCCAGTACTGGGACGGTCGTATAGACGGCTATATGCAGATTTTGGAAACAATATCAAATATTATGAATTATTATGAAAATCTGGATCCCTCCGTGCGGCGACAGGAATATGAAAGTATTATGATGTCCATTTTTGAGGATAACCCCGATTTTATACGGATGTTTTCCATTTGGAAACCTAATGCCCTTGACGGCATGGACAGCCGTTATATAGGCAGGACAGGCTCAACCGATACGGGACAGTTCGCTTATGCTCTGGCAAGGGACACCGGTAGGATAGTGGCTTTAACCAGCCAGGTCGTTAAGGAAGAAATGGAACATATTACCGGACCTGACGCCAAGGTAGTCGCGATGAGCGATCCCTCTCCATTTAAGAATATGGGACAGGATACTTATGCCATCAGAATCTCCGTCCCCGTTATAAATAAACGTCTGAATGAAGTAGTCGCAACCATAGGCTGTCAGTTGGATATTGCCCTGATACAACCCAGAATAGAGCAGACTATCAAAACCCGTGAAGAAATTGCCGCCATATCAGTTTATACCGACTCTGGGTTTGTTTTGGCAAGCTATAGGCCGGAGCGTATTGGAAAAAAGATGACCGATGTGGAAGTACAGTTCGGCAATTATATAAATGACGCCTTTGAGGCCGTTAAGGCAAGTAAAGACTACGACTGTTTTAGTTTTGCCCCAACATTGAATCAAAAGATACAAATAGCCATAGTTAATATACCACTGGGGCGTTCCCCGACAACATGGTCGATAATGGCCGGCACGCCTGAAAACTACATTTTGAAAGATATCAAAGTGATGACTGCGTTTACGGTTATTATGTCAGTGGTGGCGATACTGGCGTCCATCGTGATCGTTTATCTTGTTTTGAACAGTGTTACCAAACCAATCGTCAGTGTCGCAGACAGTCTTAGGGAAATATCCGAAGGCGAAGGGGATCTGACCAGACAGCTTGCTGTCCACAGCAGGGATGAAATAGGCGACTTGTCTAAATATTTTAATCAGACTCTTGGGTCTATAAGCACCCTTATTAAAAGAATTAAATACAAGGTCAACGCGCTGACCAATACCGGTCATGAACTTTCTGAAAATATGGCAAAAACTTCCAGATCGGTAGATGATATTTCCAATAATTTTGAAGGCATGAAGAGCAAGATGAGCAAGCAGGAAAAGAGCGCTGAAGAAGCCGAGAAAGCCGTAATGGCAATAAAACATAACATGGACGATCTGAATAAATTGATAGAAGACCAGTCCGCCAGCATTAACAATTCGTCTTCCGCAGTTGAAGAAATGACCGCCAATATTCATTCAGTAACCAAGACCCTTATAGAAAACAGCAAAAATGTCACAGAATTGATGGGTGCGTCTGAAAACGGAAAGACAGGGGTTCAAACGGTTGCGCAGAAGATAGCGGAAATTGCCAAAGACTCAGAGGGGCTTTTGGAAATAAACGCGTTAATGAACAATATCGCCGCCCAGACAAACCTGCTTTCCATGAACGCGGCAATCGAGGCCGCCCACGCCGGGGAAGCGGGAAAAGGCTTTGCCGTAGTCGCCGATGAAATTCGCAAACTTGCCGAATCATCAAGCGGGCAGTCCAAGACCACGGCAACCATGTTAAAAAAGATAAAAGCTTCCATAGACAGTATAACCGTATCAAGTAACGAGGTTCTTGCCCGTTTCGAGGTTATTGACTCAGGCGTTAAGACGGTATCAACACATGAGGAGAATATCCGTAATGCGATGGAAGAACAGGAAGTAGGCGGCAGGCAAATACTGGACTCCATTGGCAGATTGAAAGAGATAAGCATATCGGTCAAGAAAGGGGCGTCTGATATGCTGGAATCGGGTGATAATCTGAACCATCAGACGACTCAATTTATAGAAATCAGCAATGACATAGTGAACGGCATGAACCAAATAGTGAACGGGGCCATGAAGGAGATAAAAACCGCGGTAGTCACCGTAGATGAAATGAGCGCCGAGAACAACCGTAACTTTGAAGAGTTAAAAGTTGAATCGCAGAAATTCAAGGTCGAATCCGGCGATGAAATGAAAAAAATCATCGTGGTTGACGACGAGGAAACCGTCCTTACCCTGACAAAAGCCATGCTTGAAGGCAATTATGAAGTTACCACGGTCAATTCCGGTAAAAAGGCTTTGGACTTGTTCTTCCAGGGGTACACTCCTAATTTGGTATTATTGGACTTGACCATGCCTGATATGCACGGATGGGATACCTATATCAGGATACGCGACCTCAGCAAGCTGCACCATACCCCGATAGCGATATACACGACATCGGAAAGCCAACAGGACAAAGCAAGAGCGCATGAACTGGGGGCGGTTGACTATATTAACAAACCTATTAAAAAGACCGAGCTACTGGAAAGGATTGCAAAACTGATAAAATAGGGATTTTAACCACGAAGGAAAAAGAATTTTTACCACGAACCACACGAGGGAACAGGAGATCTACCACGAACCACACGAACCAACACGAACCGAGAAGGATTTGAGCTTACCATTTATAAGCGCGTAAGACAGGGCGAATAGGTTTTGGGGTTTTTGTTCGTTATCTTATCGTGAAGTCCGCGTCTGGTTTTCGGACAAAAACCCCTGATCCCTCTATTTAATACTACGTGCATATTTGTAGTAAATCTCTCCGCTTTCTAGGTTCGTGCTGGTTCGTGTTGGTTCGTGGTAAAAATTCTTAAAGTATTATTCCCTGAACAGAGTGACGAACTCTTCAGGGCTTATATCCACGGCGCCTAAGTCTGATTTGTAATCAAGAGGCATACCAAGATCAAAAAATGAAAACCCGTTATCCTGCAAATAACGGGCAGTTTTAATAATTTGCACAGTACCCGCGTTATCCTCTTCGTAAAAACCTGAATAGCTCGTGTAGACTTTTCCGCAGACCACGCCAAACTCTCCTGCGGCAAACTTCCCGTCCCGATACAGGGCAAATGAGGCAGGGTAGGCATAAGGGACAGGAGAAAGCGCCTCCTGAGCGCCGTGTTTTTCGACCGCATTTTGGCGTATTTTCTTAATACTTTCCACAAGCGGGGCGGTTAGCCAGTCGTCGCCGTGTTTTTCCACACAGCGGTCTATTATATAGTCAAAGTCCGTGTCCGCCCTTAATTCATAGCAGTTTAAAAGCCTGCGGACCGATTTTTTTATATGCAGATTTTCATAAAAAAGCGCGGAGCGGACAAGGTGCAATTTTGGCAGTAAGAGATAAAACGGGTCTTCTTTTGACAGATTCATGGACATTACCAAAAACCCGGCTTCCATCAATCTTGCGATAAAATCAGGCTCAAAACACTCCGCAAGACAGTATTCTTCGCTGTAATTTGTGTCCAGCATGGCGTCTACTATCCTATGGCAGTCGTCCTTGGGGGTGATAAATATATAGCCGGATACGGTATATTTTATTTTCATGCGCTTGACCAATTCTTGTTATTATTCTAAACTAAAATCCTAATTTAGTTTTTAAGAACCTTTTAATATATAGGAGAAGATACCATGAAGCGTACTTATCAACCCAGTAAAGTGAAAAGGAACCGCAAATTCGGGTTCCGGGAACGAATGAAAACCAGGGGCGGACAACTTGTTTTGAAACGCCGCAGGGCTAAGGGCCGGATAAAACTTACAGTTTCTGACGAGAAAAAGCCTTATTAGTGTTAATATTATCCCTTCAAAAGGAGAATTAGCCCTCTTTCGCTTTAAGCGGGAAGAGCATTTAAAGGGAAGGAAAGAGATTCGGGAGGTTTTTGGCAAGGGAAAGCGGTACGGCTGCCGGGGCGCCAAACTATTTGTTTTAAAGAATGATTTGCCTTATAACCGTATTTGTTTTTCGCTGTTTAAAGGTTTTGGAAACGCAGTTTCCAGAAACCGAGCCAAACGGCTGGGTCGTGAAGCCTACAGATTGATGAAAAACCGTCTTTTGGGCGGAAATGATTTAATTCTGCTGGTTTACCAGGAAACCGAAAAAAATCAACAAAAAGACATTGTTCTTTCTGACAGGATTTGGCAGCTTGAATTTCTTTTTAAAAAAGCCGGTTTATTAAAATGAAGAATATATTACTTGCGATTATTAAATTTTATCAATCCGCTATATCTGTTCATCTGCCGCCGGCTTGCAGGTATTACCCGACCTGTTCCGATTACGCTTACCAGGCTGTTACCAAATACGGCGTTTTACGGGGCGGTTGGTTGGCTTTAAAACGAATTTTACGCTGCCATCCGTTTCATCCCGGCGGTTACGACCCTGTACCTGCCATTAAAACGGTAGGTACTGGCACGATAAGCGACATTAAAACGTCGCTTATCGCAGCGGTTTACGGCCTTTGCGCAGAGCGCAAAAGCTTAACATTCCACCTTTGGTGGAACGTCGTAAACCGCCATAAAAAATTTCAATAAAATAAAAAGGAAGTAGATATGGATAAAAATACTGTTTTGGCTATTGTGCTGTGTAGCATCGTATTAATAGGTTCGTTTGTTATGCAAGCGTACTACGCGACAAAGAATCAACAGACAATTGTTGAATCGCAGCAACCGGCTGTAACGGCGGTTGAAACTGATCGCTCGCAGACGGAGACGGATCAGCAGATAGCGCCGCAAAGCGGGCAAGGCGATCAAGCTGCTCAATCGGTAATAACTGTGCCGCCGGCCGGCGGTGAAAACGCTCCCGTTTTTGATCAACAGAAAGATTCCGCCGACGAGCAAATTCCTTTGGAGTTGGTTACGGTTGATACTGAATTGTTTACCGCTGTTCTGACCAATGCGGGCGGTGATATGGTTTCTTTTAAATGGAAGGATAAAAAAAATAATTCTGACGTAGATTTAATTCTTTCCGGAGACAAAGAAGCCCACGCTTTTTCGTTGGCGTTTGGCAATTTAGACGCTCCGCCCGTAATGTCAAATTTTCATATAGACCGCATATCGGAGCTTACGGTAGTGTTCTACCGCGATTTTTCAGTTCCCACAGCTTCGGGCGAAAACGGCAAATTCCGCCTGACAAAGCGTTATGAATTTAACCCCGATGAATATTTGTTTGAGTTAAAAGTAACTTTGGACGGAGGCTATTCCTTACAGGGCTTTAATTTTTCGGGTAACGCGTATACTTTGTCTTTTGGACCGCAAATGGGCCCCCCGTTTGATAAACTTGACAGGTATTACGATTACAGGCAGTACTTTATGTTTGTCAACGGCAAACGAAAGAACGCCAAAGTCAACGATATTATCGAAACCCGTCCGGCGTGGTCTTCGATTTCCGGCAAATATTTTACTTTCATAGCCATTCCGCTTCTTGGGCAATATACATTGAACTTTTCCGAGAAACCGGAACCGGGGATTCCGTCGGCTTCACGTTTAAATATTACGCGTCCTGCGGCAAATGTTTCTAAAATAGAAGATATTTACCGTTTTTATTTGGGGCCAAAAACCCATGAAGCGCTTTCAATTTACAATACCGGTAAAAATTACAGTAATACAGGTAAAAATATTTATGGTATTAAAGACTCCAATCTTATGGATGTTGCAAATTCGGGCATGGCAATTTTATCACCTATTGAAAAACTGTTAAAATGGCTGCTTCTTATTTTTTATAAAATTACTCCCAATTACGGCGTTGCGATAATTATCCTTACGCTTTTCATTAAAATAATTTTCTTTCCGTTAACCAAAAAAGGCTCGGAAGCCACATTGCGAATGCAGGCTCTCTCTCCTAAGATAAAGGAAATACAGGATAAATACAAAAACAACCCGCAAAAATTAAATACGGAGATGGCTAATTTATACAAACAGGAAGGTTACAACCCGCTTTCAGGATGCCTTCCCATGCTTCTCCAATTCCCGATATTTATCGCTATGTATCAGCTCTTTAGCAACCACTTTGATATGCGCGGAGCCGGATTTATTCCCGGCTGGATTCCCGATCTCTCGCTTCCCGAATATATTATTAAATTCCCCGACGGTTTTAAACTGCCTATTTTAGGCTGGACGGCGTTAAGGGCATTGCCGTTTATCTATGTCGGCTCACAGTTAATTTACGGAAAAGTTACGCAAATGCCCGGGCAGCAGTCTAACAACCAGATGAAGATGATGTTATATGTAATGCCGATAGTATTTTTCTTTGTGCTTTACAATGTGCCGTCGGGATTGTTGATATACTGGATTTTCTCTAACCTTCTTACGTTGGTTCAACAGATAATAATTAATAAATACATTATTGCCAAAAAAGCCGAAGAGACGATAGCAGACCCGGAGCCGAAGATTGCCCCCGGTAAAAAGAAAAAGAAGAACTTTTAAATAAGGAGATATAAATGGAGTTTGAATTTGAAGGCCGCACCGAAAAAGAAGCGATAGACAGGGCTGCGGGAGAACTTGGTCTTGAAAAAGACGATTTTGACGTAGAAATTCTTGAGACCCAAAAAAGCGGTTTGTTCAAGAAGGGATTGGTTCGTATCAGGGTTCATGTTGGAAATTTCACAGTTAATTCCAAACCAAAACATCATTCTTCGGATACCGGCGGTGAAATGGAGAAAGAGAGAATCGGCAAATCCGCGGGCAAGGCGGTTTTTGGAGAACCTGCGCCGCAGAATGACTTTGAAACTAAAATGGTTGAATTTACAAGCGGGCTTATCGAACGCATGGGCTATCCGGGAACCATTACCGTTCTTTTCCGTGAAAAATACAAACTTGGAATTAAAATTGAATCTTCACATTCGTCAATTTTAATCGGCAAGAAAGGCAAGAACCTTGACGCTCTTCAACTGCTTTTAAACATCTATGCAGGCCGGCTGGGTAAGGAAGATGTCCGCGTAATTCTGGACACTGAAAATTACCGTATCCGCAGGGAAGAGTCCCTTGTGCGCCTTGCCTACAATGTGGCTGAAAAAGTCCGTGAAAGCAAAGGCTCAATTTTACTTGAACCGATGAATCCTTTTGACAGATGGCTGATTCATACCACCTTAAATGATATCGGCGATGTTGAAACTAAAAGCGAAGGAGATGGTTTATATAAACAGGTGCGCGTTTTTTACCGCGGACTTAAATAAACCATGAAACGTATTTTTGCTTTTATTTATATTTTCTCCTTCACCGTAAGCGCTTTTCCAATACCGCTTGAGAACCTGATTACACCCGACTATGTGGCGGAACTTCGCAGCATGGAACAGGCGCAGATTATTAAAGCGCAGCTAAAAAACCCCGCGCCCAAATTAATGCCTAATCACGGCAATTTACGCCAATATGTAACAAAAGTCATGAATCAGCTTAATCCCAATATGCTGGTAGAAGCTCTTTATCTGTACTCTAAACCTTCGCATTTAAAGACGGACTCCGCTAATTGGGATGACAGGCAAAAAGTTAAAGTTTTTAATCAAATAACCGCTATCAGTACCCTGACGGGAATTCAATACTATTCTATAAGCCGCAGGGCAATGCGCACTTTTTATGAATATTCAAGCATTATTGACGGACCGTTAACCCAAAAACCGCTTTCCGACCCGGTTTTTGCCCAACTTCCCGCCGCTTTGACTGTTTTTGCCAGGCAAAAAGACCTGACTTTTGGCGATAATATCTACCGTTACGACTATGAGAACAGCAAAGATGCTGTTTTTTTTTCCCAGGAAAACATAACGGCCTTGAATTATGGAATTATTCCGGTAATCGGAAAGGGCAATCTGCATTCGGTAATGGCGGTTTTTGATTGCGGAGATACAATCCTTATTTATGCCGCTTCCATGGCAAAAGCGGCTTCTTTACCGGGTTTATCGGATAAAATCAGCGACTCTTTCGGTAATAGGGCGAAGGCTGTTATACTCTGGTTTTCCTCCAGGTTGAACAAGGAACTTTAAGCAGGCGGTTGTATTTTTTCTGGCTTTTTTGTTCCTTTTCTGTTATAATTGTTGTATAATATAGAAAGGTCTGCCGAAATTTATTTTAGGCTTTAGATTTTGTTTAAAGGTGGTTCAATATGAGGTTATTAACCAGATCAGACTTTGACGGTCTGGCATGCGGAGCGTTGTTATCCTATTTAGGACTTATTAATGATTGGAAATTTGTTCATCCCAAAGATATCCAGGATGGTCTTGTCGAAGCCACTGATAATGATATTTTGGCAAATATTCCTTATATTAAAGGCTGTAAACTTTGGTTTGATCATCATTCCAGTGAATCAGAGCGTTTAGGCAGAGGCGCTTATTTTGAAGGCGTATCAAAACGCGCTCCAAGCTGCGCCCGCGTAGTTTATGAATATTACGGCGGCGATGCAAAACTTGGAAAATTTGCCGAGATGATACACTATGTCGATAAAGTTGACTCAGGAGATCTATTCTCGGATGAAATTCAAGATCCAAAAGGCTGGATATTATTGGGCTTTATTATGGATCCCCGCACCGGTCTTGGGCGCTTCCGGAATTTTACCATAAGTAATTACGATTTAATGACATCTCTTGCAAAAGCGTGTTCTGAAAAGAATATTCACGAAATATTGGAAATGCCTGATGTAAAAGAACGCCTTGAATTGTACTTTCAGCAGAAAGACCTTTTTATTGAGATGGTCAGGAGCCATGCCACTGTTATTGGTAATATTATAAAGGTTGATCTTAGGGACGTGGAAACTATATATGCCGGCAACCGGTTTATCATCTATACGCTTTATCCGCAACAGAATATATCTGTCTGGATTGTAGACGGCCGTAATAAATCCAATGTCGCAATTACTGTCGGTCATAGTATAATAAACCGCACATCTACCACTGATGTAGGTTCTATGCTTCTTTATTACGGCGGCGGCGGCCACAAACAGGTCGGCACTTGCCAGGTTACTTACGATGATGCCGACAGAATTATTGCCGAGATAACGGAAAAAGCCAAACAGCAGTAAGGGTTTATTTTAGCGGTCAGACTTGTTTATCCTCGCAAATACTTGTATTATTAGTACATGGCAGGAAAAGAAGATAGTATTCCTCTTTCCGAAGTTTTAGCTTTAGACGACGGCAAGGGAATTAATAAAAAATATATTGATATTATCCTGGAAGAAGAAATTCCCGTCTTATGCATTAAACAGGACACGCAAAAAAGCCGTCTTATGCCTTTTAAAACTCTATTTGACAACAGTGAAAATTTTTGGCAGGTACATAACGGAACATGGGAATATTATTTAACTTCGGACGACTACTACAAACTTAAGGAAAAAGCTCTTATTAAACCTCCTGTCTGGAATAGGGAAATTAACAAGCCTGATGAAAAACCTGATGTAAAAGAAGAAAAACTGGAAGAATTAGACGAGGCAACCGCTGATGAAATTGAATCAGGTTTTGGCGATGAATACAAAACCTACCTTAAAATGTCCGCAAAAGAGCAGGTTGAGCGTCTTAATGGTGATAAGGATCGGCTGGATAAAATTCTTCTGCAAAGAGATAAATCAGATACAGTAGTTGCGGAAGTCCTTGTAGATACGACTAAATCAGCCGCGTTAATAAACCGCGCGGCGCTGGAAAACGCTATTTATCACGCTGATAATGAAGCTAAAAAACTCACTCAAGGCCTTGTTGATTCAACCTACGAAATGGTAAAGTCATCCGCGCAATTAATATCAGAAAATCTTTTTAAAAACGAATTGATGAAAACAATGGTAGAAAAATCCAACGGTACTGTTATTCAACACATGACCCGCGTATACCTTAACGGGATCGCGTTTCTTTCTTATTATAACAAACTTGTTTCAACATCCAGTACAATTTTAAAACTGCGTGTAAATTTTGCCGCTAAATACGGCCAATTTTATCATTTCTTGCTTCCGCACATTAATCCCGGTGATATTAATCTGGAACGTGTTTTTTTCGGCGGCATGAGGGCTATCAGGCCGGATCTTTTCTTAAAATGGGCGGTAGGCTTTCTTATTCATGATGTTGGGAAAGCGGCCGCCGTAGAATACCACGAAGGCGTATCTTCTTATAACCGCAATATAGTAATTGATCATGTTAAGCAGGGATATAATTACGTTATTTCCAAAACCAATTACCCAAAAGAAGCAAGCCTGATTATCGGGTATCATCATGAATATTACGGCGATCCGGACGGTTACGGGTTCTTCCGCGCGTATTTTGCAAGGTATAAAAAAGACAATCCCCTTATAAAGCAGGATTTTTGCATTGGATACGAATTAGAGCCTGTTATGGATTTTCAGGTTCTCGCTTATTTTCCCGCTAAAGTGCTGGAAATAATAGACGTATTTGACAGCCTTACGGATCCTCACCGCGCTTATCGTCATCCAATGTCACCCAAAGAAGCCATAAAAATGATGCGGGATGAATTTATAAATAAACACCATAAGTTAGATATGGTTCTCTTTGACCTTTTTGTTTCGTTCATAAAAGAGAAAGAAAAAGAAAAAGAGAGTTAAGAGAAGAATTTTACCACGAACCACACGAAATGAGAATGAAGAATTTTTTTACCACGAACCACACGAACAATGAGCGAACCTAGAGAGCGGCGAGATTTAATACAAATATGTGAGTAGTAGAAAAATAAAGGGATCAGGGGTTATTGTCCGAAAGCTTAGCGTGGGATTTTACGATAAGATAACGGACAAAAATCTTCTAACCTTATTTCTTTAGTCTAACGCGCTTATTAGTAGTTAACTCAAATCCCTCTTGGTTCGTGTTGGTTCGTGTGGTTCGTGGTAAAATTATTCAGTATTAGTTAACAACAAAAATTTCTCTTTAGGAAATCAAGATCTAGTTGCGGGTACACAGGAAATCTCCCCAACAGCGATTTTACTCTCTCATGAACTTCGCTCTTTACAGCCTCGCTCACTGTATACTTTGCCTTGCTCTTTTTAGACGGGTCTTTTGCGTCTTGAGACTGAGTTGTCCCCTTGATAACCATCGCTATTAACGCGCCAAGTTCAGTCATTTCCGCTTCTCCCATTCCAAGAGTTGTGACGGCGGCGGTTCCAATTCTTATTCCAGAAGTGTACCACGGGCCGTTGGGATCGCGCGGAAGGCTGTTGCGGTTAAGCGTTATGCGGCATTCGTGAAGAGCGCTTTCCGCCTGTCTGCCAGTGAGGCCGGCATTGTGTACGTTTACAAGCAGAAGGTGGTTGTCTGTGCCGCCTGTTAGAACGTCAAGTCCGTTTTTCATGCAACTCGCTGCGAGCGCTTTGCAGTTGTCTACGATTTTTTGCGCGTACTGCTTGAATTCGGGAGCGGCTGCTTCGCGGAGAGCGGCTGCTTTTGCGGCTATAACGTGCGGTAATGGTCCGCCCATAGTTAAAGGGCAGCCCTTGTCCAACGCTTCCGCAAATTCGCTTGTGGAGAGTACAATTCCCGCTCGCGGGCCGCGCAGGGTTTTGTGCGTAGTGCTGGTAACAACATGCGCCCAGGGGATGGGATCATATTCGCCCGTAAAAACCTTGCCCGCGACAAGACCGGCAAAGTGAGCCATGTCTACCATGAAGACTGCGCCGGCTTTATCTGCGATTTCCCTCATGCGTTTAAAATTTATTTTCCGCGGATAAGCGGAATAGCCTGTCAATAAAATTAACGGGCGCACCTGTAACGCCTGTTTTTCAATTTCATCATAATCCAACATTCCGTCTTTGGCGGATACGGAATATCCGTAAATATCGAACATTCGCCCGGAAAGATTATGTCTGTAACCGTGGGTTAAATGTCCGCCTGAATAGTAATCAAGACCCAAAAGGCGCTGGTTCCCGAAAGATGCCCTTAATTCGTTCCATTGGGAATCGGTTAATTTGTAAAGATTAGTTTCGCCGTATTTTTCCAGCGCCGGATTTTCAATGCGCGTGCTAAGGATAGCCCAGTATGCCAGCAAGTTGGCATCTGCTCCGCAGTGAGGCTGAACATTGGCGTACTGTGCGCCAAAAAGTTTGCACGCCTCCTGCGCCGCCAAAGCTTCGATAGCGTCAACATTTTCGTTACCCGCGTAAAAACGGTGGTTGGGAACTCCCTCGGCGTATTTGTCGGTTAAAAGATTCCCCATAGCCAGCTGAACCGCCATGGAGCAGTAATTTTCGCTTGCGATCAGCTTTACCCTTTTCCTCTGATTCTCAAGTTCCAGTACGATAGAAGAGGCGATTTCCGGAGTAACTTTTGCAACTTCCGTTAAATTGCAAATATAAGCCAACATTCCGGCATCAATTTTTTCAGGAGTTACAGCGGCAATGTAGTCCGCAACAGGGTTTGTTTTCATGAGGATAGTGTAGCATTTTGTCTCTATTTATTAAAGTGGGATTTTATTCGAAAGAACTCACACAAAGAGCACAAAGGTACAAAGAACACAAAGTTGGTTCTTTTATATAGATGAAACAGTATACAGATTCGATCCGTAGTCGCCTAGAAGGCGGGTTTTGTTGTTGTAATTTCCGCCCATGAATTGATTGTTTAGCATGATTCCAGCCGCCAGCGCGCTACCTCGGCAATTATACGTTTCAACGCAGTCTATCAGCGCATAATGACGATTAACAGTTCGCAGAATAAATCCAGCCGGGTTCAACGCTATAGGCAACAGGTGCTTGACCAGTCCGCCAAATCGTTTGATGTACAAATTCTGCGGTTTGGTCTTTATATGGTAGAGAGTATCGGGATCAAGACCGGGGATGCGCAGTTTGTCAGGTCCTTCGCTGACATCGGCCTGAGTCTGAAAAAAACCGGCTACGGCTTCTTTCTTGTCGCGGCACAGCCAAACTGTTTTATTGGTCTTGGGCGAGTCCAGCCGCTGGAAAGATCCATATTGCAGGGTTTTTCGGCGGGCTTTGTAAAAAGCGATTTGTTCCCTGATCTCGCGCTTTTCGGCGGGAGTTAGAAAACGCAAATCCAATTCATAACCCAGACAGCCAAAACACGCGATGTTAAAACGGGTACTCAAAGGCGTTTCGCGCAGGGTCTGCTGGTGCGGCGCGTCGGATACATGCGTCCCCATTGTTGACTGCGGATACAGATAGGACAAGCCGCCCTGTATATTCAAGCGCACGACGGGATCGGTGTTATCCGAAGCCCAAATCTGCGGGGAGAAACACATCATGCCCAAATCAAAACGGTTGCCGCCCGATGAACAGCTTTCAAGCAGTATTTGCGGGCGCGGTTCAAAAATACACCTGAGTATGTCGTATAACCCAAGAATGTAACGGTGAAAAAACTCACCCGATGATCTGATATGATAGGACCAGAATTCGCTGATATGGCGGTTCATGTCCCACTTGACATAAGAGGCGCCCGTTTCATCAAGCGTCTTCCCGACTGACGTGACAATATAATCGCGCACACTAGGATTGCAGAGGTCAAGCACCAACTGGTTACGGCCCAGAGTGGAATTCCGCCCCTTTTGGCGCACAGCATATTCAGGGTGGGTACGGTAAAGGTTTGAGTTTTCATTGATCATTTCCGGTTCAAACCACAGACCGAAATCCAGCCCCATACCCCGCAGTTTCCGGGCGAATGGTTTAAGCCCCCGTGGAAATTTACGGCGGTTGGGCGTATAATCCCCAAGTCCCGCCTGATCATTGTTACGCCCTTCAAACCAGCCGTCGTCAAGAACAAAAAGTTCCATGCCCAATTTTTTTGACAGGCGGGCAAGAAGCATCAGTTTGCCTTGGGTGAAATTAAAAAAACACGGTTCCCATGAATTGTACAGAACGGGGCGTTCCTTGCCCTGCCATGCTTCGGGGACAATGTGGTTGTTGACAAAATTGTGAAAGTTACGGCTCAAACCGTTTAGTCCCGTATCGCTGAAAGTCATTACGGCCTCAGGCGTTTCAAAGCGTTCTCCGTTATTCAATGTCCATTCAAAACAATGCGGACTGACACCAAGCCCTACGCGCACAAGATCATGGCTGTTTAGTTCCGCAAATCCGAGATGGTTCCCTGAATACACTAAATTAAATCCATACGCCTTTCCGTAATTTTCCGACGCGTCTTTTTCGCAGAGCAGAAAACCCGGGTTGTGTTTATTACTGCTTGATCCAGTCCGGCTCTCGTTGACAAAAATTCCGTATTGCAGAGGACGGTCGTGCCGCTGAGCTTCCCGCGCCCAATCACCGTCAAAGGTAATCAAATTAAAGCCCATGTTGACCATATCAAGCGACATACTGAGAAGGCGGCGGATAACCAAAGGTCGGGAATCACCGTTTTCAAGTACGACGCGGCGGGTAATGACGTTTGCCGTATCATACACTGTGTAAATCATTGTCAACCGGACATCGCACGCCTGATCTTTGAGCCGCAGTATCAGAGAAGAACATTCGCTTTCAGTCCCACGTGCGGCGGGCAATGTTTCCATCGGCAATGGTCCATGACTTATATTGTGGCTTTCATAAATAAAGTCGCTGACAAAACCTCCGTCCGGCATTTTGATTTCCGCCGGAGAATAACGGTAATCCCCTTTGCCGATGCCTGACCATTCAAGGCAGAGCATGTCAAGGCAATAGAGCGGGTCTTCCCGATTATAGGCGACAATAGAACTTGTCTGCGCCGTTCGTTTGGGGGCAAGGGCTTCAATTTCAGCAGTAGAGTCCTCCGCATACGCGGATGAAGCCAGTCGCGCACCGTAATAGATATGCTCAGGGTGGCCGTATTTTGACAGGCGGAAAATATATTCAGTATCAACAGTGGTAAGACGGAATATGCCGTTAGCGGCGGTTATCATATATAATATTGTTACATATTTTTTCCAAATTTACAATGTTTTAGAAGCATTGCTTATTTCTCCACATAGTGGGGTATCAAACAATTCAATTCAAATGCCAAACTGAAAACCAATGACATACAGCCCCGATAATAACAAATGCATGCCATATAGCATGAGTATGCTTAATGCTTTTCTTTTTATAAAAAACGGCTCCCAACGTATACGCGGCTCCTCCGGCTAATAACAAAATTATGCTGATTACCGGCACGCGATGGATCAATGGAACGAACCCGATAACTATCGCCCAACCCATCATTATATAAACTGTTGTTTCAATTTTCTTAATGGCTTTGGAATCCAGAATGTTAAGGATAATGCCGGTCAAAGCCAGCGCCCACTCAACCGCAAAAAGACTCCAGCCCCATGCTCCGCGAAGGCCGCTTAAACAAATGGGAGTGTAAGTTCCGGCAATAAAAATAAATATTACCGAATGATCCAGTTTACGGAATATGCTCTTAACGTTCTGATGTTGTATCGCGTGATACAAGGTTGATATTAAAAACATCCCAATCATTGTCGCTGTAAATAAAATTGTTGCGGCAATATCCATATTGGCGGCCCTGTGTCCGCCCAAAAATCCTGTGTTTTTTAAATTTAAAAAAACAAGCCCTGTTATCGCCGCAAGCGCGCCGATACCATGAAGTACGGAATTTGCTATTTCTTCACCGATTGTATAAAAAGGCAGAACAGCCGCCGTGGAATTCTTTTTTATTATGTTCACATAATTTGAGACACTGTTTGCGGCGTTTAGTTGCGTTCATGGCGGTATACATCTTAGTCGCGCATTAAAAAATGGGGACTGACGTTGGTTCGTGTGGTTCCGGCGTCGCTCCCCATAGGTAAGAAACATGCAAATACCAGACAGGAAACTGACAGTTTATTTTAAATACAACTAACATTTTTAATTATTTTCCAAAATTTGTCACATAATGAATATAAAACAGGCAGTATTTTAATGTTTCTATTTTATTCAAAAGTTTATTTAAAACCGGTAAAAAGTCCGATAAAAATTGTCCAAATATAGATACAAAAATTGATTTTTGGTGTATATTGAATTATTAAGGGAGAGATAACAATAATAAAATGTTAAGATTAAACAAGTACTTTTTTTTAATTTTATGCCTTACGGCAGTTCCATTATTTGCCCAGGCTCCTGAAAGAAGCATGTCTACCGCCCAGGAAATTGAAACTCTTTTAAGCGCTAAAACTGTCACCTACGCGCAGGCGGCGCGGTTTGTACTGGAAGCGTCTAATGCGCTTGCGACAGACAATCATGAAGAAGCTTTTAACTATGCGGTTCAACAGGACTGGCTTCCAAAGAAACTGTCTTCCGATGATTCAGCGCGGCTTAATAATATTTCTCTGCTTTTAATGCGTTCCTTTAAGTTAAAAGGCGGAATTATGTATGCTATTACCAATAGTCCGCATTACGCTTACCGCGAATTAGTGTACCTTAATGTTATTCAAAACCGGTCAGATCCTTCTGTTCTTGTATCGGGCGAACAGCTCCTTTACTATATAAACAGAATTCTTGCCAGGGAGTTTTAAAATGAAGAACGGCATATTTATAATATTTTTAACTTTACTTTTGACGCTTCCTGTTTCTCTTTCCGCTTATGACTTTGGACTTATAATAAACGTAAACGGCGGATTTGAAGATAACGCTTTTGATTTTAAAGTTGACGTTTTACCCCGTTTTTCAACACTGATAGGCGACAACGGAGAATTTAATATATCCGCCGGATTTTCTGTTGGAAATGACGGAAAGCCTTTTTATATACCGGAACTTCTGCGTACCGAATTCAACATCAGGTTCGGTGATTCAGGAATCAGAGCCGGACGTATTAATTATTCCGATCCGCTTTCTTTTATAGCGAATGGTCTTTTTGACGGTATCCAATATCAAATTAATTCCGAGGCGGGAAGTTTCCGCGCCGGCGCGTGGTACACTGGATTTCAATACAAAAAAAGAGCCAATATTCAAATGAGTGATGATGATTTAGAAGGGTTATCAACTCAGGTTAATTATGACGATAATTTTTTTAATAATTACTTTGCTTCCAAACGTATGTTTGCTTCTATTGGGTGGGAACATCCGTCGATTGGCGAGGTGATGCATTTAAATACCGCTGTTATCGCTCAGGTGGATTTAAATGGCGCCAAAACCAACTACAATAGTCAATATGTAATTCTTAAAGCCGGTATACCAATTAATAACTTCCTTTTGGAACTTGGCGGCAGCGTTGAATTTTCACAGACTGAAGAAAATATATTTACGGCATTTGCGGGAGAGCTTGGTTTATTTCTGTTGTTTCCGTCAAAATTTAACAGCCGGCTTTCGTTTACAAGTTTAATTGCAAGCGGAATAATAGATGATTCCAGCGGAGCGTTTACCCCGATTACCGGAAAAGAATACGGGTATATTTTAAAAGCAAAAATACCGGGGCTGTCAATTTTTTCGTTGAATTATTCATCCAGGTTTAATAATTCTTTAAGCGGCTTGTTTACAGCATCGTACTTTGTACGTGGCGATTTGGCAACTTTTAGCGATTACCCGGTTGCTGCAAACAGTGAAGGATATTTTCTGGGACCTGAAGCGTCGGCGCGGATAACATGGGGTCCCGCTTTGGATTTGCAATTTAACTTTGGCTGCGGAGCGTTTTTCCCGTCTGCCGGCAATGCAGGGTCAAAAGAAAAAACAAAATGGCGTGTTGATTTAAGCGTTATTATGTCAATATTGTAGTTGTTAATATAGGAGGATTTAAATGAAAAAGATTATTTTTACGGTAATTTTTATTACATTGGCTGTTACAGGAGCGTTCTGTCAGAATGGCATTATTCGGGAATTAACAGGCGAAGTTGAATTAAAGCGAGCAGGGTCGTCAGCTTTTGTTCCGGCTTCCGCGGGAGACATTGTTTCTTCCAACACGGTTGTTTCAACAGGTTTCAGAAGCACCGCCATCATCTCTATTGGAAGTTCTGTTATTACAGTGCGTCCGCTGACGCGCCTTACTCTTGCTGAAATACAATCCGCGGAAAATACCGAAAATATCAATGTTAATTTGCAGTCAGGGAGAGTAAAAGTCGAAGTAAAGCCGGCAGCCGGTACAAAAACTCAACTTAATGTACAGAGCCCCACCGCAACCGCTTCTGTCCGCGGAACATCTTTCGAAATGGATACCCATAACTTGATTGGAATTGAAGGCAAAGTTTTATTAAGCGGCGTTTCCGGTGCGGGCGTTCTGGTTACCGGCGGAAATTCAAGCTCCTCAAATATTGACGGAACCGTCTCTAACCCGGCTATTAACGCGGAACAGTCAATTCATATACAGCCGCCTGTCGGAGCGGAAATAGAAGCGCCGTCAAAAGCTCCCAATAAAGGCGAATTAAATTTTATAGTAAATTATCCTGAAAAAAATTAGCAACATATTGTAAAATAAACTATGAAACATTGGAAAAATGCCCTTATAGGCATAGCTGCTGCTGCGGCATTTTCATTATTATATTTAGTCGGCGTGTTAACTCCGCTGGAAGACAGTCTTTATGACTTTTTTCTTCACTTTCGGGCGAATCGCGAGCATATAGACAGCGTTGTCTTTCTGGATGTAAATGATCAGGCTATCGCTTATTACGGTTTTTTCCCGTGGCCGCGCTCCATAACGGCAGACGGTCTTTTACGCTTAAAAGAATACGGCGCAAGGGCTGTTATCTTTGATATTGAGTACATTGATCGCGGTCCTCAGGGGGTAGACAGTCTCTATCTTGAACAGGGGCTTGCCAACGATTTTGAGCGCAGTTTTTCTGAAATTAATTCGTCCGCGCAGGATATTTTTTCCGCTTTTGGATCCGGGCGTATGGCGCGTAATGAAATTCCAAATTATGCCAATTACCTTTCCAATATAATAGAAACTGAAAAGACAGGACTTTATTCCAAAGCCCAGGGCGTCGCCCGTGATAACGATATTTATCTGGCGCAGGCGTTTGCGTTGAATGGCAATAGCTGGTCTACGGTCAATTTATGGGCTTATACCCTGGACGGCGAACAAGCTGAACGCCGCCCTCTCGCGGAAGAACATTTCTCGTATCCTGTGCATGCCGCGCCTAATGCGTCGCACGGAGAAGGCGCCCTTGATATATTACCCGCTCTTCCGATCTTTGCCGCCGTCGCGAAGGGAGCGGGGTATACCAATGTAGAAATTGATAATGACGGCGTAAGAAGGCGTATTTACCTGACGCAGAATATGCACGATCATTGGTACTTACAGCTTGCCTTTGCCCCGTTGATCGATTATCTTGGCAGACCGGAAATATTTCTTGAAAAACGAAAATTAACTTTAAAGCAGGCAAAATTTCCGAATGGAAAGATTGAAGATTTGGTTATTCCGCTGGATCCCAAAGGCAGGATGATGCTTGACTGGCCTAAAAAAGATTACAATGACAGTTATACCCATGTTTCTTTTGCAGAATTCAGTTTGTTAGACGAAATGGAAGCGGAAATTGAAAAATACAGCCGCGCTCTTGCCTCCGAAAATATGGATAATTTTTCCCAGTTTGACAAATCGTTTATTTTCATTCCGGTTATTTTGGGCAATATGACGCAGCTTCTTGACGCGGCTCGCGAGTCAAGAAATTTCGCCATGGAAAATACTTCCCATGAATCTTTTAACGCTTTTCTTGAGAATAGAAACAGCGCTTATAAATTGTTAGGTGAAGTATTAAAAGATGGTCCAGCAGAGAAGATAAAAACAATAAGTGCGCAGCTGATTGAAATGTATCCGAATTTATCCGATGAAATAGAAGATGAAATGGAATATCTCATTTCGTTATTTAATGCGCTTGAAATAAATCTGACCCGTTATAATGAAATAACTGACTATAATATTAAAAGTTTAAATGATAAATTTGTTATTATTGGCCGGGTTGATACGGGAACTACCGACTATGGCGCGAATCCTTTTTACGGCAAATACATCAATGTAGGCACTCACGGCGTTGTGCTGGATACAATTCTTTCAAAGTCTTTTATTGTTTGTCTTGATAATATTTGGAAGATAATTTTTATGCTTATTTTTGTCCCCTTCTTTTTCATAGTTACGGAAAAACTTACGCCGGTTTTCCGCGCGGCATTGGGATTTGGCGCGGTATTGTTCATTTTTATTGCCTCTATTTTAATATTCCGTTTTTCAGGATTTTTCCTTGGGCCGCTTGGAATAATAATGTCGATGATCGTCGCTATTATTATCCGTGAAATTATTTCATACGCCCATTCCGAAAAAGAGAAACACTTTATCCGGACGGCATTTTCCACTTATGTTTCAGGCGACGTAGTAAAAGAAATTATTTCCGATCCTTCGCGCTTGCAGTTAGGCGGCACAAAACGCCACATGACCGCGATTTTTACGGACGTTAGGGGATTTTCTACAATTTCCGAACAGCTTGATCCTGAAGAACTTGTAAGCCTGTTGAATAAATACTTAAGCGCGATGAGCGATGTGATTCTTTCCGAAAAAGGCACGATTGATAAATACGAAGGCGACGCTATTATCGCGTTCTTCGGCGCGCCTCTCGATCTTCCGGATCACGCTCTGCGGGCGTGCGTTTCAGCCATCACCATAAAAAAAATTGAAATTGAGTTAAATAAAACAATCATGGAGCATAAATTGTCGCCCGCGCCCCTTGTAACGCGCATAGGCGTAAATACCGGTTTCATGGTAGCGGGCAACATGGGTACCGCTAACAAGATGAACTATACAATCATGGGAAACGCGGTAAATCTTGCCGCGCGTCTTGAGGGTGTAAATAAACAATATGGGACATGGATACTTGCCTCTGAAGATACGGTACGTGAAACAGGAGACGCTTTGTTTTACAGGAAACTTGACCGTGTGCGCGTTGTCGGCATCAATGAGCCTGTGCGCCTTTACGAACTTTTAGACATGGCGGATCAAGCCGATGAACAGCAAAAGAAACTTGTGCAGGTTTTCCATGAAGCGCTGGACTATTTTGAAAAGCGCGATTGGACACAAGCGGAAAAAGGTTTTGAAGAGGCGATGTCAATAGTACCCGGCGACAGTCCTTCCGATATTTATCTTGATCGGTGCAAGCAATTTATAAAGAATCCGCCGAAAAGCACATGGGACGGAGTGTACAACCTGACATCGAAGTAGCCTGACCACTAAAAATATTAAAAATTTATTATATGCAAATAAATTTTTTATAGTGAATTTATTATAAAATGCCAATAAATTATATATATTTTTAGTGGTCAGGCAAGCTTTCAATATGTTTTTTTATTGCCGTAAAACTTTTTTCGCTCATGGCGTGTTCCATTTTACAAGCGTCGTTTATTGCCGTTTTTTTATCAACACCCAAAAAAATAAGCCAGTCAGAAATAGCGACATGGCGTTCATACATTGTCTCCGCGATTTTCCGCCCCTTAGATGTCAGCGTTATATAACCCTCGTCATCTATCGCGATATAGCCTTGGGCTTTCAGATTTTTCATGGCAACGCTTACGCTGGGCTTTGAGTATTCGAGTTCATTAACAATATCAATCGATCGGACGCGGTTCCCCTTGAGGCCTAAAACATGAATTGTCTCCAAATACATTTCCGCCGATTCATGTATACTCAAATCATTGTCTCCTATATTTATAATAGTATAAAAATGCATATAGGGCAAGAAATAATAATGATTATGCTCCCGATTCCCTATTCAAAATAGGCAGGGATGTGGTAATATTAGAGGCAGAAAAACCGCGAAGGAGATTTTTATGATAGATATCGTCAAAGGAAAACTGACGTATAGAGACGGCTCAGTGTACGAAGGCGACTTAGTCAACGGCAAACCCCACGGCAAAGGAAAATTGACATATGTATACGGCAGCGTATACGAAGGCGATTGGGTTGACGGCGAACAAACAGGCCTGGGAAGAATGACCTACCCGGACGGTGAAGTTGATGAAGGAAGATTCCAGAACAGCGAATTTGTGGGAAGCAGATAAGGGGTATTGGTTTAATACTGTCAGTGTTTTACGGTTTCTTGAACTGTGTCATTAAATATTTTCATAACAAATTCTTGAATGTTTTTAGCGTAACTTAAAGCAATTTTCATATCTTCATTTGTAATTTCAAGCTCGTTTGGATAACGTGGGGATACAGCATATCTGTTTAGAATATCAACATACGATAATAATATAGAAAACTCCGAATTATATTTTTGACATAGTTCTAAAAGGTATTCCAGATCATGGGTTTTTTCCGGTTCAATATCAAGTGAGAATAAAAAACCTTTTAAGTATTTTTCAGCCGATTGCTGGCAATGAAAACAGATTATTTCATCCGGAGTGGGATGGTGCATTTTCGACAGGTATTCCGCCACTCTTAAATCATCTCTGCCTTTATCTAACCATTGTTGTAATATTTCTGTTTTACCCATAAATTTTGACGCCTTCCCTGACTATTTTTCTTTCAAGAGTCGCATACAATTTACGATCATGAAAACGATTCTGTTTTAACCCTAATATATCCATAGGCATTTTTTTTACAGGCCTTATAGCTATACTGATAGCGGTAATTGCGTCTAGTTCCCGCATTGGCAATTCATCTTTAAAAACAACGTATATGTCTAAATCGGAGTCTTTGTTAGGCGTTCCATAGGCATAAGAGCCAAAAAGATAAATTGATTCCACAGGCACTGTCTTTGCTATTATTTGAGAAATTTCATCTAAATTTTGCTTTATATCATCTAGGTTTTTCTGCATTATTTTACTCCATTTATTATTATACAATAAATGAGGCTTTTTGGCGAGAGGCTTATCCTTAATTTATTCTACCACGAACCACGAACCATCACGGACTTGTACCTTTGGCGGGGTTGCAGTACTGATAATTGCGTGTTATCGTAATAGTTAAGATGATGAAAAAACTCCCCCTTCCAAAAGCGTTTACCCTCCTTGAATCCGGTCCTGTAGTCATGGTAACAACAGCCGACGGTGGCAAGCCAAATATACTGACTCTTTCTTGGACTATGGTGATGGACTTTACTCCGCGTTTTGCCTTTATGACCGGCCCATGGAATTACTCCTATAACGCCCTTACAAAGACAGGGGAGTGCGTAATTGCAATACCTGCTGTTGATCTTGTAAAAAAAACCGTACAGATAGGTACTTGTACCGGCGCGGAAATAGATAAATTTGAAAAGTTTAAATTAACTCCGGTTAAGGCGGAAAACGTATCCGCGCCGCTTATCAAAGAGTGTTACGCGAATATCGAGTGCTGCGTAGTTGACCACGTTAAAAAACACGACATTTTTATCCTTGACGGCCTTGCTGCGTGGGTAGATAAAAACCGCGCCGAAAAACGCTGTTTCCATGCCGTAGGAGACGGACATTTTATTGCGGATGGCGAAATTATTAACCACCGCCGTATTATGCTTTCCAAACTGCCCAAAGGGGTTTGAAATTTTGATTTGTAGGTATATACTTATATATGGAGGCTGGTATGCTTGATTCCGAATGGGAATATTATGAAAATCACCGTGACGAACTGGTCGAAAAATATTGTGGAAAATATGTCGTTATATCCGGCGATAAAGTGGTAGCCGCTTATGATGATGAAGATGTCGCTTATGATGAAACGATAAAGACCCATCCTTTAGGCTCTTTTATGATACACCATGTGATGGAGGAAG